>Ga0307376_10002717_pt1 | contig 17023 bp, 31 predicted proteins | sample TR2MG_FD_202536 | JGI IMG/M metagenome (GOLD analysis project Ga0307376, IMG submission 202536) | Soil microbial communities from Risofladan, Vaasa, Finland - TR-2 | ecosystem: Environmental > Terrestrial > Soil > Coastal area > Acid sulfate soil | place: Finland: Risofladan, Vaasa | collected...
AGAAGTAAACTGGCTCCAACACCATATAGAAAACTATTATCATTGGCTATATTTTGATTTCTAAACTCATAGTACTGTCCATAACGCGTAAGCACACCGACATTAAGTCCCACGCTGAATCTGTTATTCTCCACCCCCGCGAGTAAAGTTGGCGTAAGAGTCGGTCCGTTCTCACCCAATAATCTGTCTCGATCACCTGTAGGTGCAGTAATTGGCAAAGCAAAACCCAATCTAAGAAACGTTTTGTCTGAAAGTGTCACCGTTAGCAGATGAACCTTCGGGACAATACGCATATCTTTCATATCCCCAAGTTGGAAATCGTGGTTGTTAAGTTCTGATCTAATAGGCTCAAGGTTGCCAGCCCCCTGTCCTGCGGACATGGGCACTACAACACCGACCTCAAGCCAGTCAAACAAACCAAGAGCCATGGCAAGATCCACATTCATTCTAAAACGAACCACCGTGTCAACGGTTTCCCCTGTTGCCTTATCAATAACCCGCAAAGGCTTGTGGGCATAATTCAATACAAGTTGAGCATTAAAATCCAAATGACCCAAAGTCTTTGGAGTCATTGTGGTATAGTAATCATTAAAACCTGGGGCGGTTTTAAAATTATTTACTGGAGGGGCCGCCCAAGCACTTCCATAAGCAGAAAATGCGATAAGCAAAATCGAGCAAACAATAATCCACATTCTGCGCCTAATTAATCCAAGAATAAGGAAGATAACACCTATGATCATCCCAACACTCATTCCGCTTGATCCTACAGAACAACCGCCGCCGCCGATGAGTTCAAGATCATCTTCAACTTCGGGCCCAGGACAAGTTGGGCAATCCGCATCAACCCTTACAACTTCCATATCAGCAGTTGGGCCAGAGTCTGGTAAAACCTCAGTAGAGTCAGGCCTGTTCACAGAAGAATCAGGACGAGTAACAATCGCATCTGATCTACCAGTATCAGATGGAACAATCGAATCGGGTTCTACCGGAGTTGAGTCCGCAAGCGGCCCAGCGTCCTTTTTGGGACAACTACATGATGGGCATTGAGGATCATATTTATTACATTCACACTTCGTCACAGTTTTACAGCACTGCTTGGATTGACAAACAGTTCCTTGTTCACAACCAGTGTGGCATTTGCCCAAATAATCGCCATGATCAAGGTGAGCTGGCACAGCAGATTTATCTACACAAATGGTATGAGCATTAGTGGGATTACCTGGTGGAACATGACATACAGTTGCCTTATGATAACCATTACACTTTACAGAATCCCAATTACAAATCTTTACCTCTTTACAAGATTTATAAACCTTACATTCTTTTACCTGCTTACAAGTCTCGCCAAACATACATTTGGCATCACAATCACATACACATTTGGTGGGCGTTGGACATGCGTCCGCAACCCTCGGTGCCGCCAGCAGGAACATTCCCAGCAATGGCAACACCCATCTTACATTCTTCATCCTTGCCTCCTTAAAATTAATACCATCTAACAATAAAAGCTTTTCCTGTTAACACTAACCAAGCATTCTTTATTCTTCTAAAGAAACCCAATTCATAAGAAGCAATAGGCTTAGCAATAACCCATTTTCCGTTTACTTGAGTCATATTCATGGATTGTGGAATCATACTCTCAATTTCTCTATGAGTTGGATGTAAAAGCTCCAACTCGAAAAGATCATGCATAGAGGTAGTTTCTTCATCGTTCCACAACACTTCAGCTTGCCTATCCCAATTAATTCGTATGACCGTTCCTTCAGGGGATATTAAAGCATATTTCTTTCTAACTTTATCTCCGCGATTTATCATATATCTGATGCCTTCCGCTGTTTTAGATAGTCTCTTTCATTTTCTTCTACCTTCTCAGCTTCTTGTCTGGCTCCTACAAACATAACTTCCCAGCCCTCTTCCCAGGTGCCATCTTCCCATTTTAACTTAATAACTTTGCCTTTCTGTGCGAACTTTTCTGGGATCCACGCAACATTAAGTTTATATCCATTTTCAATTTTTTTACGCATATTACATTGGCAATAATACTTTTGGCTCACTTTAATTGCTCCATAACTTTTCCAAGATGTGATAACATTATTGAGGTTGTTCTTTGTAATACACTTAATCTAACATCTGGTTGGGGAACACTTTCCCCAACAGCCCATCGCTCAAGTGTAGCAATGCTTATACCAAACTCATCAGCCATTTGTTGAGTTATAGACTCATCAATTTCCATGGCCTGTTTAATGAGTTGTGAAAACTTGTTTTCTGTAACTGACATGTTTGTTCCTCTTTTATATCTATGGGAAGTCATACTACTCTTCCACAACTTTCTTTGCTGGCTCTATTTTAAGATCTTTGGCTTCTTCAATCACCACTTCAGTCTTCGTTTCAAATAACTGATCCTTCAACTCACGGGCTCTTTTGATTATTATTTCATCGTCGTGCTGCTCTTGATACATATAGCCAAGTTCGTTGTATCTATTGTTCTTTTTTTCAAACCCCTCTTTAGTCAAATATTCATGATACTTTTGAGTGCCTGCTTCTAACACTTCATCATCAAAGATCATACCCGCTTTATCACCACAATCCCAAAGGCCGTCGAACTTACAGTTATCCTCATCATCAATTTTTACCGCCAACGCCATTCCAAAAGGATGTAGAACCAATCGGTTAATTTCAAAAAGTAATCCACTATCAAGCAAAAACTTAATTGCTTCATGTTCTTTCATCATCTTTTTCATTCTTTTGCTCCATTTCTTTCTATCGTAATCGCTTTTCCGTAAATAGCGTTTGGTCCTACCCACCCATTGATGCCACCAACATTATTGCCTATTTGAAAACGAAGTTTGTCTTTTTCTTTTTTTATAGCCTTTATTAGATGAAGATATGTATTTCCCTTTACCTTAACCAATACGACATCACCCGCAGAAAGATTTTCTGCTGGACAAGGTTCTAAATAAACAGTGTCTCCACTTTCTACTTTACCACGCATTGAATTTCCACGAGGCTTAATAGTAGTATTTTTACCATCTTGTAACTTCTTTATAGCAGAATCAAACATTCCCATGTTCTAACAACACCCTTTCAAATAGTTCTTTATTATAATTTATTGAAATCCATGTGTTGGATCCTGGGGATAATCTTGAGCCCCACTGACCATTTTCACGATAAATCTCCACCTCTTCCCATGAAATAATAAATTCATCTATAGCAGCACAGGCAGCCAACGGATCATGAAACTTTTTTCCACCTGGGTGTTTACGAAGATAAACATCCATTCCCTGATATATTTTCATAAGATGCGGAGCATCATTCATCTTAAGTTGTCCCATCTTATGGTGTAATGCCTCATCATAATAGACACCATGACAAACATTTTTAGAGACGAATCTTTTATTTTTAATGCCGTCAAAACCTAATACTAATAACCCTGCTTTGGGGTCACCATTTAGATTATATGTCGGGCAGATTACCAAACCCTTAAACTTCTCCAATTGAAGATGTTCTGGCACTACCCCCTGACCAGCAAATCCACCCTGTGCAACCAATCGATCAGCAACAAGGTTTGGATATTTTTGTATCGCCGCACCCAAGTTTTTTAAAGGCCCACCAGTAATAATAGTAGTGTTTTCGTCACAATTCTCATATATTACATCAGCACCAATACCCACATCTCTAAAGGGCTTTATAGTTCCAAGAACATTATGGTACCATCGTGATACACATTCTTTGCCACAATTTATATTAAAAGCTCCGATAGGTATGTCAAGTTCAAACCAATCAAGAACTTTTTTAACAAGTCCCATTTGATCTGGAGCACCTGGAGTAACCGTAACAGCTTTCAGATTTACTCTTGGATGTCCTATAAGCAAAAGCAGAGTAAAGTAATCATCTGGGTCTCCGGTCTCCATATCCCATATAACATCAATCATTGTCTTATTCCTTTATCCATATGCGACTTGGATTTCCATCTACATTCCATACTTTCCAGTTTCCTCTAATATGAGATGCCAATTCTAAATTGTATAGAACAACATTCAAATCCTCTAAAGACCAAAAATCATCTTCCCATCCTATCGCATTTTCCGCAGCACAAGAGGCTGCTAAAGTGTAAGTCATCCCACACAGAGGTGGAATAAACATTCCAAATGTATTAAGAACTCCCATCAAACGAGACAGTATTCCCTTGGCTCCTACTGAATGTCCTGTAACAACTATAGCAACAGGCTTTCCAACCCAAGGATCTTTGAGTTCTGTCGGTGTGGCTAATTCTAAAAATCTTTGTAATGGGCTACCCCAACTATCCCAATATGTTCCAGTTGTAAATATAAACGCATCGCTTTTAGGTAAGTCATCTGGATGTATCATTTTTTCTGCCAAAAAGAAAACTGCTCCGTCATGGTCAGCAGAATCTAACGTTGATGCTATTTTTTCAACAACCTTACCAGTATTTCCAGCAGACCCACCAAGACTACCATCTATAATAGATATAAAACTCATTTCATTGCCATTTTAACTGCTAATTTTACAATACCTTCCAAACTGTTGGATGTTGGTATGTTAAGTGAATCAACATAATATTTTATATATTGCATCTTTTGGGCGTATGATGGCCATCCTACTACTATTTTCTCAGAATTACACCACATTCCAAACTCAATGTTGGTTGTAAAACCAGGCAAAAACTCCATATTTCTGGGGATCCAGAACATTATACATTTGGCCGCTGACAAGTGAATGCGTTCCCATTCAATTTGTTCTTCATATCCCAATATTATTCCGCCGCCTGGTGCTTCTGGAACAAAGATCGTGCCATCGAACTCAAGATAAGACAAGTGACATAAAGCAGCAGGACGCCAGGAAGGAATTTCTGGATGTCTAGGAGTTGGGCCAGCAAGAAATATAGATGATCCAGTGTGAGGAATTCTATAAGACAGTTGCTGGGAGTAGACCACATTTATTTGTTTCATATTTCATACCTTCTTAAGTTCCAACTTATCTCCATCAATTAATAACACATTTGTATCTGGATTATTTTCTTCGGGATCAATCAGCCAGCCACCCAGATTGATAATGTTTACTTGTTTACCTGGAACAGAAAAGTTATCTGATACATGAGTGTGTCCGCAAACCAAAGTAATCTTATCACCGATTATTGTATCAGCGATCCACTTTTGTGATAATTTACGAGAATTCTCTGATGGCATATGACGGTCTAAAGAAGTAAGTGGTCTTGGATCCTTCACATAAATATTTATAATATTTCTGCCAATCCATCTGGCAATTCTCCGTTCCCACGAATCTGGAAAACCTTTAATAATGCCGTTCGGCAACAAAACATCAACTGCACTATCGATGGCAGCATATAACAACGATTTTTTGCCTTTTTTAGAATCTGTAAATATGGCTTCCATAACTCCATTAGCTCCCATACCCTCACCAGTTTCTCCAAGAAGCCAATAGATAAATTCAATAATCGCCACATTAAGAGTAGATGCGGCATCTGCTTTTGATATGCCAGGAGGTGCAAACGGAGCTAACACATCAGAAAGAAAAGTATATAAATCACCAAACAAATGGCCATGGGTAAAATACATAGATGTGTTGGGGAGTCTAAACATAGGATATGCCAATAATGTAATGGGACCATTTAACAGTGGTTCTAACAACTGAAACCTCTCTCCATGTATATAAGTGCTTCGATATATACTGCCTTCTCGTGGCATTTTCCCTTCAGCGAGAGGAGCTATTGTATGTCCATATTCAGAATGTAGTGTCCAGAAATGGTGATCATGATTACCGACTACATATATAATACTATGAAATTTTGGCAATTTTTCCAATAATCTGGTAAATTCTGTTAAACATGTGTCCATATAAGCAAATGTAAGATCCATAATATCGCCTACTGCGATAAGTGAAATGGGAGAATTTCCCGCGAAATCAGAGATAACTTTGCTTAATCTATCTATTGTTCTATATGGATTACTTGAAGATAGTAAAGCAAGTTGGCCCGAATCCTCTGATCCATCTTGTCCTAAGTGTGTATCAGAAATTGCTACATATTTCATTGATTCTCCTTAGCAATAATTTTTAATAGCTCGTTCGTATCCTTTACGCCACGCCATTTCCATTATTTTTGTTAGGTCTGCCGTATCAAGATCTAAATGCGGCACTTCCATGAAAATGTCTTTTATCACTTGTGCAATTATATCTGCATGAACCGCAGAAGTTTTTGTTTGTTTTTCGTCCGACCATACACATCTCACAATCTTAGCTTTTGATTTGCCTGTAGCATCTTCAATGACCGATCCATTTTCATCTTTGTCCACATATAACGGCACAAACAAGCTCTCTTCCCTAATAGCTGAGATAATCCACCTTTTTATTTGAGACATTGCCTTTGTGTTCTTTTTTATATTATCATATTCATGAAAGGGAACTTCAATCTCAACCAACATTTTTACTTTTTTCATGTATTCCTCCTATGGTGTCACGGACGAGATTCGAACTCGCACTGTCAGCATTCTGGATGCTGCGCCTCCTTCCAGTTGGGCTACCGTGACAAAGGCCGGGGTTTAGCGATAGCCATCTCTACCTCGGCCGAATGTAATCATCTTCTCAGATAAATACGTCATCTACTGTAATGTTCTCTAGACCTTGGCGATTAGTTTCATGTTCGCGCTCTACCCCTGAGCTACCGCCCAGTATTATTAAAAATACTTAGCTGGGCGGACCGGATTTGGACCGGCGACCTCGAATAGTTTGTGCCTTAATCAGATACTTATTTACCAGATGACAATTTTAAGACTCTAGGGCAATACGCTGACAATCTGTATCCCAAGCGGCTTTGCCAATTAGCCTACCCTCGCATAATCCCACTTTAGGTAAGTGGGCAACCTGGGGCCACGTGGGCCTCCACCACCTGTTTTTGTAAAAACAGGAAAAGTGCGAGGGGGTGGATTTGAACACACCAAACGACCTTGGACAGATTATAACATCAACAATAAAGCTTAATCTGAGTCTACCCTATCTTAAACTGCCTAAGCAGTTATTTACTTATTTAGGCCCCACCAATCGGCCCAATATTCAAATCTCTTATCAGACCATTCATCTAAAACTTTTCTGGAAAGAGACTTAATCCTTTTATTACCCATGCTCGGATGCCTAAATTTCAAAGTTGTAATAACTCCGAAAAATGTTCCCTCATCTAAAGCATTTACGTAATGAGTTAGTTCAGCTAACATATTAGACATACTTACCTCTTAAGTGGATCATTAATGTAATTGAACAGAGCATTGGCAAGTTCAATCTTCTTTGCTTCCGCATCATTGGCTCGCTGGCGAGCCTGCTTAACAGCTTGGGTCAACTTATCAAGCTTAGCGATAACCGCAGCCTTCTCTGCCGGAGTAACTGTTCCACTCCATCTCTTGGTGGTCCAAGTGCCAGTGCGCTCATCCTCTGTATAGGTTTCAACTTGCGCAGGATGCTTGTCGGTGGCGGGAGCCTTTACGTGGTTTCGATAGACCTTTTTAGTCTTATATGAGTCCTTTGCCTCAGCCTCATAAGTCTTGGTCTGCTCGTCCCACTTCCAAGTCTCAGCGGGATCCAAAGTAGGAATGGCATTATAGACTTCTCTCAATTGCTTCAGCTTTCCCTCCAACGCCAAAAGCATCGTGGCTGGAAGAGGAATATCAATAAGGGGAACCCCATCAAGCATCAAAACAGCCGATGCTTCGGTATTAGTCATTTCTTTCTGAGCAACAGCGTCAATGTACTTAGCCACTACTTCTTGAGTGTGCTCCAGTTTCTTAGGAACAGTAGTAACCATCTCCTGATTCTCTGGAGCAAAGGTATCTCCCTCTTCGTCCTTTGGACGATAATTCTTATGCCGAGCCTCAAAGTGATTTGGCTTCTTTGTAAAAGTGTTAATAGTCTCTGCGATGATCTTCTCGGCTGCGCCCTTAAGATCTGGCTCTACAGCCAGCAATTCGTGTAATTTTCCCATTTTCTTTCTCCTTTTTAATTAGTTTTATGCTGAATTTTATATGCTCATAATCATTTCTTTCATGAAATAATTCTAAGAGCAACATTAATGATTTGTGTTTTGATTTCGTCAATACTAAAAGTGATGGCACCCATTATACATTTAAATACGATTTCTATGATCTCCAACTCGTTTCTCCATTTATAGATTCACACCACCTAACTATAAGTTCAACCGTATTCTCAAGATCGTCAAGTTGAATTAGTTCACATGGAGAGTGCATATATCTATTAGGAACGCTTACTATTCCAGTTGGAATACCACCATTTTTTGTAAATATGCCATCGGCGTCGGTTCCAGTATATTCGGGGCTAATTTGCTTTTGTATTGGAATTCTATTATCTTCGGCTATACGCTCAAGTAGCGCGTTCACTTTTTTGTGAGCCACAGACCCAATCGAAAGAACTGGGCCTTCTCCCAAATTACATTCACCATGTTTTTCTTTAGAAATATCAGGAACATCCGTAACGTGTGTTACATCTATGGCCAACGCGACGGTTGGTTTTACACTATTAGCAACCATAACTCCACCGTAAAATCCATTTTCTTCTTGAATTGTAGCAACTCCTACAACATGGGTGGTTAGTTTCTTTCGTTCCATAAGTCTTTCCAAAACACGGGCCACAACCCAAGCGCCCATACGATCATCTAACCCTCTAGCAACAATTCTATTATTTGCCAGTTCAAGAAATGGAGCATCAAAAGTTATTGGGTCTCCAACTGATATCAAATCCAACGCATCGTCTTTATCTACCGCACCTATATCAACAAATATATTGTGAAACTTTATTTCATCCTCATCGTCATCTGCCAGATGAGGAGGCCGCCTTCCTATTACACCAGGAACGGGGCCATTTTTGTTATGTATAATTACTCGCTGGGCTGGTAAAATCGCAGCCTCTACACCACCAATACTTGAGATGTAAATAAATCCTTCATCATTTATGTAATGAACCATCATGCCAACTTCATCTATATGACCACACAACATTATCGTGTTGTTATTATAAGCATTAGGAGATACAGGAACGACTAACCGCAACCTGGCTATAGAATTTCCATAAACATCTGTTATGACGGAAAAGTTATATTTTGGTTCTCCATGATCTACAACAGAGGCGTTCAATAAATAGTCTCTCCACACCTTGCCAGCCGCTTCTTCAAAGCCCGAAGGACTTGAAGTATCAAGCAAATCTTTTAAAAAGTTTAGAGCCTTAGCTTTCATTTACTCTCCCTTAACAAACTCTGTAATGCTAAAATATGGCCATTGAAGCGTGGGTTTTACACTTTTCATTTTGCCATTATAAAAATACTTTGCCCATATATCTCCCTGCTCTTCTCCCACACCTTTCAACATAAAAATAAGACCAGGATACTTTATGCTCAAATCCTTCATCACCTCTTCGTGATCATACCATTTACAGTTTCCGTCTGTAAGCAAACCATAAAATCGATCACCTTGCTTGAAATCGATTATAATATCATCAATCTCTGGTGGATAATCATTTGGCCACATCACTATATCTTCAAAATCCCTTTCACTTTCCATCTCATCTGTTATGTTATCACCATTTTTATTAAGAACTTGGATCGTATAATTTGTATAATATCCCATAGTTATGCTCCTTCTTGCGCTCCCGGCAGGAGTTGAACCCGCAATAATTGGTTCGAAGCCAATCGTGCTATCCTTTACACTACAGGAGCACTATTCCATTCAAAATACATTCTTTTACCATTTCGATCAATAAGAACATTTTCTCGTTCCGGCATGAGCATTTTGGCTTTTACATAATCTGTAAGGGTTTCTGTCCTCATACCATTAAAGGCCAATATAATATCTCCCATTCTAACTCCAGCATTATCAGCACACGAATTAGGGATCACACATTTTACTGCCACACCATTAAGTTTTTTATTCTCAGTATTCATTTTTTCTCACTTATAGTAATAATAATGAATCATATCGTTTGCTTGTGAATGGGGCTGAAGAGATCACTCGATTGCCAATCGAGAGCGAAAAAGCACGCAACTCAATTTTTACGCGCACGAATTCCCTTTAAGGAACTTGGCAGCGTATTATTGTTTTTCTTTTGGCATATATGCGAACACTAATATTATCCATAGCAGCAGAAATGATGTCAAAATCTGTAATAAACCCACCAGCTATATACTTCCACAATAATGTCGAAGCCTCACTTCTTACCGTAAAAATCTTAGGTTGTGGTGTTTGTGCTCTATTAAGTATATCATATAGATCAATCTCTATACATTCCAGCAAGAACTTATCTGTCTTCGAATTTAATAGTTTCATTTTTCCCCTTATGCTCCCAATTTCCGTGTAATAGAACTATCAATATCTATATATTAACTATATGACAATTTCTAATGTATGATTATATAGGAGCAACTATGCAGGCAAAATGTACAGAATGTGGACGAATTTTTGAAAGAATACCATCACAATTAAAACGGAGCGAGAATCATTTTTGCTCACGTTCTTGTGCGATTATTTACAGTAATAGAAAAACACCTAGACGCATAAAAAAGCAATACTTATGTATGATATGTGGTGTGGAAATACCTTCTCGTCGCAAACTATGTGATCAGCACTCTCCAACTATAGTCAACTGGAATGAACGTACAATTATAGAAGTACAACAACAATCCAAGTACCAACCAAACGCTCAGATTCGAGACCTTGCTAGAAGACTATATGTAAAATCTGACCTACCAAAAAAATGTGCCTATTGTGGATATAATAGGCATTATGATGTATGTCATATTAAACCAATATCAAGTTTCTCCAAAAACACGCCTGTGTCAACGGTCAATGAACTATCGAATCTCATCGCTCTTTGTAAAAATCATCATTGGGAATTGGATAATGGATTTCTGGATATACAGCAATGCTCCCGAGAGGATTCGAACCTCCAAAAAAAACCCGATTAGGAGTCGGGCGCGCTATCCTTTTACGCGACGGGAGCCAGACTAAAAACACTTTCCTGCTATCAAGATCGTCATTACAAATGTTGCTATAATCATTATCAAACCAGTCAATGTCATAATGAACTGATATTTACCAATACGTGTGTCAATTTTTAGTTCATAACCAACTCCTGAACTTAAAATGATCAATAATTACCACATCGTTATCGTTGTGGAGATAACAATCTGGTCTGGGCCAAATATAAACATCTTTTAAAATTATAGTGCCCCAGTCGTCGCCATCTTCGCTGTTATTATTTTTTATAACAATATCGAAAACTGATTTCTCATTAATATCATTACTGTAAATATCCTCGAATTTGCTTGGAAGCGTAAGTCGTCCTGCTTCTCCATTTATTATATATTTACTTGGTCCATGTTTATCTCTTGTTAGTGTATAAGAAATAAGCCCACTTATTATGCCAGACACAATACCATCTTGCGTAATAGAAATATTAACATTCTTCATTTTCCATTCCATGATTTAAAATTAAGAATTTGCTCCAGAAGACCATCAGCCTTGCCCTCGAATCGTATCGCACGATCGTCCAAATAAACATCAGCAGATACTTTCCTGCTACCATTTCGTGGCCATGGCTGCCAATTGATATAGTCATATGGAACATTATGTTTTTTTAGGTGTTCCACCATTGCGTCAGACTTTTTACGGACAGTCCAAATGATTATTTTCCAGCCAGCCTCTTTTACTTGGTTAAGCAACTCAACCATTCCAGGCATAGGATCTCCAAAAGTATCTGGATTGAAATCCTGATAATCTAAAAGAGTCCCGCCCAAATCTACTGCGAGATGTTTTGTGTGAGCCATTCTTTTTGCTCCTTGGTAAGCGGATATATTATTTTCCAGGCTTCTGTTGATAATGAATACTGCGATACAGAGTTAATCCCCCTACACCATATTTTATTCTTGTCCCAATCTAATATTTCAGTAATCCCATCGATTAGGTGATAAACAAATACACCATCAGTCAAAATATTTCCTCTCTCTCCAAGTGTGTGTTGTATGCTCGTAATTTTTTTGTTTATGCTGCAAAGCAGCCTTTTCAGCCTTTTCTTCACTATCAAGGCCCCTACGAGATCCAGATGTACAACGTCCTTCATAATCGGCATTCCAGCAGCCATGATTTGGATCAGACCAATCACAACACCAATGCCATACATATTTCCATTTCTTTCCCATTAATTACCCCTCATTTCTTCTGTTTGTTTTGGAAGTTCCGGCCTAAACAAAATTAGGGGCGCGCCTTCATGTGGTCTTCCAACAAATTTTTGGATCTCCGCCGCCAACATTGCCCCTACCGCATTAAACTTCTCACAATCAAATGTATCTGGGTGATCATCTGTTTCCCAATATGAACTGATCCAAGCATATATCTTTTTAGATAATTCTTCTGGCAAATCCAATTCGTCATGTTCAATGGCCATAGTAGCATGTGGATGTTTTTTCGTAGGAATAGGAACCCAAAGCCCTGGAGCCATAAAGTCTGCCCATACAATAACCGTTTGATATTTTATGGTAACTGTCTGATGTTCATCCATTTGTAAACCTAAAACTCTTTAGAAAATCTGGCAAAGTTGAAAAGTTAAAAAATAAGGTTGAATTAGATACCAATCTATCTACCCAAGAACTTCTCAAGACGGTAGTCCCATTACAAGTGGTATGAGAAATTGGCAAATTCCAAGGCCGAATGTTGGTCTTCTTTCCAACATAAGTATAGAGTTGCCCCTTAAGAATGAAATCGATTTCATAACATATTTCTCCTCTATGATATGCTAAAGTTAAAGTTCCATCACATGGACAGCAACGACACAAGCCATCTATGGTAATATGTCCAAAAAGAGGTTGCTTCATAAAGTTTTTATTAAAAGGATTAATCCAAGTTTCAATATCTGTAGGACCCCATGTTATATCAAATTCCATAAAATATGGACCTATTCCAAAGCCATCAACCCAAAGCGCATCAAAACGATGGTATCCGGACATTACCTCTCGTATCTTAAAACCAATCATCTTATCTCCTTGTAAAAAGCTTATTTGCTATATAGGTAAAAGCAGACGCAACTGGCGGAAAAGCCCTAACCGCGATTCCAAGATAGTTAATTGGATTGACATATTCTATTTTTTTACCCTTCATAACAGCCTTAAATATCTTGTCCGCCACTTGTTCTGGAGTGTTTGAGTAATATGGCACAAGTTTCATGGCCATCTTGGAAACAAAAGTATCTCCAACAATCCCCTTGTAGAATGGAGTGTCCACCATGAACGGATAGACTGTGGTGACTTTTACGTTATACTTTGATAATTCAAACGCCAATAGCTCCGACATCGCTCCTAAGGCGACTTTGGTGGTGCTATAGGCTCCCCAGCCCGGCAGCCTGAAATAAGCCTGTCCGGAGGCCACATTTACAATGTGACCCTGCTTCTTCTGTAGCATAGGGAAAAATGCGTTTATTAACCTTATTGGCCCAACCAGATTTACATTTAATAATTTAACCCAATCATAATCAGTTGTCTCCACCATTTCCTTATTACAAGCAATGCCAGCATTATTAACAAGAATATCTACTCCACCAATATAATTACTGTTTTCCAAAACCGTCGCAATATCTTCTACACAATTAACATTCATTCTATACCAATATGGTATTCCAGGGTGTTTCACCTCTAACATGGCACCTAACATTCTTTCAAATGCTTTTTCCAATGCCACGTTGTCAATGTCAGTCATAAATACAGTATGACCCTCAAGCAAAAACTTTTTTGCCAGTTGATAACCAATACCACTGGCCGCTCCCGTAATTAGTACGTTTTTCTTCATTTTGTGTTTCCTTTCTTCTCTAAAAAGAGAGAGACGACGGTGGGAGTTGAACCCACATCTCAGGTTTTGCAGACCCGTGCCGTTCCGATTGGCTACGTCGTCAACAGGGGGATTAGGATTCGAACCTAACATCAGACCGGCCCATGGGACCAGGCTGACGGCTTATCCAAACGCCCCCTCTACAAACTACATTCCAAGAAACTCCTTCATCAAAAGAACTTCCTTGAAAACCTTAGAACAACAAATCTTTTTATATAGCCTTTTCACTCTTGTTTGTAAAGTATCAGGCATATCAATAACATGTCCATCCATCGAAAGCGTTCCCCAATCAGAAATGGTGATAATGATTTCCTTTTTATTCGATAGCGTTTTTGTATATTGTAATTCTTTCCCAGAAGCGAAAATCCACTCTTTGTGTTCTACACTCTCCAAAACCACGATAACCTGTTCTTTTATTTTATTAGTTTCATCTTGCTTTTGTTCCCAACATCCAGCGTTGGCAATACGAGACATGGCTAATAAAACAACAATTACTATAAAACTTACTTTCATAATAACTCCTTTAAAAATATTCCTTTATCTCTGGTTTTATTTGAAATGTGTCAAACAGTTTTGCCAAACACCCTTCACATAGTGAAAAACTATAACATACACCATCTGGTAATGCCTTAGACTCATATCCAGTTGTAAAAGATGCTTCAATAAGTCCATAAAAATCTGGCACTTCTTCACTGGGACGACATGACTGCCCACACTTATTACAGATCACATCACTTACGATCTCAATTTCCTGTTGTATTTTTTTAGTTATTTTCATATTACTCCTCTATAATTCCATTCTCTTTACATTCCTTGATGAGCTTATGATAGTCTTTATCTTTAGCCTTATATGCTATTCCTACATACAAAGGTGATTCAAACCCTATCTCTTCAACTTTCACGCCTTTAGCACCTAATTGTCGTATATGCTTGGCTATGATATCGAATTCATGATAATCATCCACCTTAAGCAGTTTGGGCAACTCTAATGTTGGGAAGTGCATACTTTCTCCTTAATTCTTTCAGTTATGTCTTGAATAATTTTTTGCGCATCAGGTTTGGTAAAATCAGTATTTGTTCCAAAACGCTTCATACAGTTGTCTTCGTCTAACTGCGCGCCTTCTGCTTCACATATTCCTTCACTGTTATTGCCATATGCCATCTTCGCACTGGTGTTCCACATATTTCCTTCTATTGGTACATAGCCACGTAGTTTCTTACCATCCCAATAAATCATGAAGAAAACCGGATATTCCCAGTCACCACCTGCCATAACACCAAGAAAGGTAAGGCCATTGTCTAGCGTAATGAGACCTTTAACTGAATTCATTTCATCAGTAAGATCCAGTTCATCTGAATATCCTGATCCCATATCATATACATACCGCTTACCAAGTATGATATTTTCTAAATCAAACTGGCATTTGCTAAAATCTTTTGTAACCTGAGGAGTGATATCTCTCCAGTTCCAATAAGCGATAGAACCAAGCGGACCAATCTCTTTATCTCCATCAGTTCCCTGCTGATATTCTGGATTATTTTTTGTATCTTCATCAAACATATCATCATAAAGATCATACTTTTTAACAGCAGTCATAATCTTATTAATAAGTTCTTGTTTGCTAATTCTAACAAAATTCCTTGACATATCTTTCTCCTATATAATTCCATTTTCTTTACATTCGTTAATGAATCTATAATAATCTTTATCTTTGTCTTTGTATACTATTCCTATAAAAAACGGAGCAACATAACATATGTTTTCAATTTTTATACCAACACAAAACTGATGAAGAAAATAGTTTATATAATTGAACTCACAGTAATCGGCAACCTTAATTAACTTAGGCAGTTCCAATGTAACTAAATTCATATCCTGCTCCTTATTAAAGCCCTAGCAGGGAATCGAACCCTGCCTTCCGCATTACCAATGCGGCGTCCCAACCATGTGGACCTCTAGGGCGTTTCTTCAATAGTAGGTAGCTCTTTAACCGCTTCTCCAAATTGTTTGTATTCTCTTTCCAAACGACGAATGGTTGTATCAAACTTTGTCTTTACTGTGTTGAATATATGAAGTAAATCTTTAAATTTCATTTCTAAATCACGATTGACCCCAGAAACATCTATACACCACGGCGCTCCGGGAATCCATATAGTACTGAACAACATACTACCACATTCACAGTATAGTTCGATCTCAACATCTCGTGACACCTTTTTCTGAACTGCTTTGTCTTCCATTATAGTTTCTCCATATGTGTAATCTTTTCATCTTTTACTTTTCTAAGAAACCTTGCCAATTCATCAATGTGGATAGGCTTTTTCCAGATATCAATGCCAACATTAATATTTTTGCCACTTACCACAAACCGATCATGAACATGCCCGCAAATGATATAGTCATATCTATCAAGAACAGAAAAATCTGGCTCGCATCCTTTTTTGTATTGGCCATCCCGATCAATAGGAGTATGGATCAAATAACAATTAAACTCTACAATTGGCACAGGCATAAACTCAATTACACCCTCAAAACATTTGTTATACTGGCTATTATCATGATTACCTTTAACAAGAATAATCTTTCCATTTAACTTATTCACATAACGATCTGATTGGAAAGAAAAATCTCCCAAATGAATTACCCAATCATTTTTACCAACCGTATCGTTCCAATCCTTAACCATACAATCATCCATATGATACGCGGATTTGTAAGGACGATTACAGTATTTAATGATATTAGCGTGACCAAAATGGGTGTCCGAAGTCACGAACACTCTGCCATCAATATTAAACATAATTCCTCTTTTCTATATTTTTGTATCCCAGTTTACAACATCAGCGTCTCTAATGTTAAGCCCCCTCAGTTGTGCCCATTCTACAAGTTTATCAAGTGGAATAGTACAATCTTCATTTCCACCTATGCTTATCGACGGACTAAGAGTTGTTAGATATGCTAAAAAGTCATATAAAGCTCCAGCTATCATTTTATTGTTATGTAACCTTTTTGTATTAATATGTTTCATGATTTCCTCTAAACAAACTCACATGCTCTTAAAATTACAAATACCAATCCAGCAAATACTGAAAGTAATATAATCAATGACAATATA
>Ga0307376_10002718_pt1 | contig 17022 bp, 6 predicted proteins | sample TR2MG_FD_202536 | JGI IMG/M metagenome (GOLD analysis project Ga0307376, IMG submission 202536) | Soil microbial communities from Risofladan, Vaasa, Finland - TR-2 | ecosystem: Environmental > Terrestrial > Soil > Coastal area > Acid sulfate soil | place: Finland: Risofladan, Vaasa | collected...
AGGTCAAAAACCGGTAATCTTCCAACAGCAACAATAGCAAATGGTTATATTACATTCTCAGTTCCTCAAAGCCATTCGTATGTTGGTGTTGGAGATAAGGTTATCCTTGATGTTGGCGGTGAAGATGTAACAGTATATCTAAATGAGAAAGTGTCAACCAGGCGCTGGAAGGTGTTTGATCAATTTGGAAACATTCCAGAAGATACAGATATTGACCTTGAGGTCAGTACAATTGACAAAGCGTTTCCTGGAGTTCGAGACGCAATTGATGGAGATGAGCCTGGGGTGTGGAGCTTAATAGGCGAAACTTATAATCTTATAGAAAAGAATTCAACGCTTCAAATTGCATGTTATGAAATGGTTGATGATATGGGTAGTGATCGTGTTACCATATCTACTTTATGGTTTCAAGACATTGATCATAGAATAAGAATTTTCACACCAACAGACATTTCATACGAATGCAACAGTAGCCAAAGACACAAAAATGGCCGGGCTGACCAGGGTGGGTATCGGATGAAAACCACTGATACCAACATGATTGATTTGTATGAATTTACGACAATAGAAGGGATTGTTCTTGGTGACGATGTTTCAAATCCTACAAACGGGATTGTTTGCGGAAACAGTAGTTATGATCAGTTCCAAATTTTGAATAACGTATTTTATAATATAGATAATGCGATAATCCTCAGTTCATCTGGAAATGATTATGATATTGTTAACAATGTTATTCGCGATGGTATTAACGGTATAGTCCTTAACTCGTGCAGTGAGGGTGGTACGTGTTTTAATAATACGATCATTAACTGTTCAGGAGATGGCATAAGTTATACTACCAACAACCTTATCGACATTGTGAACAATATAATACAGGACTGTGGCACAGACCTTAATACAAATGGTTTAGGAAAATCAAATGTATTTAACTGCATTTCAAGTGACGCAACTGTTGGAAGCAGTCAAAATAATGTTCCAAGCACATCTCTTAAATTTGAGGATAAAACAAATAAAGATTATCGACTACATCATTCAGATACGAGTGCCTACCTGTCATATGCTGGCCAAGATCTTTCTGGACATTCCAGATATTCTTTTGAGCTTGATATCAATGGTGAGATTATTGATGATACATGGTGTATTGGTGCATTTCATCATGTTCGAGAAGTGGCATATGCTATTGGTCCGACTTCGATTGATTTAAAGACTGGGTCTCCTACATTTTCTATTACTGATTCTGAGATGCTGTTTAGTGCAGCGCAGACGCATGAGCTTCTGAGCGCAGGTTGCACAGTTAATGATGGCGGACCTGAGTATCTTCTGAAGCGTAAGTTGGCTGATGACAGATGGCTCGTGACCGATTTCTCAGGAGATGTGGTGGCGGACGATGCTGGTCCGACCTCAGTGACAGCCATTAATTTAAGGGCCAATAATTTATACGAAATTCTTAATCAGAGCAGTACAAGACTTTATAATTATATCGGAACACTTCGTCTATATGAGGTGGACCTTAGAGTTAAGATTTTATGCATAGCTGGATCTGGCCACAGAATGAGTGACATTTATTATAGCTCAAGGCATGTAACACAGGGAGTGTTTATTTATGCTCCTGATAGGTCAAATCCTGATTATATAGAATCAAATACAAATCGTAGAAATAATGGAAAATGGGATACATTAGATTATGTATCGAGCATAACCGACTTTCCTACCAATACTCCACACACACAGTATGGCGATGAGTATTATTCTCCAGCCATTGAAATTGGGAGCAATTATTGCGTCGTCGATGGGATACAAATCTCTTCAACATCTGTTGGAATTGAAGCTACAGGTGTTCAAAATTGCAGAATTACTAACAATTACATTAAGGAATGTAAAGGTGCTGGAATACAACTTAGCGGTTACCAACCTGATCAGGGTGGGCTAACATCTAATAACTTTATAGCTAACAATACGATAATAAAGTGCGGTGGCAGTGGTATTGAAATTGTTCATGGAGATGAATATATTAGCAGAGCAAGTTTTGTTATTGGTACACAATATAAGCGTATTGTAATAACTCCAAATGCTGGTGTAGACATTAACCACATTATAAGAAAATACACTTATAAAGTTATTGTAAGCTCACAGAACAAGATTGAATGGTTTCCTGGTCGTGTGGTGATAACTGTTAATGCTGGTGATAACATGCAAGATGTTATAGACAGTGGCAACGTGTCTGGTATTCCTTGGGGGACACTTAATAATGCATTTAGTGATAGCGATCCTTTAGAAGCTCTTCCAGAAACAATGATTGGTGTTGATAATTTGGGCATTGGGAACCCAGGGGTGATGATTAATGGTATTAGCTATGTGTATGCAAATACAGTAATTAAATGCGAACGCGGCATTTCAATAGATACGCTCCCAGCTGAAGAACAATTTACTAATGTATCAATTATTAGAAGTAATTTGGTAATCGGGTGTACGTATGATAATTATTATTCATCGTCAAGGTGGCCTAAAACAGTTCTTGCTGAATATAACTGGTCAGACGATCAGTCAATTAATAACTTCCTTGGTTCAGAAAATGTTGATAGTGCATCAGTAAGATTTGTTGAGCCTGAGTCCGATGATTATCGCTTAACACTTTATGATACTGAGCGAATGGTTGGTCTTAACTTAGCATCTGACGAATTTTATCAGGTTAAATATGATAATGTCGGGTCCGAGTATGAGCTACTTCCATTCTGGGCTGTAGGTGCAAATTCATGGAAATATAGAAATAAGGAAATCCATGCTTCTATTGGAACAGAAAGCGGAAACCTTTGCCCGAGCGTTACAGCTGTAAAGGTTGAGAATGGCATCCTTGAATTTACTGGAACTGTTGGTGACAGTTTAGGTGTTGGTGACAGGGTTAATTATGACGATGGAGGAGCTACTTATTGCTATCTTGCTGAGCGCGGAACTGATAATCGATGGCTTGCTGTGGATTCCAGTGGAGATCAGATCGTAGACATGACCAGCAAAACGCTAACCAGCATTAACCGGGTATCTAACAATCTTGATATTGCTTTAAGCACTGATATTGTTGCTGAGTTCTCTGATATAAGCGACAAGGATATAGTGTCAGACTTGCTTAATTTGTTTCTTTGGTGCTACAATGATAATGACACGGTTGATGTTGTTGACACTGCTGATATAACAGGTTGGGCGCAAAACTTTTTCTATCGATTGTACGTTCAAACACCATGGGATATCCAAACCCAATGTATTGAAAAGCAAAGACACAGTGGCGTATATGGTGGCTATAGAATACAATCAAACACGTCAGGTAACTGTATCCATGTGCAAGATGATTATACTGTCATAAGAGGGCTCTCAGTCCTTCCTGGTATCAGTAGCTATGGTATTTATACAGCTGACGGCTTGACCGGTGTTATAATTGAACATAACATAGTAAAAGATGCGGCCGCAACTGGAATAAGGGTTGATGGCTCGTCATCATCAAGTAGGAATTATGTTATTGGTAATATCATACACGATTGCCTACTGGGCATATGGGTTTCACATGCATATGTGTTCCGGAATACTGTGGTTTCTTGTGATGATTGTATAGAATCAAATAATTCAACAGACTTGGTTGAATCAAATATATGTCAGCAATCGTCAAACGCATGCCTTGTTGGACCAGGAGTTCAGAGGGCCAATGTGGCTAATGACACATCAACCACTGGTGTTGGCAGTATGGATGATGTAGCAGTTAAATTTGTTGACACATCGTCTTATGATTATCATCTCAGTCGCGCTGATTGGGAATCGATTAATCGTGGAGTCAACCATGGTGCAAAACGACTGCCAGTATTAGCAAGTAGTGAGATAGTTGGGTACCCGTCTTATCGCGATATCGATATGGAAATCATAGAATCAGATACGTGTTGTATTGGTGCCGACTCTATTACTGACATTGAAACTATTGATTTGTTCTTTTCAGTATCTTATAATGACTTAACCAATTATCGTGTTGGAACTTCTCCAACTGTTAGCGTAGCAGACGGTGTAGCAACTTTCTCCGAATCTCAAGACAATAATGGCATGGGTGTTGGTGATACTCTTGATTATGATTCTGATAATAAAGAGTGTTTTTTATATTCTAAAATATCTGAAACGCAATGGCAGGTCCGCAATCGTTACGGTCTTAATCCAATAAATGCCTCAGATGTTGATTTAAACAGTATTGAGCGAGCTTTTCAAATATCTCTCACCGATTTGTTTGATGTTAGCGATCCAAACTGCTTGTCATTATTTATAGCTACTGTCGGAACTAATCCTTTTTATCATTTAAGAACAAGTCGTTATAGAATCAACTTGGCAGTATATCAATCGACTGAAGATAATCAGTATGCGACCATTAGATACTTTGACACTGGGCCCGACAATTACATTCGGCTTTTCACTCCAAATAATATGAACACAGAATGTAACGCCAGCCAAGTTCACAACGGTGTCCGTGGTGACACTGACCCAAAAGCAATTATTAAATCAACAACCAGCAATCCGGCTATTTCTCTTTATGTTCCATATACAATTATTGATGGTATGATAATTCAAGGCAACCATACTGATGATGCTTCAGCAATTGCTCTATATAACACATATGGTTGTAAATTTGTAAACAATTTAATACCAGAATCTTATATTGGAATTGACACTGGAAGCATGGGGCACGACGACCCGGAAGGTGATGATTTTGAAAGCGGAGTACGCCAAGGTGGATTTTGGGATCCAGAATTTCAAAACGGTTGGCAGACAAATTTTGTATCAGGGATTGGTGAAGTTGCAATACCAAAGATAGCTTCTGCAGGTATAACTAAAAAGCTTACCAGCTCATCTGCAATGAAGTCTGGAGATTTTGATTATGAAGTTGATATTGTATTAGGTTCTCATAATAGTATCGGAGATGATATTCACTTTTCCCTTGTCGATGGGGGTGGGACCAAGGCTGAACTTGTATGGAAGGGAGCCTTAGAGGTTCTTGAATTTAATTCTACACAGGTAAACTTTCCATGGATATTACACCGAGAATACAAGCTGCGTGTAGTACGTGGAGGCGATATCACCCCAGATGGATTGTATGTAGACAATCCTGTAAAAGACTCAACCACTACACTTTATTATTTTGATAATTTTAACGATGGGTATGGTACTGGATCAAATACATGGGTAGAATTTCCAACAACTTATACAGCATGGTCAGGAACATTCTGGGTTACAGTAAAGGCTCCACGCTGGCATGGTTTTAACAACCTTTATCTTTGGACAGCTGGAGACTCTGCCCCAACAAAGAATATTGGTCATAATTCGAATAATATAATTGCAAATAATACAGTATATTATTCTGAAAGCCATGGTATAGTATCTACTGGGTCAGATATCTTATATAACAATACAGTTGATGAGTCTGGTGGGTATGGTTATTATAACCAGGACACCGACGTTCTAATAAACAATATTGGTAACCGAAGTATTGATGACGATTATCTGGACGGCTCTACAGCAGAGTACTGTTTAGCTGGTGATTTAACGCTTCTTATTAATGATGATAATAACAATATTAATAGCCAGGTGCTTGATTTTATTGACAAGGTTTCAGCATCAGAACTTCGCGACTACCACCTGTCAATCAGTGACAATAAAGCTATATGGAGCGCTGCCAGACTTGATAATAATATAGACTATCCATTTAATTTTGATGGGGGTCGAAGCGATCGTAAACGCAAATGGGATAGGGGAGCTCTTGAATATCAATCAAATAAAGTTGTATATGCTGTTGGTCTTAGCACCGCGGATCTTCAAACACTACCATCGGTTGAGCCTCTCAAATACACGGTAGAGAATGTTAATGGACGCAGCATAATAACATTTACCGAGCCGCAGGTCGACCCAGGGCTTGGAATTGGCAATGAGGTTATTGATAACTCTTCTATTTTTTCAACTGGATGTTTACTGATTGAAAAGATCAATACATCAAAGTGGGTCGTTGCAGATTATTATGGCAGCAATATTCCAGATCGGATCGGAACATACGAAGTAAGCCTTATTAGCAGGGTGTTTGCCAATCTGACTGACGCTCTTGTTCTTTTTAAGAGTGCACCATATGTAGGGTATGATTTAGAAACTGCTGGAGCACATATAGTATTTGCCTGTTATGATGATGATTTTATTGGCCCTCAATTTACACAAACTGCTAAACTTGATGGGTGCGGTGGCGGCAAGAATCACAATATCAAAATAATGACTCCGTATAATATTGAGACACAATGCAATACTACCCAGAGGCATAATGGTATATATGGTGATGGGTACTCGTTTGAGCCGTTTGTATTGAGCGAAGAGGAAAATGCTGCAATATATGTTAACCAGCATAGTTATTTTGAGATAGAGGGATTACAAATAAGCTCAAACCTGGATGATGCAAGTGGTATACACCTGTATGATTGTGTTAATTCGTACATTGGATATAATATTATTCATGATATGGACGGTCATGGGATATATCATGAGCCGATAACCAATCCTGTTGACGAAGTAATTAACAACCTGGTATACGACTGCGGTTTTGACGGTATCTTCATAAAAATCCAAGAGTGGGAATTTTTCTCAGTCAGGATGCTTATTAACAACAATACTATATTCGGCTGCAGGCGTGGGGTTCATGTTGATAAGCCTGACTATCATTTCCCCGCTGGACTTTCCATAGAAATTAACAATACCATATCGACTGATTCAGAGTACCGGGACTTTGTCTCGCAATATGATAATGAATTTGGTCGTGTCAGTCTTAATAGCTGTGTCAGTGGCGACGCCTCTTCGTGGCTTTTCCCGGGATTGAATAATATACAGAATAAATACATTTCATTCATAAGTCGTACAAATAAAAACTTTAATCTCAGTAAAATAAAAGACGGATTTGCAGTAGACAGTGCAATTGATTTAAGTACTGCGTACATACACCCGTTTGTTGATGATATTAACAACGAAGCCAGAGACCCCGGCGAATATGACTTGGGCGCTTTTGAAGTTATTGATCTTATTGGTTCTGGTGAAATGGCGATTGGCCCGATCGTTACAAATAGTCCTATTAGTATTGAGAGCCTTATATTCCCGACAACAATAATTTATTTAAGGGAACCTGGACCAGGATCACCCGGGGATCCAAGTTATATATCTAATTATCTCCCGCATATAGATCACCAATATCAATTTACAACTATTGAAGGTAGTGAACCGTTGTATAATATTAATGCTTTTCTTGACGAGCAACCTAAAACAGACCATATTACAATCTATGTTCATGGTGGAAAGGTATTTCAAGGAACGTTTGAATTACAAGACAGATATCCAAGGAATGTTACAATAATGACATACCCTAATGAAGCGCATATTGGTCCAGCTTCGCATGTTTATAATGGCCCAATTGCTGATGATGTTAGCAATGTCGGGTTGTTATTATATCAAAATATGAAGGTGTACAGCTCTGATTCAGGAGGTCAGGAAGAGTTATTGAATAATACAGCTAATATTAAAGCTTTAAAATTTATCAATTCCATTGTGCAAGTTAATTATGATACTATTATTGATAGCTTGGCAGCAACGGTACAGGTTATTAATTCAAAAATTATTTATAGATATGGGGCTGGAATACTTGGTGGTCCAGCTAAATAATTATTTAATGAGGAGATTGTTATGGCTGCTTTTCAAATAGAGTCTGGTGTATGTAATGGCAGAGGTTTTGCCGCTGGAGATGCTAATGGTTTTTTAGCAAAGTTTTATACATGGGTAACTAAGACACCTGCTGGAGGTGGTCCTGGATGGACAATATTAAGGGATGAAAGTGGAACGCCAGTTGTGCAGGTTGTTGCTGTTGATTATACTGTCGATGAATTTTATCTTACATCACATGGTTATGTGACAGGAGATAAAGTTCGATTTTCTACAACAGGCGTTTTGCCAGGCTATATAGACGGTGGATCAAGTTATTATTTTGTAATTAAAATCGATAATAATACTTTTAAATTGGCTGATTCGTTACGAAATGCAATTCTTGGGACAGTGAAATCTATAACATCAGATGGTACAGGAACCCATTCAGTTACTTTATATGGACCATATATAATAGTTTCAGACAACGCTTCTCCTGCAAATGCAAATACAGTATGCAAAATAATCAAAATTGGAATGGATTCATTAGTAGCAGGACAAATTGATATTCATACTTTTCTAAGTTGGGATACTATTAACTTGATAGCTAAAGGTCTTTGGAATGGGAGAACCCTTTCAACTTTAGATGATGCAGATTTTGCTTACGACTTTCGTGGCGGTGATGAACAAATGATAATTCAGACAAGGATAGGTGTAACATGGTATACTTTTGTTCTTGATGAATTTATTGGTGACTCAAATTTACTTGAAGGTACTGACAAAACTGGTGTGACTCAAGGAGCAATGTCTGCAGGAGATGATGTTACAGTTCAAATGGGATCTGGTGAAGGACCAAACTTTACAGCTGGCAAATTTTATTATTTATATGATTTTATAGCGGCGACTTCTCAACTTGTTCAGTATGTAAAAGTGACGAAGGTTGGGACAGGGGATGGATTACCTACTGATGATCATATACAATTAGAAAGAGTTGATCGAAGCTATGCAACAGGTTCAGTAATTGCCGCTTATGCCCATAGATTTTATTGTATCAGTTCATCATCATTTTATGGTCTTGCTGAATTTAGTTATGGTCGATGTTCATTACCTTACGGTTCACTTTATGATGTATATGAAGCTAATCATAGTCAATCAGGTTCGCTGCAAATGGATTTCAATTCACAAACTATGTATGATTATTTAGCAAAAATGGCACCTAATGATTTGGGTGTATATGCTGTTCAAAAACCTGGTATATCGGAAAGTAATCAGCCAAATAATTTTCAATCTGGCGCTGGTATGAATAGATCGTATGGTATAATGAAAAATATATATGCTTGTATGGTTTTAACTATGGCCAAAGGACAAGATGGAAGAGTCATAGGAGGTAATAATTATCTTTATTTTCGGACTGAAAGTGAGTTAGTTGAATCCGGTTCAGGTTATTTGGCATATCTTTTTCAAGACTATGAAACAACAAGTTAAAAATTATGGCTTTTGAAAATGCAATAGACATTGGGTTCTTTGGTGTGGATTTTTCAGTTGGTTACACTGCTGATTCGAGTAAAGTTTATTCTGACAGTGTTATTATTGAGGAGACTGTTGATGAATTTAGCGTTTCCTACGTCGCCAATGTGTCAAAGATTTTTAGCGAAGCTTTTTTGATTGAACAATCTGTTGATGAGTTTAGTGACATTTATGTTAAAACTGAATTAGACAAAATATATACAGACAGCGTTCCTATTTATGCGTCATCATTACCAGCAATCCTTGGCGATACTGGCCAAATAATTGTTATAGGAGCATTTTGTGATTTTGAATGGGAAATAGTTGAAACAGTTCCGTATAAATTACAATTTACAGACTGGTCATCTGGCGATGTTGTTGGGTGGTACTGGGATTTTGGTGACGGGTCACTGATATCAAATGATCAAAATCCGCTTCATAAATTTGCTCCCGGGACATATAATGTCCGACTGGATGTTCAATTTGGTTACGGATCATGGGCTTTTAAAGAAAGTACCATATTTTTACCGGAGGTTGATGTGGAGTTATACTTAGTTAAAAACAGTATGGATGGAAGTTCAATAGCAAATTCTGTAGTATTGATTAATGAGAATGAGTTGGCAACATTTTTTACTACCAATAACACACCGTCTAATGATAAAATTAATAATTTAATGACTTATAACTATGGCTATGATGACCTTGATATTGGAAACATACCATCAAATGTATTTTCCAGTATGAAAAACACTGATCCTAAATTGACTAATATAACAGGGTTTGATTGGGATAGCGATTCAGTGTCTTTAATAATGAGTAAGACGTTCTTACCTGAAGCTTTATCGCCAGTTTTTGATAAAGGCGATAATTCATTTGTACTTGGAGTTGAAACTGATATTATTGGTAATCCAAGAAGGTATCTTTTTGGCAATGTTGATATTGGACCATATGAGCTTCAAATCAATCAATTATATTTTTCAACAGATAAAATACAATCAATATTTCAGGATAAACTTCGTTTTGATAGATATAATCAAAGGTTTGTTCCAGTAGTTGGAGATGATATTTATACAGATTTATGGAGCCAGTTTGATAATAATCCTGAGTATCGTGAAGAATTTGTTCGTGAATCGAATATAATTATAAAATTAAAATCATTAACCAGTAATATTAAATTCTCTTCTGATAAGAAAAATGTTGAACTTGCCAGGTTTGAAGCTTATTTTGATTTAAAAACCAAATCGATTATTTTTTCTAAAAGTAATGAGTATCTTGGAGCGATGTTAAGTACTATTTTTGATGATGGAAGGTATGTGTTTTACTTTAATGAGATTGAACATATATTAATTGTATACATTAATCCGACCTATAATATGGGAAAGTCCGGAAAAGGTAACATTGTAAATGAGGTAAGATCCGGTGGGTCAGCAATTATAAATAGGTAATTATGAAACGATTTACTAATTCAAATCAGACAACATACCACCACAAGACCATAACTGATTTCTCTGATGTGAATCATCTTATTGCAACCGGTGTAGCTAAAGGATGTTCATCAAACAAGTTCTCTTGGGTTGCAGACTTTTTATTTAAACATGCAACAAACTTATCTGTAAATCCTCATATTGGATATATTGGATTTGTTGGAGACCGTAACATCATGGAGCAAGAATATGGAAATGTAACTAAACTGTACACTCAATATCCATTTTTGAGTGAATACAATCGTGACATTTTACCAAAACATTATTATGAACTTGCCACCAGGCAATATTTTAAAATTGGTCAAAAGTTTTCAGAGTATGATACTATACAATATGTTAATGTATCAAGGTTCTATGATGCTGATGATTTCAATAGAGTTCTTTCTTATGAAATAGATACACAGTATACGGTTAATCATGGGTACTATCGGTCTCCGGCTTTCTATGCTCAAGGCTATAAGCTTGATATGGCTGGAGAAGACATTGTTTACTATGATAAGTATCTATGGGCCCATGCATGGAAAATAAAAGATGTTCCTAACACGTCGACTCCAAGCTATAAGGTTGATGAGCGTAATTTTGAAATTGAACTCCTCGATTACCTTAATGACCTCTACTCAAATGATGCATATGACATTGTAAATAGTTATCCGACTGATCATATTTCAAGAATATTTGATTACAAAGTTCATATTGATAATCCTGAATTTCATTATTTCCACACAGACCTTCCAGAGTGGGAGATTAATAATAATAAGATCAATGCCGGTACTGATAAATATTATCCGTACATCGGCATTGTTCAATGTTTTGATGAGGATTGGCAATTTAGTTCTCCATACAATACAGGTGAGTCATTTTCCCCTGGTAATTTTAAATTTTATCCAGAAATTACACAAAATGGAGTGCTTGAATCTGCAAAAACAATAGTTAATTGGGGTCGGCCAACATTCGTAAGCCCTGGAGGTCCAAGGGTTAGGTCGTTCAGAGGAGCTGCAATTTGTAATACCGGAACACATTTAGGGCAACCTGATGATCAGTCACGCATTTCTTACAATATCTGTAAACATATGACAGAATGGGATGATAACATTGATCGCTTCGTAGTTCAAAAGACAGATCCTGACCTTAATACTTTAATACGTGGAATTGATGTTGATACTGAGCGTAATAGAAGGTATTCTGCTGTTGTAACAACTGAGCCATATTTTACTGTAAAGCCAATATCAAATGGTCAAATCGTTAACGTATCGTTTGTAAATTATCGAAACCTTCCGATTCAATTTACAACTTATACTGACATCCTTGATAATCCAGCAATGTATTTAAAAATTAAAGCTCCGATGCCAGTAATTAAAGAACTTGATAGATATTTAAGAAGGACAGACAAAAATACTGATATTATTAACACGTTAGTTATAAAAAATCCGCGATCAACTGTAGTTAATAATTTATTTCACAACAGTGACGAGTGGTACAGTGATTTTAGAGGGGTTGATTCAACGTTGTTGTATCGACAAGAATTTTGCCTTGATGACCTTATTGGCATTATAGGGGGTATTGATGGTACTCAAGGTAATCATAAGGAGTTTTATATCATACCATTCGGTCCACAGATTAATAAGTACAGCGATGATAAGATGAAGGTGTGCGGCGCTGGTTTTATATGTAAAACTACTATTAATAATTCTGGTGCAATACAACCGACTACTTTGGATTCTGGTGATGAGTTTATTAATTTATATTGTACTAATTATAGTCATATCAATGCTCCTGTTCCTGGTGATAGTAATTTTGACCCGATAGAAAATGATTCGATTCAGCTGATAACCAACAGCAATATAGTAACACAAGTGAAAGAAAATGAAGATTTTAAACCAGTGATTAAATGGCCTGGTATTAATGGGTATATAAAAATACTGGAACGAAACCCACATTTTAAAATTTCACGCTCATCAGATGGTGATTATGAAATTGTTTATAATGTAGAATTTCCATTTTGCCCTGGCTCTTTTATTGAGCGTCAAGGTATGAATTTTAATTCTGATCATCCAACAAGACCTGTGCAGATATTATATAAAGCTGATTATATAAATGCTGGATCATGGGCATCCAGCAAGGTAGGTGGTATTTCAAGATACGATAGCACCAACGATCGATATGCTCCATACGGCAATGATTCATTTAATCCTCATCAAGTATTTCGTCAAACATTAGTTGCGAATGAATTTCTTAATATTGGTGGTGGTATATTTTCACAATATGTAGACACAACATCAACACTTAACCGCAGCCAGTTTCATAATGAAATAATATTATATCCAGATCATTTAGTGTGGGAGCAGATGGATTACCGTTTATTAAGTTTAATAAAACCATTAGGCAAAAACACTGATCTTGATTTTGATTTCAGATATCATGGTATGTATAATTTATCAGTTATAGAAGACCGGGTTACTGTTGGCGAATTTGATATTCCTTATTTTTCAAGTGATTTGAAAATTTTATCTCTTGCTGATAATCGTCAATGGAATTTTGATAAAGATAAATTTATATCTTTTATAGGTAGAGAGAATCCAGCGTATATATTTGAAATGGATGTATCAGTACTATTTGAGGATTTCAAAAAATACCAATTAAAGTATGGATCTATACCTGATGTCAAACGATGGTTGTATGGTTATTTTTCAGGATTTGCTCATATGGTAGCCATATCACCAGATGGCGGGTCAACGAAGAGCGAAACAACTATTGAAGAGGAGCTGCCACCACTTTCAACACAGGAGGCTCAATCAAATATTATAATTGAAATATTTGACCACGAGTCAGATGTTGGAAACGGGTATGGAGGTAATTGGCGCCCGCTTTCTGTAATATCGTCTGATAGTGCAAAAGTTGCTGGTGAGTTAGTAATTGATAATTTATTTATATGGAATGAAGATGGGATAATGGGTGATGATCCTGATAATGAATTTGGAGATATTTATAAATTTTTAATTTCTCATGCTGGAATAAATCCTCTTGGTTTTCCAGAAGATTTTAATATTGATTTGTTAGATGGTAAATCAAATCTTGTATTATCAGATACATATCATAACAAGAATTATCATATAGTAAATATTGAATATTTTACTGATATTGCTGGTGTAGATATTTTTTTGGTATGGGCCAGACCAATTGCATCTGGCGATACATTATTTACAGAAGATGTAACAGTGTTCGATCCTGCAAATTGGCCTAATTCTGGGCCATTGGCAATATATAAACCAAAAAAGCAGTTAAGCAAAAGCTCTAACTTCAACCTATCTACCAGTATACCATCATTATCAAATGTTGAAGAATTTGCTACACGGTATATTGATATTCAATCTGAAGAAGGCACTGATGGAATACCTGATGTTCAAAGGTATGTTAATGAAAGAAAAATATTTTTCAGGGTAAGAGTGTGTAAATACAGTGATTATCCAATTAATTATATAAATGAGGATGAAAGTAATATACAGTATTTAGGAGATATCAGTGGCGGTGAAACCGTTAATTTTCCATGGCAAGATATAGCGTCATTTGATACAGCTTTTAATTGGGGAAGAATTAATATACGTGAGCGATTGAGGAAGTTTGGCACCACCTATTTTAAGTGTGCCTCTAAGTGATTGATTGATTGAAGCCAATATTGTATATTGAATATATACACGGAGGAAGTTAATGTCTTCAAATTTAAGAGCAAAACCAATAGAAGGCCATGTTACCGATAGTGCTGGGAACGTTTTACGAAACTCTCAAATTATCGTTAAACTTGCAACACCGTATGGTAGTATAACAGTCGGATCTGTCATATCTGATGATGATGGATATTTCCGGACAGCACCACTTCAAAATGGTATTTATGATATTTATGAGTCTGGTATAAGTGTTGCGCGGACAATACATTCTTCTGATATGAGTTCTATATTTTGTTTTCGACCTGGTCGTGATCATTATGATACCACTTTAATATTAAATTTTAATTCATTAGCTGAGGCTGATTGGCCATGGCTTAATGCATATAAATACTTTCTTCAGATCGAACCCGAAGAGCTGGACATATCAGTGTACGGAAGCTCTTTTCCAATTTATCAAGAATATAGCAACGATCCTAATGATACTAACCTTTCGACAAATGTTGATATTGAAAATGAGATTTATAACATTGCACAGTTTTTTAATTTTACTCCTGGATCAAGAATTACAACGACACGTTTTGATATTGAATACTTTGCACCATTAACTGCATTGTCAAGTTACTATAAACGGATAAGGTGGGCTGGAGTTCCTGCAATAAGATATTCAGCTGATTCAAAACTTGTGGTACCACTTGACTACTTTTCTATTGTTGCCAGTTTGCCAAAACGAACATCAAATCTTACTGAGCCTGATGCAATTGCTATTGAGGACACGTCAGCTGACCATGTAATGCTTTTAAAGGAGAATTTTGAACAAGCAGATTTCAGGGCCCATGTTAACAGTATGCTTCTTGGTGATATCATTAAAGTTACAGTGCTTGGTAATGGTGGTATTCAGGGTCCTGAGTATTTTTATGGGTTAGTAATAGAAGTAGACAAAACATCTGATGCATGGGGAGTGAGACTCGAGAAATGGTTGTCTTCGAGGTTTTCCAGTGATTTGAATCTTGGCGGCTTGACTACAGCATATGTTTTTCGAATCGAATCGTTTGATGGAATGTTTCCAGGTATTATTGATATTAATGATGATGTAAATGAACGTTTTACTATTGTGGAAAATATTAACGCTCAAAATAATGTTCCTGAGCTTTATAATTATAATAACCAAGGCGGACTTGTACCGCCTGACTAATAACGGGTGGCTCTTTAAGGAGGGTATTATGAAAAAAGAAGAATTATCATTACTTCCGATTGAAAGACGGAAGCTTATTGCAGTATCATATTTGATACGTGAAATTAGTGAGCGTCCAAAAGAGACGGAGAAGCTGTTTAAAAAGCTTGAGACTCTTGAAAGATCTGCAACTCAGACTAATGCCGCAATGCAACAGGCTGAGGTTACAATAAATGAATTGAATAATAATTTCATGAAAATAATTGGCTCTTTGCAAACTATTACTGAGATTATTGCTGAAATGTTGCCTGATGAAAAAATTGATGAATGGTGTGACAAATACACTCCGCCAAAAAATTTGCCAAAAATACCTGGATCACAGTCTATACCTGGTAATACTAAAATTGTAAGGCCTGGATCAACTGATATAGCTGGAGTAACAGCTAAACAATCTGAATAGGATCATTGCATGAGAAGAGTGAATTTGAGATATGGTTTAAAGCAGAGAATTAACGACATTGTTGGCTCTGATACTGCTGTTGACGGAGATGGTATTCCAGGGATAACTGAATGGTCCGTACAAGCTGCTATGCTGGCAAATTTACGAAGAGTTGTCAGCGCACTTGCCAATGGTACTGTTGGTAGACCAGTAAGTGGACTATGGCTTACTGACGCTCCTGCCGCAGGGCTTGGATATTCAATAAGTGATGGATTCGGATTTACTCCTAATGGTGATATTGTTGTATCAAAAACAGCTATAACTTATACTGTATCTGATGGTGGTGATGGTAATAAGTATATATATTTAAGGCATCGAATGGGAGTGGTTGATGGTGATACATATGATGATGGTAAAAAGACAGGTTTTATTGGAAAAGCTGGTCTTGAAAACATTGTTTATGATGACTATGCTGCTTCTAAAAAAGACTCTGTATCAAGCTTTGCCTCTGATATTGTTATTGAAGAAAGTGTACCAATATCAAATAGTGACTATGTTTATCTTGGATACATTACTGTTGAAAGCGGAAGTATAACATCTGTAACAAATAACCCAGCTCGTGGCTTTGGTCCAAATGACGGTACTGGCAAAGTTTTGATGCCTGGGATACGTGTTGCTGGTGAATCGTTATTCGAAGATACGGTAACTTTTGCTGAAGTAATTTCTTTAAACATGGCTTTAGTTGACTTTGAAAGTACTGGTACCGCAACGTTGAAAGATGTTGATGTAAGTGGCGAACTTGCAATTGGAACCACTGGTAAAATAAGTGTTGATGGAAATGACGGCATTGACGCTAATGTAATAGTAAGAGACGAGGCTGGAACAGGAACAAAAACACTGCGATTTAAAGGTGGAATATTTTACGGTACGACTGTACCATAATAAATAAAGGAGCGTATTATGCGTTATGCATTAAAGAACGAATTCCCTATTGAAAATGAGGGGCATATAAAAACAGCCATGGCATATTTTGATAAATACCTTAAACGCTTTGGGTCAATGGACCGTGCAGTAATA
>Ga0307376_10002719_pt1 | contig 17021 bp, 21 predicted proteins | sample TR2MG_FD_202536 | JGI IMG/M metagenome (GOLD analysis project Ga0307376, IMG submission 202536) | Soil microbial communities from Risofladan, Vaasa, Finland - TR-2 | ecosystem: Environmental > Terrestrial > Soil > Coastal area > Acid sulfate soil | place: Finland: Risofladan, Vaasa | collected...
TCGGCGTACTTTCGATGGTACTCCACGCCTGATTGTGAGCCGTGGGCGTACGGGCATCCGAAAGCCGTGCGTCGTTATCGACAACTGCCGTACCGCTTACACCTGACGCAGGGATACTGGTCAAACCTGCTCCGCTACCAGCAACCGATGTGACGATCACGGTACCGAATATTTGCTTATCTGCAGCGTAACCTACGCCAGTAATAAGCCCGACCACCAACAGACCAACCATCGCTATCATCGTTATCTTTCTCATCTCTGTCCTCCTTCTGTCTTGTTACGGGGTATAGAATTCCCCAATTTTGTTTGTCTTACTTCCTGATGTTATGTGATACAGAATACTCGTAGGCCCATTTTCAACAATATACAATTGCGGGGAATTCGTACTTTGAAATATCAGATTGTACAAGTTGGTTTCCGCAGACTTCGCTCGGACAACTTCATTGCTGATTGCGGTCTGTAGCGTATTTTCAGAGTCAACAGCCCGATTGATTTCCATATATAAACTTGCTGTGGTGTTGCTGACTGCGGTACGCAAGGAGTTGTCAGCGTTCACGGATCGGGTGATTTCGTTATACAAATTAGTGGCTATAACTCCTTCCGCTTGGGTAGCCCGGATCGCTTCCATCAGCACACTATTGGACACCCCGGTTATCTCCGATTCCAGAATAAGAATTAATGGCATAGGATTCGGATTTCCATATTGAGCCATACAAATCGAGGTAAATGTCAAAAGAGCAATCGTTGATAATAGCCAGCGTTTCATATCTACTTCTCCTTAGTATGCCCCGACTTTAATTGCGGAAGACCCGACGGTTGTCTTGACCCACAGGGAAGACAGCTTGTCGCCGTGGAACTCAAAGTATTCGTAGTAGTCGATAGGGATCGCTTCGTTGTTCACAACCGCCTTGTTGAACATCGACGCATTCGGGAAGTTATATCCAACATAAATGGTGTTCGTCCCCATATTCTGGACGCTGATGCAAACGGCGTACGAAAGCGTTCCGTCCATCCCGTTGGTAGTCGTCATTGCTATTTTCTGTGCCGAGGTCGTGGCTGTAAACTCTCCGCCCCTGCCACCGCCCAGTTGGTTCTCGACCGCCAAAACAATAATTGCGACCAATCCGATTGCTAAAAACATAGCTATTTTTTTCATCGTCTTCTCCTTACAGTTTAATTATGTGCTGCATTTTCAGATTCTTGGGTGCGGTTTCTGCGTCGCCAGTTAAAGCATGGTTATGGCTTGCCGATTGATTGCTCAAAGACACCGACGCAACTGCTATGGTTCCCGTAACAGGATGGGTGTGTGAGCCACTACTTGCGATTGAATGTAAATGTGATGTTGACGATTGAGAATTTGTACCGTGGTAATGAGAGTCGCCCTGTATCTGCGTATATCCAGTATGCCCATGATCAGAACCAGTTGACCCTATTCCCACAACATCCGTTCTTGTCGCTGGTTGCCCCGGCATTCCTGCTACAAATATCGCACCTGCTGACAGAGTTGCGTTCTGCCATCCTTGAGTAACCGTGTTGTGTCCGTGACCGCCACCAGTAAGAGAGCCACCGCCGTGGGTGTGGCTTGCAGATTGATAGCCCGTACTATGGGTATGATCTGCGGTTGCGTTTTGTGTTGAATGCGTATGCGAGGTTCCCGACGCTGTCGCTGAACTAATAGTACCAGCACCAGTACCCGTATGATTGTGATCTGCCGATTGGTTTCCGTTGCTTAACCCGTTAGGTTTCGTAGTGTCGGTGTTCTCGACCCCGTCTGGTGTGCCGCCCCTGATGAAAAGATTGCCAGTATTCACATCTGGAAGTTTAAATTGAGTTCCCCCGCCAGCTTCACCGTATGTGATCCCGATTGCCAGAAATAGGTTTCTATACTTTGCGTCTGTTTTTAAAACTAATCGTCCGTCACAGAGTTCCCATCCGTCTGGAGCGGATCCCGCTCCAGCAAAAGGTACGACTACGCCAGCGGGTAAAATTGTTCCAAATTCTGCCATAATATTACTCCGTATGCCAAGTTCCGTTTACGCATTTAACTATCCATTTATTTGTCGTGATCAAAAGAATTGTAGCTGACGACCAAGTCTCGTTCGTAACTCTAGATACAAGGTTGGTTGAGTCAAGGATGAAGTTACTGTCAACCGCCGTGACTTTCATCGGCCCGGTTCCCCCCTTGATAAATGTCATCGTCAGGCCGATCAGTCCGGGGTTTGTTCCTGACGGCAATGTGAAGGTGTTGGTTATTAAATCATTTGCGTGGGTCATAACAAGATTCATTCCGTATTCATTCGAGGTGACGATATAATCGGTCGTCTTGTGAACCACCTGCCCCTTGGCATACTGCCAGCCCTCAAGCCCGTCAAACACCGACACGCTGGATGTGTGGACGATAGCGACGATACTGGTGGGCATCGAGTCGATCTGTGATTGCATATCGATGTCATTGCCAACGCTGTAATAATAAGCATCGGTTACATTCGCCCCGTTCATTTCCAAGTTGCCCAGTATCCGTGTAGAATTTGGAACCGTATTCGTAACGCCCACTCCAATTGCAACTGAATGAGGGGTGGCGTATGCTCCATTGCCTACTGCAACCGCATTAGTTTTTCCTACGGAGTCATATCCTATTGCCACGCCAAAATCATTACCCTCTGCATAGCGACCAACAGCCACACCAGAATTTCTACCATCGGTTATGTAGCCGAGTGCCGTTCCGTTATAACCTTTAGCTTGATAACCTATCGCAACACCAGAGGCGTAGCCCAATGCCTGACAACCTAATGCCACGCCGTATGTATAACCAACAGATAGATAACCTATTGCGAGTCCATATCTAGCACCATTGGCTTGATACCCAATTGCTGCACCGTGATTCGTTCCATTAGCTTCAAATCCTATTGCAAGACCATTGTTCGTCGCATTCGCCCCGACACCAATAAAAACAGTTTCTTCCTCGCCAAATTCTATCTTGTCAGCGACGACTACTCCATTCGTGAGCATAATCCTGCCGTCACGGGTATGGGAAGAGTTGTCCAATGCTCCGTACACCAGACAGGCAAGAAATCCAAAAATAGATCCAATGGCTAAAAGTTTACGCATTATTTATCTACCTCGATCATATAATTCGTTACACCAGCGTCGCACCGTCGCCCGATGGCGATCCACTCAACCTCGTCCACGCAGGTATTCGTTTCGGCTATGATGGAAAAGTCCACGCCTGAAACGCTGGAGCATCTCACCCTCGTCCAGCTTGCGTTGTTGTAAACATTGACCGATAAATTCGTGATCATACTGTCGAGGGTGGTCGGGATTAATCCGTAATATGTATTCAAGTTGACATTGGCTCCCCCTGCCACAAGCGTTGTTTTGCCTCGATAGATCAATTCAGGTAACGGGCTTTCCACGGAGAGATGGTAAAGAGATTTGCTGGGGTCTGCTGGATGGTCTATTATAAAAGCTTTTACACCAGCAGTATAAAATCCGTGTTCGGCTATAATATTTCCGTGCGATGCGAAAGTCGCTGCTGGCAATGTTGAAATCCAAGTGCTGTGTCCGCAAAATACATTACCCTCTACGCAACCGTGTCCGCTATTCCCGCTGTAAAATCCTATGGAATACGGTGCAACGATTGTGGTATTGGGCGTGATAAATAATCCGTCATAAAGAGATAGCAACCCATCGTGATATACCTTCTCGTTGAAACGGGATACTCCAGCGACATTAACGATTGGCGAGGCATAACTCCCCCCCGTTTTATAAAAACGAACATAATCCTGTGCGTTAAGATAATCCCAAAAGGTCGCTGGGGTCTGGAAACGGACAATTCCATATGCCGTCAAACCGCCAGCAGCTGTAATCAAAGAATAAAAGGACGACAAACCATTTACCGTCATAGCCCCCACACTATTTAAATTCTTTGAAGCCATATTCACGGCTCCACCAGCAGGATAATTCCACCAACGGCTTGCCCCGACATTCGCCCACGACCCGTATCCAGAGGCATCCGACTGAAGGACATAACCAGCCGAGCCACCATTACGCTGAAATCCACCTAAATCATAAATGGTCTTACCATTCATATCCCAGTTTGCGGTGGGAAGAACGGTGCCGTCTTTTTTAAATACATCCGTTCCATCGTTCAAGTTGGCAATCGTTCTTGACTGCCAATACGCAACTCCCGGTGCCTCTCCAGCCAGCCACGATCCCGCAATTCCACCATTGATCTGCAACGAACCGATATGATTAATCCCGTAACCGTCCATATCCCAATCGCCAGTCGCAGGGTATGTGCCGTCAAGTCGCATAATATTTGTGCCGTCTATAAGCATAGCTATGGTTCCCATATCGCCGACAACACCATAACTCAATCCGTAGTTGGCCCGGTAGTCAAATCTCCACTCATTCGTCAGAACAGAGCCAGAGCTTATCCATTCAACTGTACAGTAATCTTCATGTAACTCGATTATGTTAGCTTCAGCCACAAGATTAGCATTTATATCACGCATGGTAAAGGTGACGCTCGGAAGGCTTGGGAAAGTAAATCCGGGCATATAGGTGACGGTTGTCAGACCGCTTGGGTCAATGGTGACGCTCCCCTGAACATTGTTAGTCAGGACATCCATTGAGAGGGGAAATTTGATGCGGTAATTTCGCTGGTCTATTCGTTCAACCTGACCAGTCGGGCCATCGCTTGCTCCGCCGTCGATGATATTAGTGACAGTATATCCCATTTCATTGGTAAGACCGGGAACTTGTGTCCACCATGAAATTCCACCACCCGGATTGACAATCTGTGCTAACCCAAGATTAAGGGATAACAGTAGTATCGACCCGCACATCAGAGCCGTTCGGATTATAGACGATTGCACCATATCTTTTATTGTCTCCCAAAAATGGGTACGCTATCGCCGCTCCGACAGCCAAGCCAGTACCGTTAATCGTAGCGACCGATGGCCCGTAGTTAAAAAATGACATACTGGATTTACCAGCGGCGACTGTCAGGTCTGCACTTCCAGATGAGTCAACAGATTCAACAGTACAAGTCTTAGCAACGGGATCGGTGACGGTGATTGTTGCTGTTATGCTTAAGTCTGCTCCGCATGGACATGAAGGGCATAAAGACATAAAGACCTCCTTAATCGGGCGATGCGGGGACTGCGGAAAGGAACGCAGCCCCGCATTGGGCAACTAGTACCCTACCCGAACAATTGCGTTAAGGAATCCAGCGGTTCGTGCCAATACCAACAGAGCCTACGGTGGAGTTTATTCCCCCGCCGATCTGAATGGTTCCAGCACCAATGGCGACAGCCCTTGCCGTTCGTGATCCGATGGCAACGCCTGTCGGATCGGTGGCAATGCTTCCCGGGCCTTCGGCATAACCAAGATTCTCGTCCTGATTGACTTTCAGGGTGACGGGAATCGTCTTGACGGTCACGGGTGCATTGGTCTGCGTCACCGTGATGTCGGCTTGGTATACACCTTCCAGCAGGTTGGTTGTCACAAACGACACGACGACATTACTGAACGCCGTATTCGTAGGGATATTACCAGACGACGGTGCTACCGTCATCCAGCTTTCGCCCGATGTAATGGTGTAATAGCTGACCACAACGCCAGCGTTTTTCTGATTGATCGTCACTTGGGCATCGGTCGCTCCCTGAAGAGGGGTTCCCGTTACGACAAGCTTTTGCGGACTGACAATTAACGACGGGTTAACGGCAAGAACTGTGCTAGCCATAACCACCGTAAACAATGCTATGAGATACTTTTTCATTTTATTTTTTCTCCGTTGCATCAGGGGCTGGAATATCCAGCCCCTTTTGCGATTATGGTTTATCCACAGGTTATCGAAGTGATTCCACCGCCTTGAGCGACCCAATCCCCAGCAGTCGGGAATGTGATCACATACTTGGTCGGGGCGTTTGCGTCATTGGCAACGATCGCCACAGAGTCCGTGGTATCATCAAAGGTCACGGTGATCACCTGATTGGCTTCACAGGGCAGGCCGTTGGCGTCATCAATCGTAACTTCGACCGAGTAATAGCTACCCGTACCTTCAGGATCAACTGCAACAGCGTCCGTAACGGTCTTTGCACCAGCCGTAGCGTCGGCACAAGGCTCACACAGCACCGCAGGAGCCTGCGGACACCGCTTGACGAGAAGCGAGATCGCATACTCGTTATTTTCGAGCGGTTTGCTGAACGCCGTGAAACGGCTGAAGTAGAATCCTTTTTCCATAAGGATATTCTTTTCCACATCTGGAATATTGATCCACTTCAGTTCGCCTTCGTTGTTGGGAGTCGTGCCGAATGTCGCACCGTTGACTCGTCCCGGCGTGACGGGCGGTACCTGCTTCTCAAAAACATTCTTTAGAATGAAGTTGATGACAGTATATTCCGCCTTGATATAATCAGGATCGGCTTCCCACCGACTGCCCTGCGTGACCGCCTCTTCTTTGAACGGGAGGACTCGGTCGCAGACAATATTCCCGTTAGCGTCCTGCGACACTATCTTGAAGCGGGGGGCGAGAAGGTTGAATGTCATTGCGTAGCCTCTGAACCTCGTCAGCTTGCCGATACCGTCAATCAGAAGGTCTGGATTGGCATAGCGGAAGTCTTCACGGAGGCCCGGATCTCGCCTGACGACATCGTCCCAGTCATAAGGATGGATAACCATACCGAAGTACGGCATATCGCCTTCCATTGACAAAGCCCCGTCCTTGCATTGCAGGGCGAGCAACTGGTAAAGCATATCCATATGCTTGGTCGTGAGGGTTGAGACCACTTCCCCAGCGGGGATGGTCAACTGGGCGGATGTAAACGGATCATAGGTGAACCGTGTCCCCGGAGTAGCTGACCCCGTGGCGATGAACTTGTTCGCATAGTTCATATACATTTCCTGCCCGAAATTCTCCCAGATCTGCAACGCAACATCGCCGAATGATTCGAGAATCATAGCGAGTTGCTGCTCGAACTGCCATTCATACTGGAAGTCCTTAATGCAGTAATTGGGGGAGCGACGGGTGGTATTCCAGCCCGAGTAACTTTCGGTTTTGAAACCGTATCCGAGCATATGTGCCGTGTAGGTACACGGATCGTTGCCGGGATCTGTCGGGCCGTTTGTGCCTGCCGCACGATAACCCGTTTCCTCAGACCACTTCAGCAATGCGGCTTGGTCGTCCATCCCGGGATAGAAAGTATGAACCTTGCGGACATACCCTTCTCCGAGCTTGAAGACGCCTCTGGGCTGAAGATCACGGTAGATCGACTTGTATTTGTGCATCTTCTTACGGATGACGGGATCGAAATTCTCCGAGATCCGTATCATGATGCGGTTAAACTGCTCTGTAGAGAGCGGTATGGGATTTCCTGATGCCATAGCGTATTCCTCCTGTTTAATCAAAAATATATGTTATGTACGAATCGTCGCACACGCCACCGGGGAGTGGCATACATCCTTGACTTTTAACGGAGTCCAACCGCCGACGGGGATCGGAATACGCCCTCAGTCTTTACGAAGACCTCACGCTGACCGAGGAGTCAGCATACGCTCTCTGCCGTTGAGACGGCATAGCTTTGTCTTTTGAAATGTTCTTATACAGTATTACAGAGAAAATGTCAACAACTTTTCGAACATATTTTTTACCGAGCCAGTTCTTCCTTCAGAATTGAGGCAACAACATCCTTGGACTCCACCCCGTTCTTGGGTGCTTGCTGTTGAGTGCCGTCGTCAGTCGGATCGGCATTAAGCCCGGACTTTGCTTTGTATCTTGCCTTCATGTCCTTCTCGATATCCATTCTTCTGGAGCGTTCTTTTTTGTAAAGATTAAGGTAAACGGGAGCGAGAACCCCGAGGACGAGATGCTCTGCCTGATCCATCTGGTTGTCACCAGAGAACAATTCCGACACCTTCCTGTGCAGGACAGAGACATTCTTGTTCCAGACTTCGTTGCCTTCAATCGGCGTGAATAAAAAATGACCGTCTCTTATTGCTTTCGCACTCGCAGCCTTGAACAGGGACTCACGGGCGTTCTGGTTCATGGCGGTCGCTCTCTGGCTATGCTGTTCCTCAAGTGTCTTCCGGGTCTCCTGATGTTTTTCGATTGCCATCTTTTTCATGTTCTCGTACTGGTCATACTGGGCAAGGTGACCAGAGATCATTGTAGCCATATCAGGGGCAGACTCCTGTATGATCTCGAATCGATGCTTCGGGCTTGCCTTCAGCAACGAGTCAACCACATCGTCAGCGACCTCCCAGTCCTTGGCGATTGCCTTGATGGCATCGACCACGAGCTTTTGTGGGCCGTCGTACTGTGCCTGAAAACGGGGATCCGCTGAGAGGGAATACTTGCCGAGTTCGTCGTACGCCTTATTGAGCTTGGCGTTCATCTCGTCAACCTGCTTCTTTGACTCCGTTACCTCTTGGGCAATTTGCTCAGTAGATCTCTGGACGGGCTGAGACTGTTGGCTCTTCCCGAGCCTTTCGTTTGCCTGATTGAGTTCGGTTCTCAGGCGACGAAATGCTTCTTGAGTCCTCTCGTCCGCCTTCTTCAGCTCTGGCGGTTCATCTTCGATCTTAGGCGGTTTTTGATCGTCTCCTGCTTTGGGCTTCTCGGATTTTTCACCGAATAACTCTGCGGGGACATCAGGTGTCTCTTGCAGATTAACGGGCTTTTGTTCAGGTGACTCCTGCTCTGGCGGTTTTTGTTCGGGCGGTTTAACACCTTTGACTTCGTTCATTACATCCGATGCGATCTGTTTAGAGCTTCTGTCGTCTTCCACGGGAGGTTTTTGTTCGTCACTCATTGTTGGTTCCTTTCTCTTCGGGTTTTATTTTGATGCCGAGAACTTTTGCAATCGCTTCAGCACCGAACGAGGCCTTCGGCTCTTCCTGAGCGGGAGTGCTTTGGTCTAGTGTCGTCATACGGTCGACGCAATTATGCCATCCGTCGTTTCTTCCTGCCTCAACGATGCAATTTTCAGCCCTGACTTGCGGAGAGGGTGGTAGAATAACCCGACCCTCTGTCCTGAGGATATCGATGACTATCTTTGTCATCGGATGATTGATCCATTCGTTGTACTGCCTTCGGACATCCTCGTTGTTCTGTAACTCTTTCGCTTTCATTGTTCGGGTTTCCTTTCTTTTATGCTTGCGACGCTTCCGCCTTGCGATCGTCACGATTGATATTCGCCGAGGTCTCCAAGTCCTTGAGTTCCATATCGTGTGCGGCCTTTTCTTCCTTCATCTTGTTCCGCATCAGCATATCCCTCATTTTTAATTCCATCTTCTTCTCAAGCTCCGCCATCTTGACTTGGTAGTCTCCGTTCTGAAGAACCTGCTGTGCCTGACCGAGCTGTTGCTGCTGCTGTTGCTGCTGCTGTTGCATTTGCTTTTGCTGGAACTCGAGGGCTTTCTGCATCTGGGAGAATACTTTTGCAAACTGGTCGAGTTGCTTCGTGTACTCTTCGACCTCGTCCTTACGGGAAGGATCGGTAGCCATGGACTGAACATGAGTGCCAGAATGCTGTAACCCAATTCCAAAAGCAGGCACGACCTTCATCAGGTTCATCTGCTCGGGTTTATTCATAAACGACTGGGCGAGTCCAACGAGCTGTGGTAAGTGAACCAGAAGATGGATGGTGTGGGGTTGATCCGTACCAACGATGACCTGCTGTCCCTCTAGGATGTCGTTGTTCTCGAGCATCGCAAGAGAGTGTTCAGAGGTCGGAATTTCGTTGCGTCCCATCTCAGGAACATAGCGGTCGACCGTATCATACCCGACGAGCGAGGCAATCTTGTCACGCAAAGCGTTACGGCGACCGATCTCGTCCATGGATGGAACAAGGTTCATGATCTGGTTAGTGACCATCTCCCGCATGGTCGCCGACCCGTACCCGATAGCCCGGGTGGCGGTTACCGTACATCTATTGAGGATCTCTTTTGTGACGCCACGCTTCTTGCAGTTTTCACGAAATTTCTTCGCTTCCTTGTACCCGCCTGCCTCAGAGGGATAGCTGGAGTCGGACATCCTGCGGAAGATTTCTTTATGGAACGCATCGAGCTGAAGATAGTGAATTGAGATTTGATTCTTGTCCAACTTGGCGGTGTTCATCGCCTGAATCTGGACTTCGCCGAGTGTGCGTTCCGGGGCGTTCGGATCTTCCATAGATTTCTTGAAGACATTCGTGTTGTTGTTCAGGATCTGGTACAGCATCGACCTGACATTTATCAGCCCTTTCAGGTTCGGGGCGAATGTCTGTTGAACTGCCTGATACCCCTTCGGCAGAACCGTGATTGGCCCAAGACGCATCAGATTTATCTGCCCGGAAGAACCCTGCTCGGTCGGAGCAAGAATAAAGCTGGAAGACATAACCGCCCCGTCGACCGTAGAACAGATAAAGCGATTGGACTGCTCGATGTGCGGGAATATCCTGTGACCAAGACCCTTGATCGACTTGCAGTATCCATCGCCCGTATTCCACATAAAAAGACAGAGTGCCTGCTCCATCCCGTCGTACTCGTCGACACCCTTGTAAAGAAACTCGAGGTACTCGTTATCCTCGGAGATGATATAGCGGGATACTTTCCCGTTGTACTCTTTGACAAGAAACTGAATCACCTTGATCGGATTGCAGTTGTTCTTTGAGCTGACGAGATCGTTGTTCTTCAAGTCCTGCTGGAACGCCTCGAACTCCGTGGACTGATATTTATTACTGGAGTCACTAGAGTTTTTCTGCGACTTGACGATCGACTCAAGTATGAGCGTCGGGTTCCATCCCTCTTCCCTTGCCATTTCCTTCGACTCTTCGTCCTTGATCTTCTGGAACAGTTCGTGTGCCTGATACGAGTGGCGTAGTCCTATCAGCTCAATCTCGGATATATCGGACTTGGAAAGCGGATCAATCAGCAGGGCGGATCTCTTAGTGATGAACGGACGCCAGTCGTGCTTGTCCCGCCAGTAGACTGGGCCAATACCCGTGACGAGCATTTCCTTGATAGAGATCATACGGTTAAAATAGTAGGAGGGCCATTCCTTAATTGTGCGGGTGTACTCTTCCTCGATGATGCCAGCGTAATTTACCGTGGGACGCTGTGGATCTTGGAAATCTACACGGGCGGATATCAGGTTGGGAACTTCCATGTCAAGCTCCCAGATGGACGCCGTGTTGGTGTCGATGATCGACTCTGCCTCACGCCAGTTCACATTACAACGCCATGACTGTCCGCTTCGGCGGAGTTCGGATGATTCGTAGGGCGGGTTGCCGTCGATCAAACCCTGAATGACGCAACGATAGTACGCAGCCTGCTCGTCGTTCGTCTTCATGTTCTGAAAAAGTTCATGGGCAGACTTGGCGTCCTTGATTCTCGAACAAGGTGCCTGACCACTTTCGCTCACGGATTTTATCGGCTGTGTATCTTCTACCATTTTCTACTCCTTGGCAAATTTCCAGCAGTACTCTGGATATATTGCTTTGACGCCCTTGTCGATCAGGGCTGGTTTTTCTGCATGGACTGAGGCGAAAATTATAACGGCGTCGCATTTGCATATCCCAAGACGGTTGTCATTAGGAGTCTTGCCATGGTTCCATCCGTGGATCCATTGGTCAACGCCCTTGCAAGTCAGGCAAATATGCTTGGCGTTAAAATCACAGTTGACGCAAAGGGCGGATCGGGTTGCGGAGATCTTGTCATCGACAACTTTCTTACCAGAGTTAGTCCACGAACTAAGGAACTGGGTTGTGCGGTTGTTCGCCTTAAAAAACGAAATCATTTCGCCAGACGGATCGTGATCTTCGGATAGGCCAGAGACGAGAGTCGGGTCTACACGGTAACATATTGTTGACTCTATGAACTCCGCAAATTTATCTTGTATCTCAAGTTTATTTATTCGGCGGTGGTTGGTGCATTGTAGGACGAGATCGTCGAGAGATTTCAAGGACTGTAGCCAGACATTCGTGTCTAAATCTTTGTATACCCAACCGCCGGGAGGCTCCATGTTCGGGTATTTTAATGTTGGAAATTTTTGTTCCATTTAATTAATCCGAGCTTATACACTAAATCTGTTCCGATGTCAAACTTTTACGCACTATATTTTGCTCTGGGGTAGACCGATATGTTTTGTCAGGATCCTCGACATATCCAGAGAACATCGCTTCTCCCCATGTGCTTTGCGATTCTGTCCCCACCCCGGGGACTACACCGAGGCGTTCCCGCACAAGAGCGGTTATCCCGACGGCACAGTCCGCAAGATCGGGAGACTTACCGCTTCGTGCCTTCATGACGGTCTTCGGCTCGAGGCAGATCGGATTTGTTTTATCGAGCATGAGCCTGTAGCAGAACTCTTTGATCGTATCCACATCCGTGCCACGGATATGCCCTTGGCGTCCGAACTGATAGAATGTCCCCCACAGCTCGGTCACACGGTTGGCGTAACGCTCCGACGCCGGGACGCTGTCCTCCATCGATACTGGCAGGCTGGTTGGCTTCCCGCCGAACTGAACACGCATAATCCCACGGCCCCATTTTTCCTCGATGATGTCTGCGAGGGCTGACTGCGTACCCGTTATATCTATCCCGAAATTGACTGGAGTAACCCCGTTTGATTCACAAACCTCTTTCACCTTGCCTGCGGTGACATAGTTCAGCGGTTCTTCCGCCGTCATCTCGAGCGGGATTATTATCGGGTCGTCCAGCTCGATCATGTATTTATCACGATCGCTTATCCCGACCCTTGCGACCCGCAACGCACAGCGGTCACCACCTGAGGAGAACGCTGGATCAAGGAACGCCACGGTCTGACAACCAGACTTCCAGATCGTTCCCCGGGTCATCATCTCGTTCTTCACGAAAAACGATTCGGAGAACATCGTTCTTGGTAAGCCCTCTGGAGGAATGAATCCACGGGTCTGCGACCAGAACCTTGGGTCGCTTTCACCGTACCATTTTATCCGCTGGTCGATGTCGGACTGCTTGAGAAGGAACGGGAACAACTTCGGATCTTTTATAGCGGGTGACTCCAGCCCGTCAAAGTAAATGCAAGTCCCGAACTTTGTCTTCCACTTTTTTATCGTCGGGTTGATGGAGTTCCATCCGTCGACTGGCTCTGAGTATCTTCCTAGCGGATCAAGGCGGGACTCAGGATTGCCCAGACCGATAAAATGGAAGTCCTCGCCACCCTGTAAGTTGCTGACCGCCTCTACAGCAGCTTCCCGGGTCGCCTGCATCTCATCCACCACCAGAACATTCCTGCGATTGTGTTTTCCGATAATATTTCCCATCGCCTCCCGTATGCTACCGATCAGGACTGCCACCCCGAAGATGCCGTTCTTGGTATTGTCGTCCCCGAGGATGATAGCGGTCGTTGAGCTTTTATACTGACCGACTGGCTCTTTCAAGGCGGAGAAAAGTCGGACTATCTCTCCGAATATACGCTGTACCAAGGCTGGGCGGGTGGTAGAGCAGACTGTACAGGTGGTGCAGGCAGGAGCGGAAAGCCAATGGACGAGTACGATTGCGGCGATATTGGTAGACTTGCCAGCACTCGACGGCCCCCACATCGTGAAGAACGGCTCCATACAGAACTCACGAACCGTCCGCTCCGTCCATTCGCTGGTACGGAATGACCGTGAACTCCAGAGGAGACTCATGCATCTCAGCATAATCTTCGCCCGTTCCTCACGGTCGCCGTTCTCGACTATACTCCGAGAGTACCCGAGTAACTCCATAGATACCTCGGAGGTGTTATCTTTGAACTGAATGCCGTATTTTTTTATCATAATGCGATAAGGACTTCGGCGAGGTTGCCACTACGGGTGGGACGCTTCTCTATCAAGTCAACTACTTCCCCGTTGCGGTCGATGGTTTGACGACCAGTACATTTTCTTGCGATCATTTTTTGATATATTTTTCCATCGATCTCGTTGAGTAGCATCTTGACCGCAGGGCGGGAGCTGTTGCCAGATAGACCAAGAGAGATCTCGACCTCTTCACGGGTCGCACCTATCCCACAGCAACTTTTTATATAATTATATACACGATCCGCCACACGATCGCAATGACCAACTGCGGTCATCCTGCCGAAGGCGGAGCGGGATGTATCGGCGTAATGGTTCAGACGCTTCGTGGGGTTGAGATTTTCCTGTGCGGGTTTATCCTCCGCTCCTTCCTGTGCAATCAACTCCATCTGCTTTGCTTTTGTATTGCCTTTCTTGAAACACACGGGGTTTTTTTTCGGTCTATGAAACTCGCACTCCCACATATTCATACCCTGTGACTCAACCATTATATATCTGCCAAGGCACACGAACTCGCTTTTTGTTTTCAAAAGCCTACAGTCTAGAAACGGGCAGCCTACGCCCCGGCAGTCCTTCGGATAATTTTTTAAGACCTCGCCGCTTTTAGTTATAAAGCTCATCGCTCTCCTTTCAGTATTACCTGTTCTCTAACTGCTCTATCGTTTCGAGAAAGCACGGAGTGTTATCGCCCATCCAAGCACCGATCTGGTTGAACTCAAAAAATTCGACTGCTTCCTCGTGCGTCATTCCTTCCTTGACCATTTTTTCAATCACCTTCTCGGTGTCGTAACACAATATCGGAGGCGACATTTTTCTGTTGACGATACCGACAACACAGTCGTCGAAACCATCCATCCTTAATATTTTGTCGTCAGGATATGTTTCATCTATAAGTTTATCTAAATCCATAACACCTCCTTACTTATTGTTTCTCATAAACGGCTGCTCTTCTCCGTGAGATTCTTCCGTAATATTATTAATCCATTCCATCACGAGCTTCGCCCACTCCCGTATCTCCTCGTGTTTCTCCATAGGAAACCGCTCGGCAAGCTTCTTCTGTCCCTTAGAGCAGAGACACGGACACGATTCCGTGGCAGGGATCTCTACTGGCGGGACTACCCCGAGGTGCTTCTCGCCGTTAACGGTTGAATAACAGTACGACAGCCATCCGCCGCTGCACATCATGCACTCGTCATCAGGATTCAATCCGTCCCTCGCCTGTTTCTTTTTCCACCAATTATACTTAATTGCCCTAATCATATCCTCAACGGTAGGGGAGTAATCAATCTCGCCCTTCCGCTTCCGCTCGACCAGCACACACATCGCATCCCTGATGTCATCCGCCCGGGCGGACGGAAGCTCCTCTCGGATGATTCGCTCCCAGATCTCGGCGTCTTTATCGCTGATCTTCTTGAACCTCGCACCGAACTCCTCGTTCCAGCTCACGGTCTCGTCTCTCATTTTAAGATCCCCTCCTTTATTAATCGTTTCTCCATCTTGGCACTCCAGAGATATTGTTCGCATACCATATCGGTCATCAGCTTCCGCAGTCGGGTGTTTTCGGAAAGCAAGGAGTTCATAGTCAACGCCTGTAATTTCAATGCTTTTTTCATTAACTCGGTTTTGCTCATTTCGCCACCCCTTCCTTGATGAGCCGTTGCTCAAGTTCGTCAATCAAAGCTATAGTCTGCTTGTTAATACATAATTCATTATCCATCATCCAGCCGTGCGATTGACAATATCCGTGGTGGTCAAAACAACATTCTTCGTCGTCAGCATACATTTTCAAAATACGAGCCGCCTCCCCGCACAGCACCCTGAGCCTTTCTACAGCCCCCGGCTCTGGCACATCGGAGTCCCACCACACGCCGCAGTCTTTCGTAACAGGCAACGCTCGTTCTGATGTCGATATATAAAAAGCTAACCCGTATCGTTTAGATTCCCCAACCCAAACCACCGTCACCTCCCTTGAGTCGTCCGCTACCTTCCAATACTTCCACCCCTCGGTTGTCGGCGATGCCTTTGTCCACATATCATGCTCCTTTCGCTCGTTTGCGTTTCATTTCCCCACCTCGCCTTTCGGGATGGGCTTGAAGTTAGAACATTCACCGTCATCTTTCGGACAGTAGCAACCATCGTCACCCTTAATCTTGCAAATATCACACTTAGGATTATATTCAGGGTCTGAACATCGCCCCTCTTGCGTGGGCAGTTCGGTGACGGTGAATCCGGCAACTGACAGGAGATATTTATAATCTGGCATTACCCGCAAATCCCCTTTATTATCCCACTCAATCTCTACAATCGTTTTCATTTCTCTCCCTTCGGTTGTTGAATGTCATAAACAATATGGCATCTGCGGCAGGTTGAATGAATGCCGTGGTACTTCCATGTTTCACCCGGCCTGTGACCAATCTGCCTACAAACCCACGACATTAATCGTTCCCAAAAAGAATTTCTCATTTATCTCGCCCCTCTCCCTTCGGTTGGTTCAATGCGGATTTAGCCTGCCATGCTTTGCCATAATCCCTGTCTGATATGTCTTTTATCTGGTCCATCCGTTCGGCAAGGCAAGTCGGGCAAACTTCTCGTTTTTCTGCACCGGCCATACGAGGATGCTTACCTCTAATCATTACGGTTTTTGCACCGCAAATTTGGCAGAGGTATTTATCCTGCACCTTGTCCAGTTTGGCTTTCAGCTCTGCGTTCTCGGCCTTAAGTTTATCAAGTTGTCGCATTGGATGTTTCTTGCAATTTGCGATGTGCTTTGTAATAGCATCCTGTGAATTAGGAGCATCTACGGCAAACGATTCACCGCAGTATGCACAATAGGTAAAACCATATTTGCGTTTTAGTTCCAAGTTTTCAACCCTGAGCCTTTCGCATGAGGGGCAGGGGGGCGGTAAATCAGGCGTTGCAAAGTAGCCACTGGTTGTTATTTTATTCATCTTGCTCCTTTCGCTTGGTTGCGTTTACTTTGGAAGCTTTGGCATTTAATCGGGTTGCCTTTCCAGCAGGTTGTATACTTTGCTTTGTAGTGGATACATTTAGAACATAAATGTTTCTCTGCCTGCTCCAACCGCACGAACTTACGGGCGGCACGGGCGAAGTTTAGCACTACTCCCTTGGCGTCGTTTTTATAAAGATACTGACCAAACACTTCCCTTACCAACTGCTCTGTATTTTTCATGTCTCCACCTCGCCTTTCGGGATGGGGAG
>Ga0307376_10002720_pt1 | contig 17018 bp, 37 predicted proteins | sample TR2MG_FD_202536 | JGI IMG/M metagenome (GOLD analysis project Ga0307376, IMG submission 202536) | Soil microbial communities from Risofladan, Vaasa, Finland - TR-2 | ecosystem: Environmental > Terrestrial > Soil > Coastal area > Acid sulfate soil | place: Finland: Risofladan, Vaasa | collected...
GCGGACTAGTAAACGTGATACGTTTCGTGAAGTTTGGTATCTAAACATACATGATTTTGCTATCACCCAAGTCAAGGTAAGTCCAAATCCAAAATTACGTATTCAAAAAGGTGATAACCTATACGTTATGGTACAGGACTGTGAAACTGACGACGTTCTTTTAGTACAATGTAAGCGTCTATACGAAACGCAATGTGAGGCAGAGACAGCAGCTTCCTTACGCAAAGCAGGTAAATATAGCAAACGTAAACGGTATGTCGATCTCTCTCCTCAGAGTTTCGATGAGTTTCAACAAACTTGCATTTCCATAGATACCGCTCTAGACGAGGAAAGCGTCCCTCTAATTCAAAAGATTCCCGATGAACTAGCTAGTGCCGATTTATCAGCAGACACCACCGATGAAAGTAAACATCTAGTAAATAGACTTACTCCTAGATTGAGGGAGTTTGCTGATATTATACTGAACCCAGAGGGAAATGATTTTTTCATAGAGTGGTCTGACAAAACAAATAAGATATTTTCTTCTACTGAGCTGAAGCGTCTTGGGAAAGCGGCTTGTGATTACATTGGTATCTCTAAGCCAAAATTAAAAATGGAGCTGAAGCTCACTTCTGCAAACCTTTGGAGTCAAGAAGCTCGCAACCTTATTGTAAGGTAACCTACGTATGGAAGACACTTCTTTTTCATTCCGCCACGCAGTACTCCACATAGCAACAGTTTCTCCTAGTTTCAAAGGTACCGGATTCCCACCACTAGTAGAACATGTTCCAGTATCCGCAGTTCTCTTAAAGCTTACAAAAGATGGTATATCCATTACGGACAAGACCGTCTCATCTTTGAAGGAGGAAGAATCGCTTATCAGATTCTTCTTTTCAGAGCTTGAAGGAGAACCATACAACCTAGTGACCTTCCGTGGAAGGTCCTTTGCGTTCCCTGTGATGGTGTACAGAGCCCTCCGGTATGGGGTAACCGCTTCTTCCTACCTGGGTAACGATTATCAGGATGCTTCCCGTAGCGAAGCTCCTACGCACTTAGACATATCGGATTGGTTGACGAGCTATGGTCTTGTTGCATCGTCGAGCCTAAGCAAGTATAGTGAAATGGTAGGACTACCTCCAAGACCGTATTCTAACAATGTGACATCACAGTTTGAGCGAGGGGATTCGGAAACACTAGGAGGTACTTTAACTACAGACGTAATGCTTATATCAGCGTTATTCATGCGTATTCTTTTGTCAAAAGGTGATATACCTAGAGAGACGTACACCACAAAAACAAAAGCTATGCTGAAAGCGTTTTTCAATCATAATAAAGAAACGAAGACTTACATTAACAGTGCACAAGAAGCCTTTAAAGAATTTTTACTACTACCACCAAAGAAGCAGCTCTAGTGGCAAACATACCAAAAAAACAGCCCCCTAAAAGACGTAAAAGAGAGCGTTCTATGAAGAATGCACGGTCTACACTAGACACACAGCGTAGAGTGCAGGCTAAAATATGCACGCACTCTACATTTCGTTACAGGTTAAGTAGTACAGAACAAGTATGCACTAAGTGTGGGGCGGTACGCCAAGTTAAACGAGGTACTCAATTTGATATTGAAGTAGTTACCGACTGGGCTGCTGTGAGTTTGATAGAGGAAGCTGTAGACGAAAGGGCGGTCACGAAAGATAGTGATTAGGGTTACCGTATTAAGACTAGATGTGGGAGAAGCTGCTTTGCTTCTCTTTGTGAAACCACTAGTTTCTTAGTTGTATTCCAGCGTACTTTACAGTGGTCACACTTGACTCCCTTACCGATTCTCTTTTTAATCAAGTCCACGTAGTCATAATCGACAAGAGTTCTCGAACATCCACAATCTGGGCATTTGTTGTAGTAGGAAATGTTTTCTTCTGACATGCGCTCCTCCGTTCTTTCTGCCTCACTTTAAATATGGTAACGACAGCAAAAGAAGTCAAGGGGGACGGCGCTAGTTTATTGAAGCCTGCCGTATAAGTTTATAGTTTTCAATCCAATCAACTTCTAGGATCTCTGCTAAATCTTTAACAAATTCCATGTTTTCTTCCACAAGTAGTTTTAGAAAAACTGGTATCGCTTGTTGAAGTGCTACATCTATAGCGTAATTAAAGGCTACTGCAGCAACAGATGCTTGTAGGTCTTCTGGAATACTTTTTGTAAGGGCCTCTTCTAAACTTTCTATCAGAGATTCCAGTTTAGGATTGTCTTCGACTACACTGAAGAAGCGTTCTTTGAACTTGTGGATGAATTCTTCGTGCTGCTTTGGGGTAGAAGGGTCACTAATCATTTGACTTTTCCTATTATGTTGACAGATACCATATTTTACCGGCTGCGTAACCTACACCACCCTTCCTGCTGAGAAACAGCTAGGTAGATCTTGCAACGTATGTTTGTATCTTTACAAGATAGGAGAGACGTTTGGTGCAGCACGCTCTATCCAATTGATATAGAGCATCCACTGTTCCGGAACCGACCGACTTTTGCGGATTGCTTCCACTAGCAAATTGGGCATCCAACGTGGTTTTGTAGGACGTTGGAGAAGAGGCATCTCTGCCTCTTCTGGAGTCCTATCTGCCTTCTTGTTGTTACAAGTTTCGCAGGCAGTAACTATGTTCAACCAGTCACGTTTACCACCACGGCACTTTGGTATTACATGGTCATACGTAAGGTGCCTCTCGGAAAACTTGTTACCACAATACTGGCAGCGCCACCCATCTCTAGCATAGATATGATATCTATCAAAAGATACCTCTGTGCAGTACTTGTGGTATCCATACTTAATACGGACAACTGCTGGGATGTTCATACTTATGAACCGGGATCTTAATGGCCGGTTTGGATAGCTCTCCACTAGGTCTACCTTACCAAGGAACCATTTAGTGATAGCATCTCTCCAATCGATCAGTCGGATTGGTTCGTATCCAATGTTCAGTAGTAGTGTTGGGTAGTCCATTGTGCGCCTCTAGAGATCTGTCGTATAAAATAATCTTTGTAGCTATGTATATAGCAGACCAATTTGTTAGATGAAAGACATTTTAGTAACCAGCTAACTATATGAAATTAAACAATACTTACGCTGTCAATACTTTAATTTGCCCATTTTTTGGTGTCGATCTTAGAAGGAAGCTCCTCTTTAGGTTCTTTCCCTTTTGTTGGGCAATCCATGTTTATACGGAAAAACTCATTTGTTTTGTGGTTGCTAACTCCAAGATAGTTACCACTAACTGATGGAATGCCATATAGTTTTTCCACTCTGATAATATTTGCTATTTTTATCATACGAATTAGTACGTCATGCACGTTGGTTTGCATGTCTACTGCTAGGCCCTCTAGAATAGACGCAACCTCGTTGTCTAAAACTAGAGTGAGTTGGGTAATATCTTTTCGTAGTACTGTAAATTGAGTTGTATTTTCATTTTTATCTACTGTCTCCGTTATAGTAGGTTCCGGAGTAGGTTCAGGAAAGAAGCCACGATACAGAAATTTCACTAAACTTTTAAACATACTTAGTCTTCCTTACAAGGGTTTTTACTATTTCATCTGCTTTAACAGCTACCACCTCTTCGATGGCTAATGCAACACCTTTTAGTTGAGGGCCTCCCGCACCGTTGCACAACCCACTACCTAATATTTCTTTTCTAGCGTTTATCCACCAAAGTAGTTCATTTATTCTACCGTTACGGTCTAGAGCGTCTTCTACTTTGAATTCTACACAGTTATCTTTAATAAACTGTTCCGTACTAAGAATGGTATCTTTACCGTAGAACACACAAGCCACTTTGCACTTCGGAGAGGTGCACCTAGCGGCCCCAGAAGCAGGGTCTCCATTGTAGTTTACTGGATACCCACATTTCTTACAAAGAAGGATCATATTCTTTTAGCATCCTAGCAAGTAATGTTAGTGGGATTAGCCTTCTAGGTCTTTTGTTTAACCCACTTCCTAGATGTTCTATCTGTTCGTCTACTAGTTGTACGGATACTAGTATTTTGTCAGGGTCTTTCTGAAAAGCCTCGTATACATCTTTTGTGTTACGTGATACTAACGTATTGTGTAGTTTATCGGACATTTGTTTTTCTTTTTTTAATGAACAACAATAGGAGGGTCGTCTTTTCCAACGGTATACCCTCTATCGAAAAGCGTTCTGCAAGAGAGGTATTCAATCGCTTTAAATATAGCAGCAGATCGTATGACATTGTTTGCTATTTTGTTTACTTCTCTATTTCCTGATACCTTCATGGTTTCCGTAAGAAACGGACTTATTACAAATCCGTCTATTAGTTGGTAGGCCAAACTAAACGCAACAGCAAACCCTGTAAGGTAAGCGGAACTTTTACTATCTATCGTATAGATAATGTCTGGAGGAACTGAATCGATACCCTCTTTAGTAAAATCATCCGGTGGGTTGGTTGCTACCGATACGATGTACTGACGAAGTACCTCATTAGGTCTGTTTGACATTTCCATTTATTTCCCTGGTACGATAATCCTACCCGGCTCGGGGTGAATATCTTTTTTAAGAGTTACAAAATCAAAATCAGGATCTAGAAGTTTCTTGCTTACTAAGTATAAAATTGTATTTCCAAATTGTTTTATCTGCATCGCTTCCACGATATTCTGTTGCGCCATAGCTTGGTGAACCCTACTTGTAGAGTTCATGGTGTAAGACATCCCTGACAAGTAGCCTTGTAAGAACTCTGGGCTAGAATCGTTTAATACCGATAGAACCTCGTCAGGAATAACTTGCATACTTTCTTTAACAAAAGTATCGTCTTGTAGGTCTGCAACAATACGTTCAACAGCCTCTTCTTTCATTGGTTTGAACACAGGAACCTCTCATATAAAACATGTGACTGAATGGGTGTATGTCAAGGTGTGCTATACCTGACGTACCATCTTTATTACTTCGCTATCCATACACGCAACTACTGCACCTGTAGCGTCTGCAATATGTTCGTGAATACTTTTCGCATTAGGCCATTTAATCTCTGGGAATCTTTTTTTGATTGCAGCAATAACCTCGTCCTTGCTGGCATTACTCACACCAACGAGCGCCTTCTTAATAGCTTGCGGAGAAGCTTGTAGGATAGGAAGGTCTTTGCTCTCGGCAACGGCGGCTACAATGCCCCAGCTGATTCCTATTTTAGCAGAGGCGCTTGCATTACGCGGCCATGATTGAGATTCCATACAGAGTGCTTTGATGTCATACTTGTCCAGGCGTCTCCGCAACTCAGCAGCAAGCTCTCTAGCTCTCCGTATGTTGTCGTCTGACGCCCGTACACCCGTCTTCTTGGCACTTTTCTTGGTTACTAGGGTCCGGACTCCAAGTACCTTCTCTCCTGTTGGTGTAAGCTCCATTAGAGAGAGCCCCATTGTGCTGAATCCGGTATCTATTCCAAGGACTATACCCATTGTTACACTATTAACTCCAAGTCATCTACTACCCATCCAGGAAGAACTAAGATACCCACATCACCTTTTTCGTGAATCTCTGAGTAGATAGATACATGTTCTTTTAGGATCCACACGTCAGCTTCTCCTATACTACAAAGCAATCTATCTTCATCTTCGTCCAGAACTTCTACGTCGTCTAACTCGATGATTTCTTCGTCATCGTGATCGTTTTGCATGACCTTCCTCTATTTTACAGTATACAAGAGTATATCTTAGTTTGTGCCCCCTTCCACGTCGAGATATCCACGATCTGCTAGAAGTTGTACACAATAGTAGGCAGAGGCGTCGATTAGTGAAACTAGACGTATTGTTCTGGAGTCCTCTTGGCTAAGTTCCTCATTAGACTTGTATCTGTTTGAGATAGGATCTACAAGGAGAACAGTTGCCGTATCGTGGAAATACTGTGCGCAGTTTACAAAGCCAAGTAAGAATTGGTCGTCCTGTCCTTGCAGCATCTCTTTTACACCGGGATGCATCTCTTTTAATGCTAGCTTTATAAGCTCGTTGTTCGCAGCCATCTTAGCAATAAGTCTTAAAAATCCTGCACTTAGAGTACCGTTAAGATTCTCGTCTCCAATCGTAATGTCAGTTCCTTTTCCTGTTGTCTGCATGATATTTTTACCTCGTTTGTGTTTTTGATCTGAGTAGCCACATGGTAACCAGAGATAGAAGATGTATTCCGAGTGCACTGAAGAACCACCATTTTGGGAAAAACCAAAATGATATCCCTAACTTAGTGGTAGGGTATAGGAACAGCAGCTGGCCTAGAACAGCCCCCATACTAGCAGTTGCTATGATTACAACTACTGCACGAAAGATAGCACGTATCCAACTCACTTTACTCTTTCTATCTCTGATGGGAGCGGCTTCTTACTACACTTGCAGTCTTTGTTCTCTTTTTCGAGACGTTTGACTTTGTTTTCTACTATTCGTAGCCGGTCAACAGAAGACATTCCAAGGCAGGATCTGAAGAGGAAAAGGAAGCCTAACAAAAGGGAGGAAACTACTAATACTACTATTATAAGTCTAAAGAAGGAGCTATTCAAACAGTTCCTGTTGTTTTGTAGACGGTTTTCCATCAGAATCCTCCCCCATTATTTCCGACATGGCTTTAGTAAGCATGTCGTACTTTTTCCATACAACATGAGCATCTTCTTTACTAATCATACAAAAGCTGCTGAAGCATGGATACCCATTGATAGAACTAGGAAACTGGTCTCTCCCATAATAGGCATAGATCATCCCAGGAGGATTGTTTGCGATGGCTTTTCTTTGTACGTTATTAAGAAATACTAGTCCCATGAACACCATCTGCACGTCAGCACCTGGACCAAGGTGCCTGTCTGTGAACACTTGGTTACTGATAATTTCGTTAACTAGCGTATTTATTTCCTTTTTGGACATCTTTTTGTAGTCTGCAATATGACTATCTCTTTCATCCTGTGCCGCTTGCTCCTCTGGAGTCAGCGTGGCCTTCCCAACGGATTCTTTTGTATTCTTGTCAGACATTATAAACCTCCTGCTCTTTTAATAATCTTTCTAGTATAGATTCTTCGTTAGACTCCCCGTATATCTCTTTCAACAGTGCTTTTCTACTGATTATTCCTACATTATACAGTTCCATGTATCTGTTTACGTCGAGAGCGTCCAACGATGGATTAAGAGTAGTCGCTTCCAGCTCCTCCTCTCTACCAGTCACTAACAGTATACGGCGTTGCCATTCTGTTTGGCTCATAGTATTCCTACTTCCTAGTTTAATAATTTAACTTACTATTTTGTAAGATACAATTGCAAGATCCAAGTTGGTCTCTGCAGGGCTTTCGTACTCACCGTAGTTCCTACAAACGGGGCACCCTTCTCTCCCTAGTATATCCTTGAAAAATGCGTACAAAGATCTATTTTTACTGTATTTAATACGTGTTTCAATTATTTCTACCTCCACGGTCTGCCTGCATTTGTAACAGGCCATAATAAACTTAATGCGGCTATCTGCTTGCATTTCTGGTATGTATTCAACAGCTTTGCCGAAAGTTCTGCTACCAACTGACCATATAGGCGTGCTCATCCTACTTACGGTTTGTTCGCACGATACTATCATAGAGGGGAGCCCCAGAAGACGGGTGTAGAAACTAGCTAGGATGTTAGGGTTAGTACCTTGTTTATAAGGGGCGGTTTTATCTTTTGGGGGAGAGTACCCCAAAGCCTCCTGTGCGATTAAGGCTACACGCGACTCCCATTCATCTTTTGTAGCACTTTCTTCTACTGTACTTGGTACTAAATTGCGATTTCTATAGGGTACTGAAACATATCCACTATATGTTCCAGGTTTTACATAACGCGGATTGTTGTCATCCTTTGACATTGGCAGTCGACGTTTCCACAGTAACCATCCCTAATTGGCTGTCTTGCTATCGAATTTCTTACCGAGTTCTTTTTGTGCGCGCTTCATCTCAAGAAACTCCATGAACTCTTCCATAAGATTAATAATTTCTGTAGAGGTTGCCATCCTCTCTACTGCTTGCGAGAGGATGTAGACTAGCTCCTTCGGTCCCGGAGTGCGTCGAGCCACATTCATTGTTTCGATCACTCCCATAGCACGTACACCTGTCTTGAAGAGCCGTGCAATTGTATCACGACGACTTTCGCTTTTCACTTGCGAGGTGACTGCACGTAAGAACGAACTAGAAATCTTTTCGATAAGGTCCTCTGCGGCGTCCAGCTTTTCATTGATCTCTTGGTTGGAGATCTTTTCTTTTTTCTCTTCGGTTTTATCTTCTGTCATGATAGCTCCTCTTACCCTGTACATAGGAAGACACCACTAATCTTCCTCTTCTTCTAAATTTATAGACTGTACGCGTAACAACCATTCTATGTTTGCTTCTGGATCTTTGTCTATAGCTTCTACCACTTTACAGTTAGGCACTTCTATAGGCATTTTTTCGACCACTTCTGGAGCACGCTTCGGAGGCTTCGTCCGTTGCGCCTCTCTTTTTAGGGTTACTGCAAAAGTCCTTATTTCATTGTTCCAACTTTCTACGTAAAGCCCAGATTCAGCAAACATACAATCTTCATTTCCACACTTGATCTTATTATTCCCTGCAGCAGCCGGTGCGCAACCACACTTGGGGCACGGAAGTAGCTTTACTAGTACTTCCTCTTTTCCAACAAGAGTGCTACCATCAGACCCCACGTTAGTAGTCATCCTCACCAAGTGCTTCGGGAGTGCTTGTAAGCGCACTAAGTCTTAAATAGGCAGATAGGGACATCTTCAGCCGACTTGCTTTTTCTGTGATACGTAGGTACTCTTCTTTGTTAACTAGAAATCGTATCATCTTATTACGTAACTGCAAGGGGTCCTTTCTAGGACGACCTCTACTACCTATAGGCTCCGTCTCAAAGTGTCCAATCTTATGTCGCTTACGTAGTTGTCTAATCCGTATAAGAGCAGCTTCTCGTTCTTGTGTACTTGTACTTTGATGCTCTACCAACTCACGTAGCTTTGATAGCAGCTTTATAGCGTCTACTCGTGTCATGTCTACTCGTTCCGTCTATAACAGTTTGATCTAAGTTTGATTGTAATCTTAGATCTTATAGCAATCAAAATCTAGACAGTTGTTTCTCGTATAGCTCCGTAACGTATGCCAAAAGTAGTATGGCAATAAAAAATGCCAAGTCAGAATACAATCATATGACACAATCATACATAGATTGCACTCATATGAGTGCAATCTATGTATCAAGCAGCCTTCTTCTTCTCAGTACTCTTCTTACGAGGTTTTGCTTTTCGTGTTTTTTCTCGATGAGATGCTACGTAAGCAGCACACACCTCTGCAAGAAGCTCTCCTGCTCTAAGGTCATCTCCTAGACCCTTCTGCACAATCTTCAGAGCATCTGTAATAGACCTTCGCTCACTACCATACAGCCAGAAGGACACCGTCTTAGGCGCCTCCGTTGGTGAGGAGTCATAGAGTAGATTCCGCATCTCCTCGCAAGTTTTACCTTTGGCTATCTGAATCCACTTTGCCAAAGATTCCTTGGTAGCAAGCGCCGCCACACAGTATGCCTTGGTACGTCCGATTTCCGATAGGTTACGTCGTTGTGTTAACGTAAGTCCTTCTAGTTGTGCCCATCTAGAAATATTTAGCAACTCATATGACGCACTTGAATTGAGATGCAACTCTACCTCAATGTAATCTTTCCAAGTAGGGAAGCCCCATTCTCTGTAACAACGAGTAGAGTTGATTACCAGTAAGGTGTCTCCAAGTCGGAACTGGCAGTCGTTTGATTCCCGTGACAGGTCTTTGGCTATTTTTCTAAGTTCTCCAGGGTCGTTTTCGTGGTTAGGCATCTAGTTCTCCTTTTGTGTCTAGTATCAGCATTACGCTGGATTGCCCTGTATTTACAAGTATGGCCCTTATCCTACTTTTTCCGTTTAACTGGCGCGCTGCCGTCCCAAACATACTCTCCTTTACGGACGCGTTTGATAAGACCTGTTTTGTGGGTGCGATGCAAGAAGTTTTGCATCTTACCGTAAGACACCTCTTCTTGTAGCTCACGTCCGACAGCCGCACGTAAGGTAGAATTAGTCCAAGCTGTTTCTGAACGCCGACGCAGAATTTTATGTGCTACTTGTATCCAATCTTGCCTCTTACGTCGTGCTCTGTTTTTCTTAGAAAGCTTCTTAGCCGTTTCTAAGGCTGTAACAGGTCCTACTAAAGCAAAAGTGATTGTAGATGGGTCTCCAATTAACCGATATCTCCCTCTTCCTACCCGTACAACACGTTTGGCCTTTGTAAGTTTGGCTACAAACTTTGCAATTGTTTCGTGTTGTACACACTCCGGAGTATCTTCCATCTCCTTCACCGCATTAAAAATCTCTTTAACTGTTACTTCCTCAGATACCTTCAAGAAACTGATGGCTGCTTGCTGCCATACATCTAAGTTTTCGGGGTCTTGTTGGATACTAAAATGCACTTCTACCATTTTTTTGAGGTCTTCCAGTAGTTTAGCATTTTGTGTAACGGTTGCAGCAAGTTGTTCTAGCTCAACTTGTTTCTTCGCAAGTAAGTGCTCTTGTTCAGGTAGCTTCCCAGATAGCTCTTTGATAAGGTTTTCAAATTGATGTTTCACAGAGTCGTTTAGCATCACATCTCCCTCACAGCGGCTGTAGCGGCGGCCACCGCATTTCTAGCCTTGACTACTTTTTTGCGTCTGCCGTTGGTTTCAATTGCAATCAAGTCATCAAGTCTCTTCTGTGCGCCTTCGAGGTAAGAAAGTGCTTCTTGTACAACAAACTCCCATTGTGAAACACTTTTCACAGCGATGTCCGCTTTTTGATAGGCTCTACTTCCGTCGTCTAGTTTAATAGAGACGTTCATCACCTTGGGCTCTTTGTCGCCAACTTTCTTAATCTGAATACTTCCTAAAAGGATTCTTCCTTGTTGCTTTCTCCACTCTACTGCGGCAACAGAGTCGTCCCATTCAAAATACTCGTGCAGAGGCGACTTTTTGTTTTTTGCTTCCTTGACAAGTGTATCCGGAGTGATCGCTCCATACTTGGCATAGATACGTTCAATTTCTTGCCCTGCGATATTGGGGTCCAGGCGCATACTCCAGGACCCTGCACGCCAAGAATACTCAGTGGTGCTCATTGTTCCTCCTAGCTTTCCACCAAGGTGAACGTTCCGAATTGTCCACCTTTTTCGATGCGCCATTCGCCAACGCCCACACTGAACCCAGCAAGGTAGAGCAAATTGGCAACCTGATCAGCAGAAATAACATCAGCGTTATACTGGATTTTGAGATCAGCAGTCCACTCTCTGAACTCTCCACGATAACGAATGTCGGCTACGCCTTTAGCTAGACGTACCATGTCCTCTCTGCTTTGGGGTTCTCCTGCGATCCGTACAAGATCAGAGTCTTCTGCAAGAACGTGTACCATCTGACGGACATCCGTCATAGCCAAACCATCGATCATCTTGGCTGCACGAACCATCGCAGCTTTGAACGCGACAGCTGGGAACCCGTAACCGCCATCTGACGTTCGATAGAGAGAATCCTCATAATCCTTTTTGGGATCTTTCTTGGCCCTTGCTCCAACATTTTTACCCATCTGCTTGTCCAGCATTTCTTTCTTGGCTTTCTCTGACCACTTGTGACAAATCAGCGCAGAGGTTCCCTTGATAGAAATCGCAGCCACTTCCAAATTCGGTCGTTTGATCTCGATACTCATTTTTCAAATTCTCCTGTTCTAGATGGTTCGTAAATTATATAAAACATGCTTCACGTCGAACCTAGCCCGTGAACACATACCTCACCACGCCTGCCTTGCCTTCCTTGCCTGTCCACGCCTACCCAGGCCAACTCTCTGACGTGCCTTGCCTGCCACACCAGACCCAGCCATACCCTACCTGCGCCCTACCTTGAACTGCCTCGCCTGCCTTACCAGGCCCGCACGCAACCGCGCACTGCCGAGCGGCACCACGTGCATCTTTTATTCGTTATCCACTATCAACATAATGCGCGTTTCCCACTCTGTCATCCCCTCCGATGCATTTTTATAGCTGTTGTTATTTTCACTTCCTACTTGTGTGTTTTTTACGACTGTCCATTCTATGCTCCTAGGAGTAACACTTACAGAGGGTTTTCTCATACGTACAACTGCTTCGGTGTCATAAGCACGAGCTAATGCTTGAAGTCTTCCATCCCATTCATCAATACGTTCTCGTGGAGTAATCTCCTCTTTGGGCAACCCTACTCCACGCTGTACTGCACGACTGTTGATCACTACTTGTGTCTCTGCTGTTAGTATTTTCCATCCTTTTCTTGGCCTGTCCACATTTATAACTGTAGGAAATTCATCAACATAGTCAAAATAAAATGGAATGTACCCCTGCTCTCGTAATACTTTCCTCGCGGAGACTTCTCCACGTTTTTTACTAATCGCTACTAACTCCCCACGTTCAAATCCTTGAGTAGTAACCCCACGTAAATCCTTGTCGTCTTTCCAGACCTTGTAACAAAGTTCTCTCCAAGCAGATTCTTGTACTAAAACTGTATGTAGTGCACACCATTTCATTGAACAACATACCCCACCGTTGTACGAAATAGGGGCGCTACCGCAAGCTGGGCACCAGGGAATCTTACTGTTTCTACGCAAGGACTTATCTATGTTTGGAAGGTTACTCATCTTCACTTAATGTTTTCTCAGCAACCATCTGCGAGATGCCTGCGCCTATAACTATCGCTAGGTTTATACCTAGTAGCAATAGTAGCATATTCCACCAGTTGCCCAGCTTACCTTTATTGTAGATGTGGGCACCTACGCCCGAGTTAACCATCCCAATGATGACGCCTACTACGTAGGCTCTATTTATAGCACGTTTCATGGTATATTTTTCTTAGCTAGCAGATACATATCATAGTTGAACTCTTGTATCCTTACTTCTCTATCGACGTCTGCTAAAATGCGTAGAAGTCTTTCGTCCCATTCTGTAGCACTACTTTTAAGCAGGTTGTGAAAAGGACCCAGATGATATTCTATTCCTTTATGTTTTCTACTGTTTGTCATATACTTATTGTTTGGTGCCAATAGCAGTCACCAATCGGTCAACTGCTCGTGTAATGTCAGAAATCCCTAGTTCAATCGTACGAGACATCTCGTTGCTACTGCTATTAACTATACTGATTGTTTCTGGGATGTCAGAGGTTAGCATTCCTGAGAGAGTTCCTTCAGAAATATTGATTTTTATTGCCGCTCCACTACTATCGTATGGGTCAGTTACCTTCTGTAATAGCTTCCTAGATTCGCTAATCTCGTAAACAAGGTCGTCAAATTTAGTTTCAACACTTACTTTTATATTGTGTAGCTCGGTATCAATTTGAGTAAGACACCTTTGCATCATGGTTCTACTGTCGTATATACTATTGGTTACATTGCGCAGAACATTTATCAGGCCACCGTTTTCCATGTTCCACGCACGACGCGCATTAAATTCTGTATTAAAAACGTCTCCTAGATTACCGCAACGTAAGCAGTTATACTGGTATTTTTCGTCACCGCTACTTACAGAAAATATTCCTGAAACGGTTCCATCACAGATTCTACAAGGCGCAAGATACACACCTTCTGGAATACTGATATCCTCTGGTTCTTGGTCTTCCCCCTCTAGGATATTACGAACACGTGTGCTCCACTCTGGTACAGTTGTCCCATCTTCTACTTCGAGAAGTGTAGATTTTAATCCCTTGCTATTCATGGTGTTTTTTCCATGTTTACTTGTATATTATGGATTCCGTTTCCACCCATAATATAGCCATGTATAAGGAAGAGTCAAGCGCAATTCTTCAAAATATAGAGGTTACGCCGTATTTTGTTGGTAGCTGGGAAGGAAGAGATCTTATGGGAGGGTACTTATTGTTTTGTATTAAGTAGTGTCCTTCTATTACTTAGACTACAGGATCCACCTGCGCAATTGTACCATACCTGTTTTCCTTCACAAACAGACAGTCGGATCATTTTCAATCTTTTCAGCACCTGTTTTATTTTTACGTCTAGTATTATAGTATTTCTTTTCGTATCGGAATCTTTAGCTTTACAAACAGGAAAATCAAAGACTGCTCTTTCTCGTACCAGACCTAGAAGGTTTTCGTTGTCGATACGTTGCGCATTTTTACAGTGGTGCTCGCCTCTCCACCTACCGTCTTTTTCTCCTAGTGTCCTTCCTAGAAAGAATCCCACCGTCATATTTATAGCTGCTACTACAGCCATTATTAGCACAACACTATTTCGATTCATCTTAATACTTTCCGCCGTGCGAATAGCTACGGCTGTGCCCTCTCGAACCAGAGCGCACATTTGGGCTGTCGTCATTTTCTAAATTGCAGTCACTGCTTACTGCTGCCCAAACAGCCCCAAGTATAGCCAGAGCTACGATGACCACAAATATTTTGTACTTTTCAGTCCTACCCTGCTTAAACGAACCTCTGTATGGCTGATACCCCATTCTGTTCTAGAAGTAACCGTTTTTGCAGCAGGCACACTCATCTACTACATATTGTTTAGCCTTTTCAAATGTTTCCTGTAGATAAACACAACAACCACCTCCGATAAAATCCTTTATCTGATAGCAGAGTGTTTTGTCACTGCGTAGGAAAGGCATAATGTAAAACCGTCCACAGTGACAATGGTACATAGGTTCCAATTCAACACGTTCTAGATTACTGGACATCTTGGGTCCTCTCTGCTTGTATGTTTGTTTTAGTAGTCTAGCACTATAAACCTGACAAATCCGAGAGCTACTAGCACACAGCCATAGTCGTCGTCGACTACAAGATCTTGTAGCGTGTACTTATAATCTTTTATGATGTACTCAGGATTCTGGCCGTAACGTCTTCCTACAATTCCATCCAGTGCCTCCTCTAGTGCTTCCTTTGCGCGTTCTGTACTCCCATGCCCTTCATACTCCGCTGCAAACCCACCAATATGTATTAGCTCTTCCCTACCCATGTCTACTGGATTACGGTGGTATACTTGACAAGTACCAACACCAGCACAAATATGATCTCCTTGGTTACCATTAACCTGTGCTTTGATACACTCAAGAACCATTCCATGATGCAAGTAGTTAAGATCTATAGCATCCTGCAAAGGAATCTCCATCGACTCTGGTGGCAGCACGCTGGTGTAAGTAACGATGTTACAGTTTTCTATTCCAGCGTTTAGCAAAGCTATATCGTAAGCGGCTGTTTCCCAGGGGTCGATACCTGGACCGAAGGTAGCTTGGCCTGCGCCCTTTACTCTCACGTACTCTTTGGGGATGCGTGCACCGATTAGCATATGCTGTTGTTCCTGTCTATTTAGGTGTTGGTTGGTTTGTTTGTGATTTTATCTTCTAATTGAAGGTTCTATTTTCTATCGTTTTTCTTTTCTTACCAACAGGCCCTTACCGTAAACGAGTACCCGAACTCATCTTTGAACATTGTTAAAATCTCTCGTACAAAATCTGGAAGGTCATCTCCGTTAACTAAGTGGCGTCCCGGAAAGAACTCGATAAAACCATCACGGGTCGGCTCGTACTCGTCAATCATCCAATGCCAGAAGTCCTCGTAGGGTGGCTCTATCGCCTTACCATCCGGGGCTTCTTTGTACTCTTTGAACCATATTTGAGAAGACCCCAAATTTTTACCCTCTGGGTCGAGCTTCCCGACGTGACCACGTTTTCGGTGCCAGTCTCCGGAGTGTTTCCAAAGTCCCGCATAATCCCGAGTTTTGATCGAGTACTTCTCTTCGATGTACTCCACGATTTCCGAGTAGTCGTAGTACATGAGCGTACGTTGTTCAGGTTTTCTCATTGGCTATTTATACTTCCCAGTACCTCTTGTCTACTTCGTAATATTCGGTGTGCTCGATACCTTGAATAGTTTCTCCCACTATGCCCATAATAAGGTAAGAATAGAAAAACTTTATCACGTCTTTGTTTCTTGTGTCTTTCACGACGCCTGCATCAAAATAAGAAAACTTCTTGCGACTGAAGGGCACGGGAACACGGGGCTCGATTGCGCTATCCATCTTCGCTCTAGCTTTATCTAGAGCCCCCGCTATAAACTCTTGCACCTCTTTAATCCCTTGTTCCAGAGATTCAGGCACAAACTCTTTTAGACGGTCTGAAACTACCTTTTCTACTTCCTGTTTAGTGTAGTCCATGACCTGGTTTTGGTAGGATAGCAGAAATGTTCCTACTTCTTTTTTGGATTCTCTGTACTGTGGAATGTCTTTATTATGTTTCATTTTTCTACCCACACTTTCGGACGACGAGCTTGTCCTACGCAAAGCACCAAAGGCTTACCCTCCTTGTCTCGGGCTGACCGGTCTACCCACACGATATCCCATGTACCGCTCTTTTTAGTACAGTCTGGTCCGTTACCTATTCCTGTAAAAGTAATTCCTCCTGCCTTACCAGCACAGATGTGCGAGGTCCTCAATATACAACCCTTTTCCCAGAGTTTTTTGTACGTCTGCTCTGATTCTTTTAGCAGCTCGATGAAACTGTTCATCTCTGAGCACTTCATTTTGGAGAGCTGCTCGTAGTTGTCTCGCCAAGTGTTCGCCCAATACCTCTCCTTTTTAATCTCTTCTCGGACCACAGAAGTAGCAGCTTTAATTACTTCTACGTGCGGGGATTGTTCAAATCTTAGTTCTGTTTGATTAGTCGAATCAATATAAGCGGCTACAACCCCACCTAAACATAGAACAAACCATACATAGATTAGTTTCATTAGACTTAATACCCTCGCGACGGGTGAGTAGAACCTAGATAAAAGGCACAACCACAGAACCACCCGTGGTTCTCTTCGTCTTTTTGGTACACCCACCCACAACGATGACACTCCGCGTCTGTGTCAATCTCAGGTAGGTCTAACAAAGTGTTACCTGCGTCGGTCAGTGTACTCTTGACGTTACCGAAAAGATTAAGAAGCTGCTCCAGTTTTAACTTTAACGCTTCGTAATCTTTGAGAGCTACGTAGTCTCCGGGCGGAATAGCTCCCG
>Ga0307376_10002723_pt1 | contig 17013 bp, 17 predicted proteins | sample TR2MG_FD_202536 | JGI IMG/M metagenome (GOLD analysis project Ga0307376, IMG submission 202536) | Soil microbial communities from Risofladan, Vaasa, Finland - TR-2 | ecosystem: Environmental > Terrestrial > Soil > Coastal area > Acid sulfate soil | place: Finland: Risofladan, Vaasa | collected...
ACCACGGATTCGAGTGGGTAGAAGGCACCCCTCACGAGGTGCCAGCCCCCGTTGTCGCCGGACGTGCAGTTTTTCCGCATCCGGCGGCCCCAATCCTATCCCTTAGCAGGGACACTCAAAGAGCCTGAGCTGATGGACCCTGGGAATCACGTGTTCCATACGAACAAGTCCCTTGCGGTCCAGTTGTTCCGCAGAAAAGATTTTCCACCTACCCCGGTCTCGCCATCGTCCGCGCTCGTAGGCCCGTATACGATTTCGCACCCATTTATCCAGGGTGCGAAACAGGCCCACGTTGTTACCATGGCGGTGGTAGTTAGCCCATCCCAGGATTATTGGGTTGACATTGCGAATAACCTGATCTACTGGAATATCTCCTTGGACACGCCGGGTTACCCCCCGGACTTTCGCATAGATCGCTTTTAGCGACTTCTTTCCTGCGCCTACATGACGCTTTCCAAAGTGGAACCCCAGGAAATCAAACCCCTCCTGGAAGCTGCTGATGATGGTTTTCTCCGGGGAGAGCCGTAGTTTTAACCGGTCCAACAGTTCCCGCGCCACTTCCAAGGCGGCCTGCGCCTCATCACGCGTCTGACAGAGGATCAACACATCATCCGCATAACGAACGTGCGTATACCCTGCCTTCTGTAGATCCCGGTCAAACGGTGTCAGGAAAATATTGGAAAGTAATGGACTTATCACCCCACCCTGAGGAGTTCCGCTGGTGGCGTAACGTACATTTCCTTCCTCCATCACTCCGGCCGTCACCCATCCACGAATCAACCCCAGTACCCGGCGGTCTTTGACCACTTGTCGCACCAGTTTCATCAGAATCGCATGATCCACTTCGTTGAAGAAGTTGGCGATGTCCAGGTCCACTACATAACGATATCCAGCCTTGTGATAGTCCAAAATAGCTTGCCGCGCCGTATGAGTGCTCCTCCCAGGCCGAAAGCCGTGACTACCTTCGAAGAGTAGTTCTTCAAATACCGGCTGGATCACTTGGAGTACCGCTTGTTGGCAAACGCGATCGGCCAGTACGGGTATGCCTAACGGCCTTTGCTTCTTTGTACCAGGCTTTGGAATGTATACTCGCCGTACCGGTTTGCTCCGGTACCTCCCGGCATACAATGCCCCGTGAAGCTGGCGTAGCTGGGCCGTCTCATTGGCTTTCCAGGCTTTGACCGTAACCTTGTCTACACCTGGCGCCCCTTTGTTGCCCATCACCTTGGCACTGGCCTTCGTCAAATTTGCCATGCGGTAAACCTTGTCGATAACGCTATGCTGTGGTTTTACCATCCTCGCACCCTTCTCTGTCCGGCTTCCGGTCACGACAAGTCGGTACCTGTAATCAGGTTCTGGTCGTTTTCCTGATGAATGTTGACCTGGCCCGTCTGTCGCGCCGTCGAAGCGCTCATCGGTGTCGTCCTTCCTTGGGTTGCCCCAAGTACTATGACGGCGCTGACTCCTCCCACCACTTGCGGTGTTCCCAGCACCTTCTCCTTTCGAAGAGCAGCAGGAGGTCTCATTCGGTCACCCTATTTCGTTGTTCAGAACCTCCCCATGCCTAAGCACCTCCCCGGGGTTTCCTCACTTTGCCCCGGCTCGACCGTCTCCGGCCAGCCTGTAACTTATTAGGCAGTCTCGCCCAGTGCATACGCCACCTCGGCCTAATCGCATGCCGGCTGATGCTTGGGTATGCGAAAACGGGTCTGTTCCTCGGCCTCAGGCCCTTCTTCTGACCGCCTCCCGGCGTACCAGATAACCTAACTCTGGTCCGGTCTGTTCGAGGAAGCGACTGATCGGTGAGCACATCCAGAGTATCCCTAATGTTGGCCTCGTCCCGGTGTAAGGCCCGGAACGGGAGGACACCACCTCCACTAAACGAAACAGGGCTGCAATCGCCCCTAAAGCTGTCCGCCTGAAAGGCGGAGGTATTAGACCTAGCGTTTGGAAAATAAATAGCTTTACCTAGTGATACTGGAACATATTTTAGTAAATTATTATCTATTTTAATCTCCATCGTTTTCATACCAGAAAATTTCTCTTGGATAAATCCCCGGGCCTTAATTATGCTGCCAGTGTTTCAAGAGGTCAAGCGGCATTAATTCCACCCCAAGACAATCAAGCCTCTTTAAGTCGATGACGCTAGACCGCCTGAAGCCACTCAAAACCGGGTAACGCCTGTGCAACAGTAAGTGCACTGGGTAAGCACCGTCCTGTCCGGTAATCCCAGTAATTAAGGCGACTCTAGGCATCAATGAAAAACCTCCAATTTGGGTTAAGTTCCATAACAGGGACATCCGAGTCAATAGTGCAAAAATAATAACATGAACTTAACCGTCTTCCCGTTTAGTCAAAAGCCCTGATAATCTTGTTGGTAGCACTCTCCTTGGAAAAATACGTCGAAATAAACTCGGCATACTGCTTGCCGGCCTTCTCAAACTTATCCTCGTTTAAATACAAGCTGATGACCTCATTTCTGAATTCCTCATCGGAATTCTTCTCTTGAATAATATCCCCAATACCTTCGATTCCTTCAAGCCCAAACCGTGTACTCACGATGGGAACCCGATGATACATAGCCTCGATGGTCTTGCCTTTCACGCCGGCACCGAACCTCAAAGGTATAACAACTAACTTGACTTTATTATACAAATCAATCAGTTCTTTATCGCTCACAAAGCCCTCAACAATAATATTATCGCCCTGCAAGTCGATTATCTCCTCTGGTGGATTAGAGCCGACTACATACAATTTAACGGTCGGAATTGCCTCTATTACCCCTGGCAGCACCGATTTGGCAAACCACTTCACCGCATCCACATTTGGCAAATGGGTAAAGCCACCAACGAACATGATATTATCCCTAGAATCGAAATTGGTGTTCACCTTTGCTTCTTCTTCGAAATAATAAAGGGGGAAAACAATTACTTTTTTATCCGGGAAATGCTCCTTTATCACACTTTCCTCCTCGGTGCTAACGGTAAGTATTGTGTCGGATTTATCGAATAACTCGAACTCCGTCTTTTTCCAGTAGTTCGCCGCCTCTGCGGAAAGATTATCATTTTCTAATTTCCATTTCGCTTGTTCTCTAATAAAATGCAAGTCATGACCAAAATAAAGGATTTTTGCTCTAGTATGTTTTTTCAAGAAATCAATATACTTTATCGATATATGGGGCCTGCTTAACCACGCATAGTCTAGCTTATTTGCATTTTCACTAATCCAAGATTGATAGTTTTTGCTGTACCAATGGCCGTAAAGAATTTCAATGCCCATTTGTTCAAGATGGCTTGTATATGGTTCATGTTTAAAAAAATTATCACCCATAAACTTCACATTGTAACCCAGCTCGCAAAGCAACTTGAGATATAGATACGTGCACCTACTACCAGCATCTTTGTCATAATGGGGGACATAATGATCAATTACCAAAATCGTTTTCTTGCGTTGGGATCTATCCCGGGCCCAAAATACTTCTGTACCGCTTGCAAAATGCTCTACGCTCAAGATATCAATCCATTTGCTTAGAAACTTCTCCCTATTTTGGACTTGGTGTTTCTTAACACCTTCCTTAAAATCTGTCCCATGTGAAACGCCCTCGTTGTGCACAACAACCGATTTTGGTTGATATACAACCTTATATCCGCGTTTCCTTACTTCAAAAGCGAGATCTGTATCTTCATAATAAGCTGGCGCGAACCTTTCATCAAATCCACCCACTTCCTTCCAGAGAGCAGATCTAATCATAATGCATGCCCCAGAAATGTAATCAACTTCCTTGACGTAATTATACTCGGGTTTTGCCCGATCATCTAACCTACCATAATTGCACCCACTGGCATCGCTCCAAATAATGCCTCCAGCTTCTTGAAGGCGTCCGTCTGGATAAATTAATTTCGGCCCGACCAAGCCGATTGTATTATCACGATCCATCACTTCAACCATAGATTTTAGCCACTCGCTCTGAACTATGGTATCGTTATTCAAAAATAGGATGAACTTTCCTCGGGCAGACCGAGCGGCATTATTACAGTTCAATAAAAAACCGAGGTTAGCTTCATTTCGTATCACGTGAACATTTTCTACATGTTCCACAATGTTAACTGTATCGTCCGTAGAAACATCGTCAGCCACTATGACCTCGTACGAAGGGGAATTGGTATACTTAAATATAGCTGCTAGCGCCCTATGTGTGTGCTGCCATTGGTTATATACGGGAATAATGATTGACACTAATGGATGATCCTCTTGTTTGAACACTATTTTCTCGCGAGCTATAATCGTGCCAACAAAACCGTTAACATCGATGTTCTCCGTTGGAAATCTAACTTCCAAATAATCGTTGACTTTATTTTCAAGAAAACCAATGTCGCCCTTTCTCGCAAGAGAAATAACCTTTTTAATGTTGCGCAACTTTGCCCCAGAAACAAGATGAGCAGGATTCTTGATAAACTTGAAAAATAGCTTGAACAAAAATCTCCGCCTACTCTTTGGAGGTAAGAAAACATTCTCTAATCCGTATAGTCCCTTCAATAGGCGCCAACCACGGGATGCATAAACCTTATTTAATTCACGCTCCTTAACTAAGAGCAGATCAATGTGTCCTAGATGCCCAGTAATAATTTCATCCTTTTGTTTAAGCAAACCTTGTGCTGCCAATAGCTGGTTGCGGGCGGCCTGGATCTGGCCTTCCAGAACCTTCCGTTTCCGTTCCTTATCATCAATTATTCTTCTATAACTATTTATTAGTTCGTCTGAAACATCGGTCAAGGTCGAGAAAATGGCGTTATTTTCTATGGGGCTATTTGACGCCAGGGCAATAAAATAGAGGGGAATCTGATGGGAAGTGCTTACTGAAACAAAACCTTCCTTGTCACTCTTAGCGACACAGTAATTTGTATAAATACCCAGTTCTTTGTCTAGTGTCCAAAGAAAAGAAGCCGGTAATACCGTTTGTCCAAGGAACAATGAATGCGAAAATTTTCTCTTCAGCAGATCTTCAAACTCGCCCAAGTGTAGTTCTTTGACATGAAACGGATTGACCTGCCCTCGCTGTTCAGTATAGAGAAATTTGTTGGGCGTGGAAACGATAAATAGGCCGTCATCCTTTAGGAGCCGGCTCACCTCGGCCAATAAGGCATCGTGGTCTGCTATATGCTCCAAAGCTTCAAAGCAAGTTATAACATCAAAAAGTCTTTCTCCTTTTATTGGAATATTGGTCATAGAGCCAGTTAAAAACGTGATGTTTGGCAAGGGATAGCGACTTACGGCATGTTTAACGGCTTTTTCGTCAAGTTCTATCCCTGTGACTTGCCTAGCTGTTTCGGCTAACATGGCACAACCGTAGCCTTCACCCGAGGCTAGGTCCAATACTGTCTTACCGTTAACAAATTGCGAAGCAAAACGGTATCTGTGTAAGTGCTCATAATGTATTTCCGGTGTGCCTAGATCGGCCCACGGTACATACCGCTCCCCAGTCCAATCAATCATGTTTTGGGCATTTGTTTCAGTCATGGACAAATTCAACCTCACACTCAAAGAAGTATTTATTTAGCCGGTTGTCTGGCCCTTCCATTCCACATGCTCGCCTCTTAGGGGGAATGCGATCCCGACAGTGCCGAGAGCCCACAGGGTTTGCCGAGCTGAAGTCGTGCCCAAGCCAACGGAGTCAGCCATCCGAGTGACCATCGCCTCATCCTCTGGCCCAGCTACCCAGGCAGGACTTCGGCCTGCTGGCTCGGCCGGGCTTCGCCTGCCCCACCGATCAAGTTTAAGAGTTTACCGACGCGGCGATCCCAGGCGTGGTGTTTCGCGACGGCGCGCCGCCCCTGTCGGAGGGTAGGCGTATCCTCGACCACAGCATCCCTCGCTACGGCGGCAAAACCGTCCGGCGACTCGGCTAGGTAGAAGATATTCGCACCAAATTCATCCCTGATTCTCTCCAGTTCAGCAGTCTTCACACCAACTACCGGTAATCCAAACACCAGATACTCGTTTAGCTTTGCCGGGTGCATCATGCCTGCGTAGTGATCGGGCCTGTATGGTATTAATCCAGCATCACATGCATGCAGGATGCCCGCTAATTCGCTGTAATGTTTGCGTGGCGGGAAAACAAAGATATTGGGCCGTGCAGGCAAATTTGTATCCGACGAATCCTGTGGTCCCACCAAAATAACCGAAGATTCAGGGTAAGTATCGGCTAGCCTTGTCAAACATTCGGCCCACACCTTGTGATTAAGGCCACCCAGATATAAGAAACGAGGACAGGGAAGTCCCCGGATTTCCGATGCAATCTCGCCGGGTTCAGCTAGTAGATCAAGACTATAGCCATCCCTAAAAAGAACCGGCTTTGTTGCCAGTACCCCGTACGCATCGCGCAGAGAAGCGGAAGCAAACAAGGTGAGATCCGCACGCCGAAGGAATCGGCGTTCCGTTTGCGCCAGCCTGGGCTCCACTTTCTTAGGATCACTCACCACATCATAAATTACCGTTCCCCAGGGAAAACCATCAGCCAAGGACAGGGCCAGGGGTGTAGCCATATAGCTCAAAAGAACCACCTGCTCCGCTCCCAAGCGGTGACGCGTGAGGAAGGTCTGGATTCGTCTGCCCACGAAACGAGCGTTATAAGCACCAGCCCAAGAACTATAAGGGAGAGGAACTGCTAGAGGAGAAAAAACTTCGATCCGGTGCCCGCACCCTCCCTTTTCCTTGAATCTACGCGTTGTTAGAGCATTCTGCACGCGGCCCCAAAGCCGTCGAAAATCCGATAGGCGGGGTGAACGCACTCCCGTGTTCTCGACGAACAGTACCTGCAAACCTCGCTTTGCGAAGCCTTCCGCAAGGTGTTGCGGGCGCTGCTTGAGAAACTTCCAGTCTATCGCCGCCAGAATGACAATTCCTTCGATTGTTTTCAAAACCTCACCTCAATAAGACCTTCGTATCGCCAAATAAATGCTAAGTTTGACAAAAACCATTACCTAACGTACTCGCGTTATTTTCCCCGGATCGATTGCATAGCGGCGATCATGCCCCGGCCTATCCGTGACGTATTTTATCAACCCAGAGGGTTTGTACAAATGACCCAAGATTAGGTTAACCACTTCCATGTTTGTTCGCTCTCCGTGTCACCCGATGTTGAAAGTTTCCCCTGTCCTGCCCAAGAAGCACCATTCCCAGGGCCCGGCAGTGGCCTCCACGCACAGCCAGTCTCAGACATTCTTACCGTCGATCTATACCGGCATGGGTTCGTCCTCCAGGGGATTGGCAACCGTCAGAGGTACCAATCTATCAAAAAGCTCACAATAGCTAGATTACATAAAGCATTTTGCCTTGGCGGAGCTCCCAGATAAACCGAACACTTTCTGAGGGTCGCCCTGGAACTTATCAACCAATCTCCCGAAAAAACCTTTTGCCTTCTTTTGCGAGACAAATACAATCGAGTTATATCGATAATATTTCATTGGATGGACTGACAGGTACTCGGAATAACTCTCATCAACATTCGTTACATTGCAAGAATCATAAAACATATGCACATCAATTCGCCGAGTATTGAACCCATACGAATCGACTAGGCTACATATGTCATCTCCCCAGTCCACAGAAACAAGAGCGCCTTCTTTCCGGAGAGGGTCTCCGTGGTATACTTTTGGCAATCCAGCCCTACTCAGCGTAGGCCTTCCCTCGTGCAGTGGAACCGTAAACATATGATAGCCACCCCTTTTTAACACTCGAAAAATCTCCGCAAGTGCTCTATTGGGATGGACAACATGCTCAAGTACATCTTGAGTAATCACAAGATCAAAGCTATTATCTCTAAACGTAAGGGCTTCAAGATCGTTACACAGGATGCCGTTCTTATCCGTCCCTGGCTTTACTCCATCGAAATATTCAAAGCAAACAAAGCCGGAAACTGATCTAAGCAAGTTATTAATCGCTCCGCATGACTGGGCCTCCAGAATTTTTTTTCCCTGTAATTGATCGAGCCCTTCCCGAAGGGAGACGCCCCTACCAATAATTACATTGACGATTGCTTTTGCCAAGTCGGAATTCCTTATACTTGCACCACAGTTTTCGCAACGGGCTTCCCTAAGCAAAGTTGCACCGTCATCAATGTAAAAACCGGTTGACTTGCCACAAACAAAACATCTCTCGCGAAGAACCAAATGCAAGCACCCTTTAGCCCCGGTCTGGGCTACCCTTCCCCATATATCTCACGGTAATACTCTGTGTACTCTCCCGACTTGATCCTCTCCCACCAGTTACGGTTATTCGTGTACCAATCGATGGCTTGCCTGATCCCGTCTTCGAAGGTGTACCGGGGGCTCCAGCTAAGCTCCGCGGTTATCTTGCCCGGATCTATCGCGTATCTTCTGTCGTGGCCGGGCCGGTCCGTCACGTATTTGATCAATTCCTTTGGCTTACCCAGATGTTCCAGAATGAGCTCGACTACTTCCAGGTTGGTTTTCTCCCCGTGACCACCTATGTTATATATCTCCCCGGGCCGCCCCTCGAAGAGAACCAGTTCCAAGGCCCGGCAGTGGTCCTCCACATGGAGCCAGTCCCGCACATTACGCCCGTCCCCATACACAGGCAGAGGCTTATCCTCCAGGGCGTTAGTGATCATCAGGGGAATAAGCTTCTCGGGAAGCTGGTAAGGACCGTAGTTGTTGGAACACCGGGTAATAACCACGGGCAAGCGGAAAGTAGTGAAATAAGCCAGAGCCAGAAGGTCCGCCCCGGCCTTGCTGGCCGAATAAGGGCTGCTGGGCATAAGCAAGTTGGTTTCTTTAAAGGCAGGGTCATCCGGTCCCAGTGACCCGTACACCTCATCGGTTGAGACCTGGAGAAAGAAAGCCTTCCCTTCCGCGCCGCCGGTCAAACCTCCGTACTTCAGCGAGGCATCGAGCAGCACTCTGGTCCCTTGCACATTGGTCTGCAAAAAGATTCCCGGATCCCTAATGCTCCTGTCGACATGGGACTCGGCCGCGAAGTTGACCACTGCCCCGATGCCGGCCTCGAATATCTCCTCCACCGCTTCGCTGTCGACAATGTCACCCTTTACGAAGTGGTAGTTCGGATTTTGGTCGACACCCTTTAAATTCTCCAGGTTGCCAGCGTAGGTCAGCTTGTCGAAGTTATAGATTTCCACCTCCGGATGCTTTGCCAGCATATACCGGATGAAGTTTGAGCCGATGAACCCGGCCCCGCCGGTCACGAGAAGCTTCATCAAATCTCCTCCCGTTCGCTGGCCAAATACCGAGCCAGCGCGTCTTCCCAGGGCGGCAAGAGGTGCCCTATGGTTTCCCCCAGGGGAAACGGATCCAGTAAGGAATTGGTCGGCCTTGGCGCTGGCCGGGGAAACTCGTCGGTGGTACAGGGATTTACCTGTAACGAAACGCCCCGCTGCCGGAAAATCTCCCTGGCAAAGCCGAACCATGTGGTGGCCCCGCTGTTGGTTACATGGTAGATTCCATAGGCATCAGTCTCAATTAAATCAGCCAGCGCCCGGGCCAGGTCGGGAGTGAAGGTGGGAGCGCCCTTTTGATCATCCACCACTTTTAAACTCGTCTTTTCCCGGCCCAGCTTGAGCATGGTGCGGACGAAATTGGCCCCCCCGGCGCCGAACAACCAACTGGTGCGCACAATATAACAGGTGGGAAGAACCCTTCGAACCGCCAGTTCGCCCCAGAGTTTGCTCTTCCCGTAGGCGTTCACCGGCCCCGTGGAGTCGAAAACCCCGTACGGAGAATCCATCTCCCCGCTGAACACGTAATCGGTGCTCACCTGCAACAGGGCCGCCCCGTTCTCCAGGCAGGCCAGGGCTAGGTTGCGCGGGCCCAGGCCGTTTACCGCCAAGGCCCGCTCCCAGTCGCTCTCCGCGGCGTCCACGGCCGTATAGGCAGCACAGTTGATGATCACCTTCGGCTTGTTGCCGTTCACCGTCTCTCGAACCTGCTCCAGGCTAGTAATGTCAAGGGCAGAATGGGAAAGCGGCAGAACATCATGTTCCAGCCCGACGAGAACCTTTACTAGGTCCTTGCCCAGCATACCCCCGGCCCCGGTGACGATAACGCGCATCAGCCGTGCTTGACCTCCCAACTGTACGGGATGGAGGGATCGTTGTAAGGCAGCCGGTACTCGTCCGGCTGCTCGTAGTTATAGAGTTCGGTGGGATAATTCACGATCAGGGCTGTATCGGTCCCTTCGGCCGTGAAGCCGTGGTAAACCAGGTTGGGTATCTTCAAAAGAACCGGATTCAACTGCCCGATGTGGAACTCGTTGACCGTGCCCATCGTAGTGCTGCCCTCTCGGGAATCATACAGAACCACCCGAGCCATGCCGTGAACGCAGACGAAATGGTCCCATTGCAGTTTGTGGTAGTGCCAGGCTTTTATTATTTCCGGATAGGAGGCAGTCACGTAAGACTGGCCGAATTTCATGAACTCGGGCCAGTCGCTCCGCAGCATCTCCATGAGATAGCCCCGGCTGTCCGCCACCAGCCGCAACTTCTTGACCGACACCCCTTCTATCAGTTGCAAGTCCTTCGCCCCTCTCCTCCTGAGTTCTAAAGCGTAACCTCGGCGTCGTCACCCACGAACAGGCGCAGGGCCCGCCGGTGGTTGGCCGATTTAACGACTTTGGCGTTTTGGCCGATGAGACTGTCTTCCAGATGCTCTATGCCGGAAAGAAAACAGTTCTCCAAAATAACGGAGTGTTCCACACTTACATCCACCAGTTCGCTGTTGTCAGCCACGGCGGTATACGGGCCGATGAAGGAGTTGTGTACCCTTACTCCCTTGCCGATCACTACCGGGCCCCGGATGGTGCTATTTTCGACCACGCTCCCCGCACCTATGACCACCCGGCCGACAATCTGGCTTTTCTCGTCAACCGTTCCGGTAATATCCCGCACGGTGTACTCGTCCAATACCACCCGGTTAGCTTCCAGGATGTCGTCCTTCTTGCCGGTATCCAGCCACCAGCCCCCCAGAACATTGGCTTCCACCTTGCTCCCGGCTTCTACCAGTTCCTGGATGGCATCGGTAATCTCCAGTTCCCCTCGCCACGAAGGCTTTATCCGGTCAATAGCCTGGTGCACTACCGGAGCGAAGAGGTAAATACCCACCAGCACCAGGTCGCTGGGCGGATCCTTCGGCTTCTCCACGAGCCGGACCACTCTGTGATCGCTGTCCAGCACGGCCACCCCGAAAGCGCGTGGATCCTTCACCTGCTTCAGCTGAATCAAGGCGTCCGGGCTGTTTTTCTTAAACTCCTGGACCAGTGCGGCGACACCACCCTGGATGAGGTTGTCGCCCAGAAACATCAGAAAGGGTGAATCAGCCAGAAAGTCCCGGGCCGTCTTAACGGCATGGGCCAAACCAGCCGGACTCTCCTGCCTGATATAGGTTATCCTGGCCTGCCAGTTCGAACCGTCGCCCAATGACTCCATGATCGAAGCACCGGTCTCGGGAGAAATAATGATACCGATGTCGTCAATGCCGGCAGCCGTAACTTGGTCGAGTACAAAATGCAGAATGGGCTTGTTGGCCACCGGGATCAACTGTTTGGCGGTGGTATGGGTAAGGGGTCTGAGCCTGGTACCCTTACCACCGGAAAGAATGAGCGCTTTCAAGTAGTCCACCTCTTGTCTTCGCCTGAGACAAAATCCAAAGCAAATACTCGACGTATGGTTCCTAGAGCCTAAAAAAGCTTCACACCATAAGACCTAAATCATCGACTAGAATTCTATTAATGATACGCCTTATACTCCGCAGCAATCTTCTTCGCATCACCGTACCCCATTACCTCGCCATGATGTATCCACATGGCCTTGTTACAAACCCTCTCCACATCAGGCATGGCATGGGACACCAAAACAACCGATACTCCTTTTTTTTGCATATCTGCAATCCTATTCATGCACTTTTCCTTGAAATTCATGTCCCCCACAGCCAATACCTCATCAACGATCAACACATCCGGCTCCACCGCCGTTGCCACTGAAAAACCCAATCGGGCATGCATACCAGAGGAATAATATTTAACAGGAACATCGATGAATTGCTCCAGCTCGGCAAACGCCACTATCTCGTCAAATTTTTTTCGAATATCGGACTTTGACAGTCCCATGATCATCCCGTTCAAAAAAACGTTGTCCCGTCCTGAAAAATCGGGGTGAAAACCCGCCCCCAGTTCGATTAACGACGACTTTTTGCCCTTGACCCTTATCTCTCCTTTGGTAGGGTTCATCGTCCCGGTCAGCAGCTTAAGCATGGTGCTCTTACCTGACCCGTTTACCCCAATGATGCCAAAGCTGGTATTTTCTTCGACCGTGAAATTTATCTCCCGAAGGGCCCAGAACTCGCTTTGCTCCTGGTCCCTTCTTCTGCTTGACAAAAAGCCGAGGAAAAGCTTGGAAAAACCGTTCGCACGATCCTGGCGTAGGCGGAACTTCTTCGAGACATCGCTCACCTCTATGACCATCACATGACCTCCGCAAAGAGGGGCTCCAGACGGTGAAAGACCACCAGCCCCAGCACGAACACGCCCAGCGAAATCAGGGCCGCGATGCCGAGTGCCGGAAACTTAAACATTGGACCACCCAGTACCAACAAAGACTGCATGCTTACCAGTTCTCCCACCGCGTTAATGAAGAAGTACTTTTGGATTTCTTTCGGTAACAGTTCGAGGGTGTAAAATATCGGCGACAGGTACATCCACAGGAGCAGGAGCACCCCGACCATCTGGCTGACATCCCTGTAGAGCACGTTCAGCGAGGCCACCAAGTAAGCCATGCCCAGAGTGAAGAACAGCTCGACTACGAGCAGCAACGGGATCCACCAGGTATACGGGCCAGGGCGGATATGGTAGGACGCCATGAAGATGGCCAGAACAATCAGCGAAAACCCGAAGTCCACCAGCCTGGCCAGCACCGAAGCCGTGGGCAGAATGACCCGGGGAAAGTACAGCTTGGAGAGCAGGCTCGCGTTACCCGTCAGGCTGCTCGACGCGGTCAACAGGGAATTGGCGAACAGGTTCCAGAAAGTCAAGCCGCAGAAAACGAAAACGACGTAAGGAACTCCCTCTATACCGGTAGCGCGAAACATGTGGGCAAACACGAAACTCCAGATCAGGGCTATGAACAGGGGGTTTAATATAGCCCAGTAGAGCCCCAGGACGGAAAGCTGGTATCGCATCTTGACGTCCCGCAGGGCCAGACCCAATACCAAGTCCCTGTACCGGACGAAATTCTGGTACCTTGACCCTTTACCTTTGCCATCCTCCGAGCCATTTTCCTTCTCCAAGACGTAATTCGAACCTATATCTACCAACCCCCAATGCCTGTTTCTTGTAAGAGCATATGGACAAATACCAGCACCCTGTGAGGATATGAAGCACCTCGAAGCAAGGCACCTAAAAGTTACCGACGGCTGTCCTCTCCATAGAACCCGACCACAGGCCCGGCAACTTCGATCCCCATCCTCATTTCTCCATCTTATTCCCGCCCCATCCCAAAGTCCCACCATTTCCCCCATTTATGGGCAGGAACCCTACCCGGGAAAGGCAAACCTTCATGCTCTTATGTTATTCTCTCTTCTTCTACATTTCCCTGCTGCCAATTTCAGTGGGTAGTAGCACCGCATGCTCGCTGACACCGCCTGCTTGACACCTTTCCGGCGCGACCCCGGCCCAGTCGACGGCGGTCAGGTAGTCACAGCCGCCAAGCAACCGGCCCTGAAAGTTCCAGCCCCGCTGCCTACGTCCTTGCCCTCGTCCCCCTGCGGGCAGCCGCCACATTCAGCCGGGGTCGGGGCGGTCATTTCCCGGCACCCCTCATGGGAACTGGAGGAGAGTCCTCACTTTTAAGTAGGTGTCCAACTCTTGCCCTCGTTTTCAAGCCGGTCCCAGCATTGTTGCGGAAGGACTTCGTTTACCAGGCTTAGTATTGTTCAGTGAGCACTTTCAGCGTAATTCGGTTGGATTCCGCACCTGTGCTGGTATCTTGGAGATAGAGCTGAAATTCGCCTGGCTGACAATACAGGTGCTTGGGAACAATGGCTGTTACAACTCCACCATTGGGGTGAGCAGAACTAGCCAATGGAGTATCACCTAAAACTATTACACTGTCAGATGTGGCGTTTTTTGTTGTCACCCAAATTGCGCTGTCCCCATTTGGTTGCAGATTAAAAGGATTATTTGCACAAATCTCTTTTGGACCATAGGAGATTACTTTCATTGGATGATTGACAGCTCTTAATTGATCTTTCAGGGTTTTAAGCTCTATTTCCATTCTCTTATTTTCATTAACAAGTTTTGAGGCCCAACCGGATAGCTCCTCCAAATACTGGGGTGTTTGTTTATTGCAATACTCATAAAAGCTTTTAACTAGAGTCCTCAAAGCTGAAAGGTTCGTCTCACCTGGTAGCTCTGCTACTAGCGTTTCATAATACTTGATAGCATTTAAAGCTACTGGATGTTGCAGGCGGGCATCATCGTTATGCATATAGATAGAGCTATTGATTTTATGCTTGAGAGGCAGTAAACAGTCTGAGTTAAAAGGTTCACCGATGAAGTTAAGGCAAGAGCGAATGACAAATTCCGGTCTTAATAATAGGTCATCATAATATATCCGTAGAGTTTTCTCCCCCAAGGCCTTTTCGGCTTGCACGCAGGCTTCCACTATCCGCTTCCAGGTGAGGTACGCTTCTTCTTCATTATAATCGCGGGCTCCAACGGTGGAAAAGTGCATTAATGAGTTAGCAACCTGCCGGGGGTTCCTTAAAATATGTATAACTTTTGAATCTGGAAACATGCGTATTAATCCATACACATAAAAGGAATTTTCGGGAGTACCATCCACCCACCGGATTTTAGGGTCATCCGGTGAACGGCACAGGCTGTAGTTTCCCTCTCTGAGCAAGTCATAACTTTCTAAAAGTTGTGTCCCATTTTCAACTATACGTGTTCTATTTTGCGAAATGAGACTGCCTATTACTTGCCCGTAATATTGGTAAAAATCTTTTTTACTTATCCGCATAATTCCTAATGATGAATGCTGTTTTTGTTTTGTGCCTAATTTATAGAGATAGTTTAAGTCGACACTCTGCCTAGCGATCCAATGGGTTTCCTCTAAGGCAAGAATATTGGGGTGTTGCCCCAAACACCATGTAAGCACGCTGGTTCCCGAACGGTAAGATCCTATTATAAAAATTGGCTTGACTTGTCTATCTTGTATCGCTATCTTTAGTGCCTCCCGTCAGAAGTCAGTGGTGTTACTTATCAGTCAGTACGGTTGCAAAAAGGCTCGGACTCAAAGTGCAGACGATTGAAACGGTAATCTGCCATAGTATCGCGAACCTTGTGAGACATTGTCCAGCCCGTCTGACAACTTACACCTAGATTCTTGAGCTAGAGGGAAGAGCAGCCAAGGCCCCCCTTGTCGCGGGCTATTCGCAAAACCTCTTTGGGTTATAAAAGTCTTGCGCAGCAAGAAATCTACTGCGAACTCTACACCCAAGGCTTTCAATCCTCTGGTTATCGCACTCATCCCGATGCGACCCATACCACAATGACTTCGCCCCACACAACCCCCTCCCTGCTACACAAGTGCATATCCAGCCGTAGGCGCATTATTCAACTTTTTGTCTTATAACCCCATAATTCTTATTCGCCTCAAGCATTCATATATTTTCATCGCACTCTCCTCCACCATCTCCCTGTCTGTATTACACACCACCTCCGGATTCAGTGGCGGCTCGTAAGGAGCATCAACGCCGGTGAAATGCAAAAGCTCACCTTTTCGAGCTTTGTGGTATAACCCCTTAACATCTCTTTTCTCACACACAGCCAAGGGAGCGTTTATATAGACTTCTATAAAGTTGGGAATGCTCTTTCTGAGGTGATCACGTGCAGACCTATAAGGAGAAATTGCAGCAACCAACACAATAAGACCACTTCTAGTTAATTGCTCAGCTACAGACCCAATCCGTCTGATATTTTCCCTGCGATCCGCTTCGGAATAACCCAATCCCTTGCTTATACCCTGGCGAACCACGTCTCCATCCAGAAGTTCGGCCTTACATCCACTGCTAACAAGAATGTTAAATAGATAATTACTAATGGTTGTCTTACCAGAACAAGGAAGACCAGTAAACCAAACAGTCGCTCCGAGCTTCATACTTCGCTCCTCTATATTGTTACCGTAAAGGCAATTTGAATCACATGGCCTCGCTGTCTGACCATGGCCTCTTAAGCCCATACTTTGAAGCTACCCCCTCGATTCAGAAGAAAATATTTTTCGCCCATAATGACAGGCACCGTCCCGATTTGGATATTTACAGTTTCTTCAAGTTGCACCGGCCCTTGAGTTAGAATCCAACAGAAGCGCCTTATCCTTCCGCGTACTGGTCAAGGTTGTCCCATGCCTCTGGCAACTAAACTTTGGTTGCCCAAAACCGGCGATAACACACCTGCCCAAACATACGTTGCCCCACCTCGAAAGATTGGGGTGAAAAGCAGCACCCGGTTCAATTAGCGACAAAGTTCTTTCCAGTCACCTGATCCTCCGCCTGGCGAGATACATCGTACAGGTCAGAAGGTTCAGCCTGGGTCTCTTGTAAGGACTGGCTACATCTATTATGCCAGGGCTTTTGGCCGTGGTCCCACGAATTAAGACGGTAATAACTAGCGTTACGACCATATTTAAACAGGTAACCGATCGCGATCACCTGTTCTTGGTCGTCAATCTGTCCCTAAAACCGATTGTCGAAATATTATATCAGAAAAAAAGGGGCGAAATATGAATAACCATGAAAAAATGTTTGACAACTTTGTTAACACGCAGGCGAGAGGAATGGAGTGGAAATGGAAGTTGGTCAATCGTGGGGTGGTTTTTCGGAAGACAGGCCGGATACCAGGCAGGAGGGTGTTTTTCCTGCGTCTGGTGGCATATCGCACAAGACACCTTAGCGTGGGCGTGTCCACTACAGCATCCCGTGGGAGACTGAT
>Ga0307376_10002725_pt1 | contig 17005 bp, 15 predicted proteins | sample TR2MG_FD_202536 | JGI IMG/M metagenome (GOLD analysis project Ga0307376, IMG submission 202536) | Soil microbial communities from Risofladan, Vaasa, Finland - TR-2 | ecosystem: Environmental > Terrestrial > Soil > Coastal area > Acid sulfate soil | place: Finland: Risofladan, Vaasa | collected...
TACACCCGGGCGGCGCGGCAGGCCACCATCTGATTGGCCCGCCCTGCCAGATCGCGAAAAGCTCGGCCCAGCGGGTAAGCCGGTACCAGACCGCAACCCACCTCGCAAGATACCACGATGACCCGGTCCGGCACCCGGTCCACCGCTGCCAGAAGGTTCTCAACTTCGGCAAGGATAGCCTCTTCTCTGACTTCATCCGGCAGCGACGGCCGCGGCCAGTTCTCGTCCGTCAAAAGGTTGGCCAGCCAGGTAGTCAGGTCTTCGACCAGCAGCACCGTTCCATCACTCCCCAATCGGCCCACCGCCTTGGCCAGGGCGTGCGTTTCCTCCTCTGTGAGCCACTCGGGCGGCCGGCGGCGCCGGTGCCGCTCGATACGCCGTCTCATTTCCCCGTCCCCGGTCGCCGCTGTGGCAAGGTATATTACCGACTCCCCGAAGGAAGCGGCCATCCGTTCCGCCACTTCACTCTTACCGCTCCCGCTGCCGCCTAATACCAGCGTAAGCACTCCCACGGCCGTCCCCTCCCTCCGAAACAAAAATCCCCAGCGTCGCCAGTCTGATGAATCCTCTTCCTGTGCTGTTCGGACAAACCAATATGTCTCAGCCTTCCCCCAGCACCCGGTCGATTTCCGCTATCGTTTCCCCGACAAAATCCTCCGCCATTTCCGGCCCGAACTGCTGGGTTTCCAAATCATGGAGCAGGGATGTAAACCAGTTCAACAGCATCCCATTCAGCCGGCCGTTTTTACCTGGAGAACCGGCCGGCTCCTGGCATCGGCATGAAAAGGCGTCAGCCATGCGCTGGAAAATGTGATTGGTGATACGCCTCATAATGCCAGCCAGGGTAGCCACCTTTGGATCGGCAAAGGTGGTCCGGGCTTCGTAAGCGGAGAAACCGTCCACATCGAGGCACCCCTGCCGCAGCAACTCCTGGTAACACGGAGTGCCCTTCAAGATAATCTGGTGATGATACAAAACGTTACTGGTAATGGCGAGATCCTGGAGAAGGCCGTTTCTTTGCAGGAAGACAAGATTATTTTCTATATCCGCCAAGGACGAATAAGGCTCGAACATGATAAAGCCTATATTGGGCTCCAGACCGTGGCGGCGCAGAACCCCGATGGCCCGCTCGTTTTGGGCCACACTTGTCATCTTTTGCATCCGTTTCAGGGCCAGGTCGCTGCCGCTTTCCAGGCCGATCAGAATATGCGTGAGGCCTGCTTCCACCAGCGCCGCGATAGTTTCCTCCCGGATGTCGTTGACCCGGCCCTCGATACCGAAACGGATATTTCTGGGTTTAAGAAGCGCGGCCAGATGAAGGGTCCTTTTCCGGCCCTGTTCGCCCGGGCCGAAGAAATTGGGATCGACGAAGTAGAAATGCCGGGCTTCCCGTTCCGAGATGATCCGATCAATTTCAGCGATAATGTTTTCCGGACTACGCTCCCGCCACTTGGAGCCCGGTCCGTAAAAGGGATTCACGTAACAAAAGGTGCACCGGCCGTAACAACCGCGGCTACCCTGCAGGTTCACCTGGGGAAGACGGAAACTGGCTTCTGTTCGCACGGGAAAAGGCAGGGAGTCCAGATCCCCGGCCAGAGGACGGTAACAATAACCCACACCCCCTGATTCCTTCCGCAGGGCGAGCCCCAAGACATCCCCTGTGTCTTCGCACCTGCCTGCGGCGGATACCCGGGCGATGGCCCGGGCCAACCCGGCCAAAGTGAGCTCCGGCTCTCCAACGACCACCGAATCGACCCAGCGGCACCGGATAAGGAGCTCCTCATAGGCGAAGGTCGGATAGAAGCCGTAGGCCGTCAGGTGCTTCCACAGACCCTCCTCTTTCAGACGGGCCAGGAGATCGAACAGGGCGTGGTCGATCCGCCACTGATAAACGAGATGCAGGGCCAGGAGATCCGGGCGGGTGGATCGTATCCGGGCGGCTATGTCGTCATAGCTCAAATCTTCCAGATAACCCTCGACAATTTCCACCTCGTAGCCCTCGCCCCTCAGCATTCCGGCGGCATAGCCGGTTAACAGACAGGATGAAAGAGGTGTATTGGCAATGTCGTTACAGTGTTCCGCACTGATGGTGCGCGGGTGTTCTAAAAGCATTACTTTCATCTTGGGCCACCCCCTGCCACATAAACACGTTCCGGGTCAAGTGCAACGTTTCTAAACGGTACCTCAGGGAATCAAACGGCTTGGGATTATAGTAGACCGGGTAAAGGAGGTCGGTATCGCCGTCTATTACGCCCAGCCTTCTGGCCATCGCCTCCAGGGACGTGCCCGGTAAAATGCGGATGTTGTTTAACACCACGGTCCCCAAGTTCTTCCGCGCGGCGTGCAGTTCGTAGATGTCTTCCAAAAGCCTTACGCCGTGCTCAATGGTCACGGCCGTCTCACCCGGCACGTTCACCATGAAATGGTACACGCAGGTAACGCCGGTGCGGGAGGCAACCTTAGCAGCCTTCAGAATGTCCGCCACCGATAGTCCTTTGCCCAGCACATTCAGGGCTTCCTGGGATAACCCGTCAGGAGAGAAGGAAAAACACTCGCATCCCGCCTGTTCGAAGAGGCCGATGTTGTTTTCATCCACGAGGTCTTCCCGGAAAAAGCCGTCCCACCGGACGGAAAGCTTCCGGCGAAGCAGCTCAAGACAGATGGCATCCAGATGACCGCGGGGCATGTTCAGGACGGGGTCGGTGAAATGAAAACTTTCAATACCGTATTCCTTTTTCAGCATTTCCATCTGATCGACCACCTGGGCGGCAGGGCGGCGGCGCAGCTTTTTTCCCTGCAGCAGCGGGTAGGCGCAGTAGGCGCAACCGATACTGCAGCCGCGCTTGGTTTCAATGCCGAGCGGAGGAACGTACTTGTTGGCCGCAGTGTAAAGCGAAAGGTCGGTAAACAGATTGGCCGGCGGGCAGTAGCGGCTCATGTCGAAGTCCCGGGCCGCAGGATTCACCTCTACCCGGTAGCCCTTCCTCACACAGAGCCCGGGAAGGGGTGGAGGATTGTCCAAGGAGGTCAGAAGAGCAGGCAGGGCTATTTCCGCCTCTCCCACGATGCCGTAACTAATTTGCGGAAATTCCAGCATCAACCGGCCGGGGAAGAGGGAAAAGCCGGTACCGCCGGCGATAACCGGAACCCCCGGCGAAAGGGCGGCGATCAGCCGCACCGTAACGGCAAAAGGCGGAATCAGGGAACTGGTCTTGTTGCCCAGCGGGTCGATATTGCGCAAAGAAAGTCCCACCACCTCCGGCCGGAAATCAAGGAGCTTTTGCTTGAGCGCGCCGAAGGGATCAGGTGCCACGTTCAGGTCCAACAATTCGACCTGATGACCCGCCTTTCCGAGCAAGTTGGCCAGGATGACCGCGCCAAGGGGATACACCTTCTCCTGGACGGGCTCCGCCGTGGAGAGAGCCTGGATCATTAACACACGCAAGAGACATCACTCCAATAACAGTAATGCAAAGTGTTTCGCCCAGCTTTGCCTTTCGGACAACGTCCGCAGCGAAAGCCCCGCCCGCCTGACCGTCTCGAACACGTCGATACCGGCCGCCTCCATGGACGGACGGGCATCCTTGGGATTGCGGCACGAACCCCCATCCACGCAGGAAACACAGAGGCTGCACGGGCCTGCCCAGAAAGCGAAAGCCTTGTAATATCCCGAACGGAAGGCCGCCCGTTCAGCCTGCAGCACCCGGTGCTGAAAAAGGCTCGTCGGCGGTTCGCCCTCCAGGAGAAAGGCCCGATCAAAGTCGCGCAGAATCTCACTGGTCTTTTCCGGCGGGATGGCGTTGGGAGGGCAATGAGGCTTGCCATAGGACGAGCAACCGAACCGGCAGCGCAAAGGAGCCCACTCGGTTAGATGAACGATATCGACGGCTATGGGAAGTACGTTTCCAAAGCCCAGCGTCCTTATATGGGCGGCCAACTGGGAAGCCCGGTCGGGCCTCAGGCGCTCCAGAATGCCTTCGCTCCGGGCAGCTATGATCAGGCCGGTGTCCGTCCGCAGGGGGATCAAGGAGCCGGGGTGGAGACCCAGACGGGTTAAGGCGTCCCGCACGAATCCGCTCGTAAAAATACGGCCGTTGTACGTGTTCATCAACATATTGAGGTCGTAAAGATGCGCCCTTTCCGGGAAGTGTTCCGGAAAAGAATCATGAATAAGTAAAAAACCATCTTCCGACACATATCCGGCCGCCTTGGCCAGGACCTCAAGGATTTCCTCTTCCGCGTAAGCGTGGATCACGTTCGACAAAACGACCAGTTGGAACCGCGCTGCCATCTGCGGCCAATCCTCCAGGATGTTGGCGCCCAGATAGGTCACCCTCTCCTCCAGACATCTTTCTTTCATTAACTCGGCGGCGTAATCCAGAACATGGGGCAGATCCATGAGGGTGGCCGAAAGGCCGGGAAACTGCCTTAGAAAGGCTGCCGCCACCGCCCCTGATCCCGCTCCCACATCAAGCATCGTCCCCCTGTCGAGCGCATGGACAAAAACGGGCCATATTTCCGCCGCCTTGATCCTCGCCACGGCATCCATGGCTCCGATATACCTGCGAGTCCGGCTGATCAAAGCGGAAGTCTCTTCGCTAGAGGCATAAAGGGTCCGTCCGCCGGCCTTCAGACAATCCCCCAGAGTCTCCCAGTTCGGCTTAAGATACTTCCGCCAGAGAACCAAGTCACCCAGATATCCTTCCTTACCTTTTACCAGGTAGTCCCGGGCGACTTGGGAGTTGAAAAAGAGCGACCCGTCGTCGGCCAACAAACCCATAACACACAAGGCTTTAAGAAACCGGGAAAAACTTTCTAGGGCACAGCCGAGAACGTCGGCCGCCTCAGCGGCGCTTTTCCCGCCCGGCTCCAGCAAAGTAAACAGATCCATTTCCACGGCCGTGAAAAGAACCTCGGAAAACCAGTAACCCGAAGCAAGGTCTTCCACATATTGCGGCCCGGCCTCGTGCGGGTCGTATTTCAAGGGCCAAGGCTTCATAACAAAACTTGACGCTGGGACCTCTGACTTCAGCCAGAGGGGAAGCGCCCATTGCCCTCCTCTCTCTGTCGGACTCATAGATAACAGGCAGAATTTTTTCTTCAAAAGTATAGAAGCACGATTACTAGCAAGATACTAGATTCTCGACTCTTTGACGATCGGTATAGGGTTGATCATACAAGCTAACAATCGCCGGGAGTTTCGGTAAAACATTCTTGGATAGCCTCAATTAACTCTTCCTCAACGGGAATATAAGATTCAAAGAACAACCTGTTATTCATGGCCATGGTCGGCATACGTACCGCGTTCAGTGCCATTTTTAGCCGCATTCCTTCCGCTTCAAGAACATTCCATAGCCGTAGTTCAATAATATTCTTAATTTCCTGCGGTAAAGCCTTTACCGCATCAACCATATAGGCTCCGGGAAGTCAATTCCCGATAGCCAGCACTTCAACGACAACCTTACGCATAACGACCTCCGATGTATTACGTACTTTTTTCCTAAAACCTCTTGAATAGATAGCTATTTCGAATAATAGTTGCATTTACTTTTCCTGCAGCCATGGGGATGGCGATGGCTATCCCTGCAGACGATTACACCGGCGCTGGGCAAATCGATACCGAAATGCTCTCCGGCCAGTTGACAGCTTAAAGCCAACGCCGTTCGCAGGAAATTCTTACAGCAGCAAGGGCCGGTCTGTTCAGCCAGGGCTCCAATAATCCTCGATACCACTCGCATAGTTATAGCAGTTTCCTGATCCTTTGGGCAGGCCGCAATACGCTCCGATCGCCTGCCTTCTCGTCCGGTTCAGAGCTTCGACAATTTGCCCATCGGTAACCCCGATTGCTCCATGGTTATTCATAGCAACCAACATTGCACCAGCGGCAATCCACGCATGCTCACAACCCAGCATTGGAAGATGGGCTGAATCGATGACTTCCTCGGCAATGACAAGAGGATTAGTACCTCTTGCGGAGAAAAGAAGGCCTTTTATGATTGTAAAAAAGCCCTCCCCGTGGCAACGGTCACAGACATAATGACCATTAGGGCAGTAAACATGACCGTTTTCCTGACGCCCGCAGTACAGGCACGTAAATATCTGGCCAGTTTCAAGATATATGAGCTCCCGGCCGCATATCAGGCAATTTTCTTTATTTTCTTCGTGATGTTGACCAACACCCTCTTCCGTTGGGCTTCAGCAGCTCCCCGTCTCGCTCTTGATGCCATTAGTACTCATCTTAAGTATCACCTCCAAAACGCTTGGCCAGCCCACAGGTGCAGTCAAATTGCATAGGACCGGCAAAAGCCAGTCGGACTCCGGAGGTGTCCTGGGGCACCTCCGGCATCTCCTGACGTCACATGGCAACACATATTCGACATGAGCCCGTAAAACGTTTGGTTAATAATTGTGGGTACCGATAACCACCGGTTTTTTCCAGTTACCTTCGACCTTGGTCTTCAATGTTTCCATGTCAATGGGGCAGGCCGCTGTTTTGTTGGCTTTGACCATGCACGTGGCCAGGTGAATGGCGTCGATGTCCTGATCGAGATAATCGGCCATTTCCATGAGCAGAGTGGCTTTGGGCATAACAAGGCCCGGGCAGTCCCCACAGCCGGTCATAGCGACGATGCGGACGTCATCGTATCTGCCAAATTCTCCTTCCTTTTTGAGTGCCGCTTTAAAACATTTTAGGCACCCCACACAACTGATGTCCCGGATTCTCTTGCAAGCAACGATGGCTACATTGGCCACACTAAAACCTCCTTGTCGATTTAATTTACCAAGTCACCGGATGCCGGACCTTTAAAACCTATTGCTCAATGGCAATATGAACATCTTTCGGCAGCGCCAAGCCGGCGGCCACCTCGACCGCCTTTAGAACAGCTGCGGGAACGGGGCAGGACGGGTGCGGGATGGCGGAGGATGTTACTTTGTAAACTTCGGACTCATGCAATTTCCCAAACAGTTCCTTAAAAGGATAGACGATCCCTATTGAGTCAATGATTTTTCTTATATTCGGGCATTCGGATTCCAGGGTCAACTCAACCGACCTTTTTTCCCCGGGAAGGGCTACTATTTTGGTTTTAAAACCGCAGATACCGGAGAATACTTCGACTTTGGCCACTTTCAGCACCTGACCTTCTTACCATACGGGCAGGCCATGACACAGAGACCACAGACAGCCCGGCCCGTCATTTTCTGATTTCCCAGCAGGTAACCTGCGCAGGCGACCACGTCGATTTGATAATCGTTTGCACCGGTACAGGACCATTCCCGGTCCGGTATGGCCCCAACGGGGCAAGCCTCGACACAGCGCCGGCAACCGCCGCAGCGGCCTGTTTCATAGGGTCTCCGGCAGACTTCCAGCGGTGCGTCGGTCAACACGGTGGCCCAACTCATGCGCGCACCGTGCAGGGGGTTTATGAGCAGGCCGCTTTTCCCGATCCAGCCCAGGCCGGCACAGGTAGCCGCCGTCTTGTGCGGAAAGAGAGGGTAAAGCCTGGCGATGAAGCGCGAATCGGATCGGTGCGTGTCCGGCGGTATAGCCATGGCCTTCCGGCCCCCGGCCTTCAACAGGCGGACCAGGCGCCTTTGAATCTGGTCCAGGGCGGCATCCACTTCCGACACGGCGTGACAGTAGGCCCCTTTGCCGTCCAAACCCGGCAGGCGGTCCTGGGGCGGGTGAGCGATAGCCAGGGACAACGCCCGTGGCAGATGTTTCAGTTCCTTGGCCAGCCCCCGACTGACGTCCCCGCAGGAGGCCACGGTAGCTCCCCACGCCAGCAACTGATCCCTCAGGTCAGAGTACTCGCCAGGCGGTCTACTGGGACAGGCCATTGTACATCACATTCCCTATAAAAACGATCTTTGTCTTATCTACTATTTAGCAGTTCCTCTTACATCTACCTTGCAAGTCAGGTCATTTCCTTCAGGTCACCCTTCCCACCGTCAGGTTACGGAATAGCCAAACTAACTGTTAATTTGTTCGGTAGGGAGATAGCCCGCTTCCCACAACATGTGCCAAGCTTGCATAACAGAGAACCCTCGGTTTGTTTCAGTTTGAGATTCGGTGTCCCTTGGATTGGCCCCATATTCTGCATACAGCTGATTAACCCCGGCTAATAAAGTCATCTGAGTGACTTCATGCGCATTCATAGCCCGCTGTGGGCGGGTAACAAGCCTGGTTACTGCAGCAATTTTGGTTAATTCTATTGCAGGGATTTGCCCATTTTCATACAATGGCGTTCCTTTCACAGGTGTACGCCTCATTACCGCCATAACCTTAACATTATAATCACTTGCCCTAAGCATTTCTGTTGTCAATTCATCATATGAATGCTCAGGACCAATTGGTTCAACGCAATAGTATAAATCCAAACCAGCGCCACGAATAGCATCGAGAGTATTTATTCGCGTTTCAGGCTCAATACTAGTATCAATACCCTCCTTTAAACGATTGATGTGATACACTCCCGTAAAGCCGATTTCCTTAAGTCGTTTAGCTGTGCCGTAGTCAAAATCACCAATATTAGCTACAAACCTGACATTATCAGGCAGCTGATCTCTTACACTCTCGGAGATAGCAATAAAATCGTTAACTGAATAATCGGCAGTGGTCATTAAGAAAAGGTCATCTATGCCATTGGCGACCAATAAATTTACTTCCGCTAGTATTTTATCTATATCTTTTCGCCATGTCACAGGCAGGGAATAATGGCCTTGCCCCATTGAGCAAAACTTACAATTAACCGAACAAGGCTCGGCATTTATGCCTATCTGAGCAAACACCAACCCCTTGTTATTGTATTCTGTGCGAGACAAATGATTAGCCGTGGCTAGTAGCATATAAAAATCATCGGTGAAGCAATCGATATTCAACAAAGTAATTGCATCATTCTTGTCTAACACCTTTCCATCTTTAACTGACGACAACAACCGGGCAATTGACACACTTGTCTCCTCCTTCTATCTACCTTGTTGTCCAGGTGATTTTCGTCTCGACATGCTCCCGGGTCGTACCAAATAGCATCAGAACAGGAGGATCACCAAAGACACCAATAGTAAACATCTGTTATCCAGGCAAGTTGGTAAAACCCAACTTCGTCTTCAGCATAAAATAGCGCTCAAAGGCCACTTTCACCCACAGGAACCAACGCCGCTTCTTTAGAATCACCTTTTGCCGGGGGGGTAGAGCTGGTTGCGCTACCATCAAGGCAGCGCTGTCGCCCATATCGGCCAAACAGGTTACCCCGATTTCCTCAACGGGCAGGGATAATTTCAGGCCGCCCCGGATTTCGGCAGCTATGTTGTGGGCGACGACCCTGGCCATGGTCGTGGTCATACTCCCTGTCTTGGGCACGCCAGTCGGAACAGGGGTGGCCTCCGGCGCTTTTATCATTACCGAGACACCCGCCGCGTAGATATTTTCATGCCGCGGTAAACGGTAGTACTCGTCAACCACGAGCCAGCCTTTGGGGTTGCCCAGCCCGGAATCGATTATCGCATCCACCCCTCGAAAAGGAGGTGCAAACATGGCTAGTTTAAAAGGCAGTTCGGTGCCATCGGCCAGCCTGACCGAACCAGGTACAATCTCTTGCACCACGGCGTTACAAAATACTTTGATGTCGTGGGCGGCAAACTCATCCTCCATTAGACTTCTTGATTTTCCTAACCCACCCAGACCAAAATGACTCAAATAGGGCTCCGAGGTTACAAAATAGAGGGGGGTTTTGCTCCTTCTTTTATGTCTTCTTAACATATGATCGATTCCGAAGATATACTCATAAGCCGGCCCAAAGCAGCTGACCCCTTGAGTCGCCCCGACCACAACCGGTCCCCCTTCTTCAAGCAGTCTCAGCCAGGACCGATAAGTCCGTTCGGCGTGTTCCAGAGTAAAAATCGACTCCGTAAATCCCGTTTCCGGGCCCAACCCCGGGACGGAAGCGAAATCGAGGTGGGGGCCGGTCGTTAAAACGAGAAAATCGTAGGAAGTCTCACCGCCATTGGTGGAAACGACCTGCCGGTCCGGATCAATGATATTCACCGTGTCGTGCATAAAGTTTATACCCTTGGATGACAGAAGTTTTTTCAACCCAAAAGTTACACTATCGGATCTTCTCGTGCCCAAAGCCAGCCACGGCAAGGAAGGCATGAAGACAAAACGGTCATCAGAGGAGATAATGGATATATCATGCTTTCTGGAGAGTCTTTTTCGTAAATGCATAGCAGTTGTCAAACCGCCAAAGGAACCACCGACGATAACGATCCTTGCCATTTACTTGCCACCCTTTGCGTCATTGGTTGAATGGATATTTCCGACGTCTTGACCGGAGATGCCCTGTAATTAGAGGGACTCTGGCATATCGACCCCGGCCAGGACTTCGGTACAAGCCGCGCCATGGCCGGTATGCCAGTAGCCGCTCCGCTGTTTATCCAACCATACCTGACATTTTACTGCCCCGCCCTGTTTCTCCTTGCCCAGTTGGAAGCACCGTATTTTTTGGTCGTTTCCACCATAACTTTAAGGTTCCCTATAGGTGCTTCGGGCCAAATATCGCAAGCGGGCCACACGGCGTCGACTCCACCCGCCAGGCTCTTCAACACGGCCTGCTCTACCGCTTCCGGAGTCCCGTTGACCAGGATATTATAGGCATCGACATTACCGAACAGGAGTGGTTCGACACCGATTGTCTCGCGGCTCTTCACCAGGTCATTCTTCGTTTCCACGCTAATCGCCTCGGCGCCGACATCATTCATTTGCCCGATAATTAGATTGGTATCACCACAGATATGCAGAATCTTCGGTGAGGCGATTTCCCGGAATATCTTCTCCAAGTGCGGCTTTATAACCTGGCGGAAGGTGCGCGGACTTAAAACGTCGGTAGGGGCACCCATTTCCCGAATAACGATGTAATCGGCCCCGGCCGCCCGGTATCTGGGAACCATCTCAATTATCAAGTCAGCCATTATATCGAGCATGGCATTGACCTGGTCAGGCTTCTTGAAACATAGCTTGAAAAGATCGTTGAGATCCATCAGCTGGCCGGCCATGGTAAACGGTCCTAGGAACCAGCTGCCGATCGGCACGTCCTTGCCCACGTCGTTTTTGAGTAAGCGGATAGCTTCCAAAACCACCGGCAAACGGCCCCGTTCATGAATATCGGCGGGAATAGTTATTTTGGTCATTTCATCGTTAGAGTGGATTATTTTCTCCTTAATCGTCGGATAAAGCAACTGGTTAACATCCTCATAGGCATTCATTACACAGCCGAGAGCCTCTGCTTCGACGCACATGTCGAAGGGGACCACCGCGCACTCAAAACCAAACAGCCTATAGGAACTGGCGGCCATATTGGCCATTTTCACCGGATCCCCATGAATGGAAGGAAACTTATAGCCGTATTCAGCCAGACCGGCCGTCGTGATATTGCCCATACCGCTGTAGCAGGCTACCCGGTCTACTTCCTGACCGCTAAATAGTCCCAGTACCCTGTCTCTTATCGACATCGTCATTCCAATACCCCCTTAAAATAGTTGTTATGTCGAAACCCTACTCGATTTTAACCCCTGCGTTTCCTACCGACAGATCGTATATTTCCGTAACGGTAATTTCCACAGATACTTTTAAATTCAACCCCATTTTAGCGAATTTGGCCGCAAAAGTGGCAAAAAGAGGACCTTCGGTCTTTAAATCCGCCCGTCCGAAAAAACGGTAGCCTTTCCTGGCCGGACGGTCGGAAACGACTACGGCCACCTTTGGATTTTCCAGCATGTTCCGGTAAGTCCGGCCGCCTATCCCCTCGCCGTAGGCCAGGGTCTGATCGTCGAGGACGACCAGGGAACCTTTTGGAGCGGCCGACGGTTGGCCGGACTTGTCAGCCGTGACCACAAAACATTGTTCTTTTTCGATCATAGCCTTCATCTCGGCGGTAATACCGCTCATAAACACCCCTCCTTTATTAGACTGTAGGTTTCTTTCAGCCTTGAGGCCGAAGAATATCCCTCACTTGTTCCATACCGTCCACCAACCGCGGGCCCGGACGGCAAAGGGAGAAACAGGACAGGGGATGAATACGCTTCGCCTGAACCGCTCTCAGACCGGCCAACCGCTCATGCTCGTATAGTACTTCCACTTTACGGCGGCAGGGGGGATTGGCCGAACTACAGCCCGGACATTTTCTCTTGACAGGTTGGTCAGCTAAGCGCCCGCAGGCTAAGATGACCTCCGGATCGTAGGCGGTCAACTCCTCCCAGGCAAGCCGCACAAAGGCATCGGGCTTGGGAAAGGACACCAGCCCGGCCCCCGCCAGACGAAGGGCGTCGTACTGGCAGGAAGCCGGACCCGGCGTGGTCAAAGGTGGTTCGCCCATCAGGAACAGCACCGTAGGGTTTTTTGGGCTGGTCGCCTGTTCCCTGATCCTGAGCACCCTTTCCCGGAGACTGTTAATTATGCCGCGACCAGTTTTTCCTGTTCCGGACAGTTCCCCCAGTTCTTCCATGGCTGTCAGCAGTTGCTCAACCGTAGTCGGAAAGAAACTGTAAGTGTTAATCCCTGCATCGGCCAGAAGTGTTTCAATCCCCTGGTGCATTTTGCCCCCGGTAACAACGAGGTCCGGCTGCAAGGCCGTTATCCTGTCCGCATCGGGCCGGCCGAAAGGTCCCACGCGATCCAGGTCCGCCACTTCAGGTGGATAATCACAATGGTCGGTAACCGCCCTTACCCGGGGGCCGGCACCGAGGGCAAAGAGAATTTCCGTACCTGCGGGGGTCAGGGAAATGATACGCATCCCGCCAACCTCGCCTTCCTGCCTTTATCCGTCCGGGGCTGACAACCTGCGTCCGAAGAATTTCCTACAACTTTGCTACGAAATCGGCAAAGAGCTTCCGAATCGGATGATTCTCACCAGCCGGTAACGCACCGGTTTCCCCGTAAACCAGCGTGCTCAGGATCATGCTGGCAGTAGCCACCGCCGGGATGATTTTGGGTATATTGACGATAGGCCCGCTGAAGAGAAGGTCGGCCCAAAGCAGGGCGGCGATGGCCTGACCGGAGGCATTCATGGCGTTGAAACCGTCGGAGCCCCACATCTCCCTGGCCTCTTTCCACATATAGGTGCCGTTGGAAGAAGCCACACCGGTAGGCCAGCCGAATTCCTCCTTCACCAGCCGGCAGGCGATACAGGACAGAGCGGTGGAGGGAAGGTTCATTACCGCCGCATCGACCAGAATACTTTCAAAATCACCTTCCTGGATGATCTCGAACATCTTCCTCAGACCGGTGACCCTGCCCCGCGGAGTCTGGTCATCCGGATTGAAGGCCTGCACGACCACGTGCTTGATACCCAGTTCCTTGAGGCGGGCAACCTGGCCGGGAATGTCCTTATCCCAGGGAGTTATGCTGTTGTAGAGCAGTCTGTCCTGCATGCCCAGTTCGGCCACGTGGGCAGCGACCTCAAGACGAGCTTTCTCCACCCACATATCGATTCCGAAGGGTTCGTTGGAGATGCTCAGGAAGAAATCGATATAGGTTTTCATTTCATCCAGTGAGTTGGCGACCATGGCCACCACCGCCGGAACCCCGGTCTGGGCGGACAGTTCCTCCTGGCGCAGGACGTAATCTCTGGCTTTGGCACGGTCAAATGACCGTTCCTTGCGGCTTCCCAGGATCTTGTCGCCGTTATGGAACATTGAAGAAATCAACAGCGGCGGGTTTTCCCCGGGCTGCCCACCGACCGGCCATTTCCCCAGGCGGCAGACCCTCTGGGGATGTGCCAACTTGAACATCAGTCATCTCTCCTTTTTATTTCTTTCCAACCTTGGCCAGGATGTGCTCGATGTGCGGGAATTTGTCAGTGGAGTGCGGGAATGCCATAGCCGCGGCAAATCTCTCCTGAAAATCAGGTTCGATGGCAGTTTCCACAAATTCCACCTCACGGGCTATCCGGGCTGCTTCCTCTCTTTTGCCTACGTCCAGCAAGGCAAGTTTATCCCCATCCCCGGCAGCATTACCGACGGCTAGGACGTTATCCAGATCGCAATCGGGGAACATGCCGATGAGCATAGCACTCTCTTTGTCAATATAGCTACCGAAGGCACCGGCCAGGGTCACGCTATCCAGGTTCTGGGCACCAAGCTTCTCCATCAAGTAGCGGGAACCGACGTAAAGGGCCGATTTGGCTAACTGGACCGCCCGGACATCACCTTGAGTGAAGGCGATATCCTTGCCGATCGACGTCTCGTCCGCCCACGCCAGCACGTATTCCGGCCGGCCATCCTCCCCTTTGCGCACACGGGGGCTATCCAGCTTCATATTAAACCGACCGCTCTTTTGGATGATGCCGCTCTTAAAAAGTTCAGCTACAACATCAATGATCCCGGAACCACAAATACCTTTGACATCGGCCTTTTTCAGTTCAGGATACCATTCATCCCGCCCGATTATCTTATAAGACGCCTCCAAGGTCTCAGGATCTACCCTCACTTTTTCTATGGCCCCTGGAGCAGCCCGCATGCCGAACTTGATTTGGGCCCCCTCGAGAGCGGGACCTGTAGCACAAGAGGTGCAAAGCAGCCTCTTGGCATTGCCGATGTCGATTTCTCCGTTGGTACCGATGTCAATCACCATGCGCATCTTTTCCGGTTCTTTATAAGGTTCCTCGGCAATCAGCACACCGACGTTGTCGGGACCGACAAACCCGGCTTCGACCGGCAGGGTATGAACGTTGGCCGCCTTCCAAACCTTGATACCCAGGTCGCGGGCCTTGATGTTCTGCGCTTCCTTCGTTCCGGCGGTGAACGGCGAACGCCCGATATGACTCGGCTCGATTCCCAAAGCGATATGCTGCATGACCGTATTGAAGACCAGGGTCACTTCCAGGATCAGTTCCGGCGTAAGGTCGAGCTTCTCCGTCATCCGCCTGGCCAGGGTATTGATGCCGTCGATAATGGCGGCGTGCATTTTCTCCAGTCCGTCGTCGTTCATCATGGCGTAAGTGATGCGGGACAGGACGTCTTCTCCGTACCGCACCTGGGGATTCATCATGGAGTCGACCACCAGCACCTGGCCGGTGTGGAGATCGCAGAGGTAAGCCGCCACGGTGGTGGTTCCCACGTCGACGGCCAGACCGAGCGACCGTTGCACGAGGCCGGGCTCCACCAGAATGATTTCTTGCCGGTTCCATACCGTAACCGTGACTTTCCAATGGGCCTCCCGGACGATCGTGGGCAGATCGCGCAGGATGGGATAGTCGAAGTTGAGCTCCCGCGGCAGGCCGTATTTGGCGTTCAAAGCGTCCTTGATGCGCTCCGCGTCGCTCCGGTGGTCCTCCAGCGTGGCCGCCTGCATTTCAATGTAATACTTGCGCACAGCCGGGTTCAGATTGAAAACACGCTCCTTGCCCGTCTCCAGGACAACCTGCTTGGCGCCCCGGCTCTCCTCCGGGACAAAAACAAGGAGATCCCCCAGCACTTCGGCGCAACAGGACAACCGGTAGTTGTCCGCGATTTCCTCTTCGTTCAAATAATCCGTCTCATCCGGCAGAAAAGCGCTGAGATTGCTCAGCCGCGAGTCTATGCCGAACTTTTCAAAGAATCCGGTTTCTATCTTGATCTTACATTTCCCACACACCTTGACCCCGCCGCAGACGCTCTCGATATCGACGCCCAGTTGCCTGGCGGCATCGAGCAAATTTGTCCCCTCGTCAACCAAACCACGCCGGCCGGAAGGTTGAAAGATTACAGTAGGCATGTCCTTCCTCCTAAAGTTTCCTTTTCTGAACAATACTTTCTGTCGCGTTACGCGCCTTTATAGTTACCATCATATTTACATGTCTTTTAAAGAACTGATCATGGCGATAGCATCCTTAAGTGCATTGGTGGCGTCCTTAGCGTACCCGTCGGCGCCGAACATGGTAGCGACCTGCTCGCTTACAGGTGCGCCGCCGATCATGATCTTCGCCTTGGGGTTCCTCTCCCGGATCATTTTAATGATGTTTCTCATACCCAGCATGGTCGTAGTCATCATGGCCGAGAGGGCGACAATATCAGAATCGGTCCGCAACTGCTCTTCCACGAATTGATCCAGGGGAACGTCGCGCCCGAGGTCATGTACGGTAAAGCCAGCGGCGTCAAACATCATCTTGACGATATTTTTGCCGATATCATGCACATCGCCCTGAACAACGCCCATGACTACCTGCCCCCTCGGTTTCTCGCCTTGCGCCTTTAACAGAGGTCGCAACAGGTCTAGCCCGGCATACATGGCGTCGGCGCACATCAAAAGCTCGGGTACGAAATACTCCTGAATCTCATAGAGCCGGCCGCATTCCTGCATTCCCACAACTAAACCATCAAAGATCGCCTTGCGAGGTGAGAGGCCTTCGTCAATCGCTTCATGGGCTCCCTCCCTGGCCATGTCCTCATCATAGTTCACTACCGAGTCCGCCAGTTTCTTCAAAAGCTCCTGTTCTCTCTCCGGCGTCATTTGTAAGACCCCTTTCCTTGCTCTTATTTTCATTTCCTGTATCCAGGAAATATTTATGACTAAGCCCGGAAACAATTGTGCTTGAACATGATATCCTCAACCCCGATAATCAACTCAGGAGAAGCAATAACGACAAGGGTATTCACGGGAACTTTACTGGGACTCAAACTGAGTTTTTCCAAATCATATTGCCCCATCACATAGCTGAACAGGTAAGTATTACCTGCAGCTACCACAAACCCCTTTACCCGGGGCACCCCCGGGGGAAGGGCCGCCGCCAGATCGCTAACCTCTTTTACTGCTTTGCCATGCCATTTAAACGTGGCCGATATCAACAAGTCGGGCGGTTTGAGAGAAGCACCTGGATTGGCTAATAGTTCATCTATGTATTGATCGAGTTCATCCTCCGTCATCTTTTGACCGGGTCCCTGACATGTAACAACATTCTTACTCCATTTAAACAGCTTATATGTATCTATCTCGGCGTAGGAAGTTTCCCAAAAGACCGGCTCTGGATGATGA
>Ga0307376_10002726_pt1 | contig 16997 bp, 40 predicted proteins | sample TR2MG_FD_202536 | JGI IMG/M metagenome (GOLD analysis project Ga0307376, IMG submission 202536) | Soil microbial communities from Risofladan, Vaasa, Finland - TR-2 | ecosystem: Environmental > Terrestrial > Soil > Coastal area > Acid sulfate soil | place: Finland: Risofladan, Vaasa | collected...
CCACACCCACCAAGGGGTGTGCGGGTTTCGCCATAGCTTCCATGAGATCTCAGAAATCTTCATTCATTGATCCTCTTCAAGAAATCCCCGTCCTCTTCAACGAGGATGACAATGAGCCTCTCCTGAACAGACTGTCTCACGGAAACGATCACACCATGCGCCACTTCGACGCAGACTCGGTAATCAAACCTACCCAGGATGTTGTCGAGGCTGTTCCAGATCATCGGCTGTTCCAGAGTTCGGTGAAGCGAGCCAGTTCGGCTTTGATGATGGCGTCGGCCTTTTCGGCGTCAGGCAGTTGATCGGCCAGGAACTCAGGCATTTCGGTGTAGGGCTCCTCGCCTTTTTTGATCTTCCGTGCGTTGAAGTTGGCGTAGTGCCGGTGGATCTGGCTGACCCATCCTCTGAAACCATCATCGACCAGACACCATTCCAGGTTCTTTTCGATTTTGCCTTCAAACTCTGACCGCTCCAAGACGGGCCACATGTAGTCCACGTCGTTGGGGTCTTCGTCGTTGATAATGTCGTAGACCACGTAAGGCACAGGCTCGGTGAGGCCCTTTCGTTTGGGCCACGCACGGAGCTTACCGATGCGTTGGACGATCCAGTAACACAGGTTGTACATCCAGTAGCGTTCGCCGTCGTCGCCTGTGTTGAAGTCGACACCGATGTACGGATAGTCCTCTTCTCCGTAGCTCATGTCGTCGATCATGGGCTCGGAGACGCCTTGGTATTCGCCCTCGTACTCCGCGAGCTTGTACCAGGGACGGTAGTGCTCCGTCAGGAAGGCGAACATCTCGTCGCGGTCTTCAACAGAACGGATAGGTGCGTGAAATGAGTAGCCCATTTATTTTTCCTCTGAGGGGTAGACGTAGACCACTTGCTTGGGATCGCAATCCGTCCCGTACTCCGTGACGCCTTTGATGGCGTACCACTCGTCCCCACGTTTCTCTAAAACCAAGGGACGGTCCTCGTAGAACTCAGGGTCTTCTTGTTCAGCTTGGCCGGTCCCGGTGATTTGTGTCTTGGATGTCGTTTCGACCTCAAGATGGAACCCTCCGATGACACAACCCTCCATGCTGATCTGGATGTGCCGGACTTCCCCTGGAACGAGGGACTGAAGGAGCCCATCAATCTCTTTGAGGGCACCATCCCGTAGATTGGGTTCTTCCAACCGGATGTAGGTTGGCGTTTGTGACCAAGGGATGCCTTTCATTTGATGCGTCCCGCTTTCTTGCAGTGTTGGATCAGTTGGATAGCCATCGTCTCCGGTGCCATGCGCTCGTCTTGGTGAGCCACGAGATGGACGTGCTTGCCCTCCATCGTTTCGGCGGAGCCGTTCACTTCGCCCCAGACCGTCTCCCGCACGTAGCCGATGTAGACCCCGTTGTAGTAGACGCTCCATTGCTCAAAGTTGGAGTTGACGTATTTGGGGTTGTACTCCATCTGCAAAGGAAACACGTCGGTACGGTTGACGACGTTGTACGAGTAGGACGTGATGTCCCCGGTGGCTTTGAGGCCATCGAGCAGGTGCATGATCTTGTCCCCGGTGATGCCGTTCTTGAGGCAAGCCTCAATGACCGCGACTTCGGGTCCAAACTCATCCTCGGCGGCTCTAAGTTGTTGTGTCATTGGGGCCCTTCGCTGTAGAGGCCGGTTCGTCCAAAAATGAGAATGCGGAACAAGTCTCCAAAGTGCGGAAGCTTTCCTTCAATCCGGCCCATGACAAACGCCGATTTGATGACCGCCAGACGTGTCAAGAAAGGGAGCCTCTCATCGGTCCAGACGTGTACCCGGTTGTTCATCTTTTGGATTCCTCGTTTTTCATCCGAGCGAAGTCGCTGATGGCTTGACCCGCAATACGGGCGATCTCTTCGGAGTCCGGGTCTTGATCCTCTTCCAAGGAGTTGTAGTAAACCTGCATCTGGTCCTCTTCGACCAGTCGCACGAACTTCTCCAGGTTGCGCTTTGACGCTTGGAGTAGATCCAGCATCTCGTCGGTCAGGATCGTTCCACCGTTCCAACCATTCTCTTGGAGAATGTGGAGGGCGTATTTGGCCGCTTGAGTCATGCGGTCGATTTGGATGAATCGGTTGGACATCACTTCACCTCCATGTCGTCGTCGAACGAAGGGAACTCTTCGTAGTTGTACCCGACCTCTTGGCTGATCTGGTCGAGCCCGTAGCCGCCGGCTTTGCCTTCCCAAATGGCGCGAGCAGTCTTTCGTAGCAGCAACGTGAGTGCCTCGATCTTTTCCTTGTCGGAAATCCCTTCGTCGCTCTCTTCCTCCTCTTCGTCGGCTTGGATGGCTCGTTCCTCTTCTGCTAGGCAGAAGTCACAAAGGGGATCGCGCGCAAAGTTGCGTACTTCGTCGCAGTTACACTCGGTGCTCATTTCGCCTCCGGTGCCGCCAACATGGCCTTGTTCTTCCAGTACAGGACCGACACCTTGAGTGCGGCCTCAAACTCTTCGGGGCTCATCCCCGTTGCCGTGCCGCCTTCCAACACAAAGTGGTTGGCGATCAGGGTGTCGGGGTGGATCGGTTGATCCTCCTCCGTGATGCGACCGTTGACGGAGACGATCTCCCAGTCACAGTCGGTGGTGGCTTCGTCACCTTCAGCCAGCACGTCTTTGCGGTATAGGACCACATCGACAGCCACGGCCGGAGACTTCTCCCCACCAACAGCGTGTGAAGTTTTGCGAGGCTCCTCACCGGGACGACGAGCACGGTACTTGCCGACCAAGGCATCGCCTTCGGACAACTCCACGATGCCGGTGTAGAAACCCTCCGGGGGGACCGGGATGAGACAAACACCGTCTTTGTAGCCGGGCTTGGCATCCGCGAAGAACTCAGCAGCGAGGTTCGCAATGACCTCAAAGCTGCCTTCAAAATGGGTGAACTCCGAAACGTCCGTTTGACGGCGAACGAAGTCGTTGACTCCAATGGTGGGCTTGTTCATCGGTTGGTAGCCTCTCGGATGAGCTTTTTGTCAGATTGACGACCCTTGCGCTTGTCAGCACGACGCTCCTTGATCTCGCCTTTTTGGCGTTTCGCGGAACCGTACTGGACGTTCTGATTGCCTCGGGGTCTCATCTTGTCCCCTACACAGACCCTCTGAGAGTTCTACGCTTCGGAATCCTTGGGAAGACTCCCCGACCCGTCGCATTTGTCGCAATAACGCCCTGGAAGCTGTCCCATGATGGGAATCTCTCCGCCAATGCAGTTTGGGCACTCAACCTCATCGGAGGTTCGTTCGGAGTCGAAATGTTCACGTAGCTTTTCGTAGGCCATGCCAGGAATACAGACCCTCTGAGAGTTCTACGCAAAAGCGGGGGCCGCGCAATTCGCACAACCCCCGCCTGTTGGTCCAATCTTAGAGCAGTTCGCCTATGAACCCACGCAGGTACTTTTTGGCGGACATCGAGCGACCGTTCAGATGGTTGGTCGCCTGATCCCGTTGCAGGGCAATCGTGCGGATCTTGTCAGCTCTCATGCCGGAGCCCACTTGGTCCCTCCTACGGGCTTTCCGGTTGCCGGACAGTTCAGCCTGCCCTGCCGCCTTGAGACGGGCTCTCAGGAGCCCCAGAGCCGTGTCACGGTTGATGTGTTGGCTCCTGCCCCCATCCACCCGGACTTTGATGCCCGTAGGCTTGTGGGTGATGACCACGCAGGAGTCGGTCACGTTCCGGTGCTGACCTCCAGCCCCCGAGCCTCGCACGGCTTTGATGTCGAGATCCTTGGGGTTGATCTTGACTTCGTATTCGGTGGGTTCTTCAAGCACGGCCACGGTGACGGTGCTGGTCTGAACTCGACCACGTTTTTCAGTTGGAGGGACACGCTGAAAACGGTGCCCTCCGGCCTCATGCTCAAACGCTGCCAGGGCTTTCTTGCCACTGACGCGGAACACAAGAAACCCTGGCCTCAACTCAAGAACATCATGGCTAAAGACGCTCCCGATCCATGTACTTGGCGTAGACCTTGTACTGTTCAGTCACGAGCAACTTGGCGTCTTGTCCGCCTTCACCACTTCTGATTTCGATTATGAGTGTCATCGTTTCTTTTCCTTTTCTCTGTTCCTACAGATGGCGACCCCGGCTGGATTCGAACCAGCGGCCTTTGGTTTCGGAAACCAACGCTCTATCCGACTGAGCTACGGGATCATGGTGGTCCGACCAGGACTTGAACCTGGGGCATCTACCGTGTCGAGGTAGCACTCTACCACTGAGCTACCGGACCATTCTTGGCTAATCCCCCATCTTCTGAATGGGGAAAAGCTCTCCTGCGATTTGGGAAGGGAACACCCGACGTACAAGAGGTTGAGTCAAATTAGCGAACTTCGGAGGCAGCTTCACTTGGTTTCGCATCCAAGTGCTGACGATCTGCTCTTTGGCAAATTCCGGGGTAAGCCAAATCCAAAGCCGGATGTAAAGATTCCGAAGGTAGTGAAAAGGTCTCATCGCATGTAGTCCACTTGGCTGATCGGGATGTCCCGAATGGTTTTGCCTTGAGCCGGCACGGCATACTGGGTTTTGATGGAGTCGAACTGAGAGGGGTTCTTTGGCCTTCGTCCCCGAGTGACGAGAGCTTCTCGGTTGCAGGCCATCAAACACCACTTGGCGTTCCCGATGTCGGTACCGAGATACATGGCAAGGTCGTGAGCCGTGAACAAGGCGAACCCTGATGTCCCTTCAGCCGGAGGGCGTCTTGCCTCCAGAAAGACCCGAGTACCTGGGAGGTACTTGGTCCGTATGTCTTGTTTTGCTTTCATTGGATCACTTTCAGGGTTTCGCATGTTGGCGCTCACGGCTGGATTCGAACCAGCGACTTCCAGGTTAGGAACCTAGCACTCTATCCGACTGAGTTACGCGAGCTAATCGTCTGTGGGGGAGAGACGCTGGAGCATCCCCCAGTCGATGAGATCGCCTTTGCCGAAGGCTGTTTTGTACGCGTCTTCCAATGCGCCTTTGTAGCCCAAGATTTGATCGGCATATCTCACCATACGGTGACTGGGGTGGATTATCTGTTTGATCCCCTTCAAAGTCTCAACAGCTCTAAAGGCGTTGAGAGAGGTCGGTTCCAGTTTGGACGCAATGACAGCCAGGGCTGATGCGGAGCTACGGGAGATGCCTGCGTTGCAGTGGATGAGCGTGTACTCACCGGGGCCGATGTCCTTTGCAAATTCTAGGATCTGTTCGACGTGGTGGAGTTGTGGCGCATCCTTCCCTTCGTAGTCCACAGGGGTGATGTCGTAGAACTGGAGTGCGATTTTGCGTGCGGGGTGTTGTTTGTAGCCTCTCGGTGGTTCGGTGTTTTCGTCAGAGATGGAGATGATGTGTTTGATTTTGCTGGAGCCGGCGCACAAGAGACCTTGCGCAACGTCCCGGCTGAGAATGTCGATGTCGGGGAAGTCCATTACTTCTTGTACCCGAAGGGTAGGCCCGATCGGATTCGAACCGATGCGCGTTCCCTTATGAGAGGAGTGCTCTAACCGACTGAGCTACGGGCCTAAGAGGCCCCGTAACACACGGAGACGACGTATTTAGCGAGAGTCAACGCCGTCGAAGTGACTCTCGCCTGACGACGACGCCCACACCGTGTGCAACGGGGGCTTCGACAATCAGAGCGGGTATCAACTTCAGACGACGCATGGGAGACCTCTATGGGTTCCAAACCTATACGCTCGGTGAAATCGGTCGTCAAGCAGTTTCTTCAAACGAAGTGCCCGGCTCTCCGAAAGTCAGCGTGTAGGCGATGCCGGTTGCGTTGCAGTCGGGACAAGGAGTCGTGTCTAGGTTTTTAGCCAACCTCCGAACCAGATACGTGGTCATCCCTTTGCCCTCGTACTCCAGCAAGAGTGTTCGGGCTTTTGCGTAAGTGACACGACAGGGGCGGTCGATGAACCCAAACTCTTCCATGAGCAACGGACCCTTCGTGATGATGGCTACGCGCTTGTAACCTTCACACGAGGAGCATTGGATGGTCTGGGTCTGGGTCATCTGGCGTAGTCTCTTCAGGCAGTTCCGGTACTTCCGAAGCCACCTTCGCCTCGTTCGGTCTCATCGAGGGTGTCTACTTCTTGTACGGAAACACGAGGCAAAGCGTTGATGACCATCTGAGCGATGCGGTCTTGGTGGGTGATGGTCACTTTTTGACCGGAGTGGTTGATGAGGATGACCCCCACTTGACCACGGTAATCGGCGTCGATGGTGCCGGGGGAGTTCAGTACGGTGACGCCTTTCTTTTTGGCCATGCCGCTGCGGGGACGAACCTGGGCTTCAAAGCCAGGCTCCATCGCCATCGCAAACCCGCATGGGATCAGCTTCCAGGCTCCCGGCTCCAAATGGATCAGGTGGTCCGGCAGATACGCGTACAGGTCCATGCCCGCTGATCCTTCGGTCATAGCCTTGGGCAAAGTCGCATCGGGCTTGAGTTTGCGGAACTTGACGATAGTGGTGACTGGGGTGGCGCGTGGCATGGGGCACTCTACCGGGTTGCAGAGGGTGTTGGTTGGATCGAAGTTATGCGAGGCACCCCGGAGAACACTTCGCATGGCATGTGCCCTTGACGTTTTCTCAAAAAAGTACCAACACGTTTCAGAACAAAGTCGATTGAAGCTATCGACCTCTGTTTTGGAGTACGGGATAATAGGACATGACAGCGCACCGCAAAGACCCGTACCGCAAAGTCGTTGAGGCTGTTCTTCAAGACGATGGCCCCCTTGGACGATGGTGGCACCTGACTTTGGAGTGCGGCCATGATGATGTGCGTCGTGTGGTGTACGCCAAACGGGCAGGGCTCACCTGGGGAGGCTCTCGTCACAGTGGCCCACTTCGTCCTGTCAAAGACGCAGCACCGGCTCCCAAGAGCGTCATGTGCGAAGAGTGTGGTCTGCGTGGTTTGACCAACCACTCGACAGCCCCCAAGAACAAACCCGGCGAAGGGGAGTAGCTACCGATCTTCGTCGCTCACCGTGAGGAGGGGGACGTTCACAAGCGAGATTCCCGTTTCGACAATGGCGGAGTTCCGGTGCTGGCCGTCGATCAGGTTGCCCAGATCGTCACGAGCCATCTGATCTTCGGGGAACTTCTGCCATTCGCCGCTGAGTATTCGTCTGGCGTACTCCTTCACGAGCTTGCGATCCAGCGGACGGCCGCAGGAGTTTTTGTCCAGCAGCGCCTGGGCGATTGTGGGAGTGATGGTGGTTAGGTCTCGGCTACTCATTGATTGTTCCAAACGTGAGACCGAAGAGGTCTCGGAAGGGGCGCCGTAAGGCATCGTGGATGTTGTTGATTCCACGATTCCAGTCGTGGGGTTTTTCCCGAAAAGACCTCAAGGCGTGCTCGATTAGGTCATAGGTAGGGGATTGAAGGGATACCCAGATGTGGCCCCTGACGCCGTTATGACTGAGGCGGACCATTACTCGTTGTAGAAGTGGGTATCGAGGAGGGTGCTGTCGGTAGCGTCGGTGATGACCTCCAGCTTGAAGAGGCCCTCAAAGATAGGGCCGGGGCTCAGCTCAAAGACACGGTGGGTGTCGCCGCCAATTTTGGACTTGTGGACGCGCTTCCAGTTCTTGCCGACTTTGCAGTAAGTTTTGAAGTCGATTTTGGCGCAGGCAGGATCGGAGTTGTCCTGCATGAGATCGTCCCAGACCTCGCAAAGCTCATCGAACTCGGCTTGGGTCATCCAGTTGGGGATCTCTTGTTTGATGTATGCGGTGTTGATTTTCATCTGATTCCAAACTGAGGCTCAAGGGCCTCTGCTTCTTCCATTGTCATCTCGGGTGTGAAAAAGAACCGGATGTACTCGTCATCCTCGTTGCCTTCAACGCTGGTCTGTGTGCGGCCAGACACCTGCATGAAGCGCTCAGCCTCACGATAGATGCCGGGGACTACTTCACCATTGACGTATCTGAAGGCGATGAAGTTGTCGCAGATTTCGTCAGCGACGATGGGACCATCCAGAGCCTGAAAGTGCATGTCGAGTAGATCCAACAGGCGTTCGCCGTTGTCTCCTTCGCCGCCTGATTGAAGTTCCAGCTCATCACCGTTCTCAAAGTCGAGCTTGGCAATGGACTCGTAGATCTCGATGGATCGTGCGTCGTGTGATTCAGACATAACTCAGCTCCAGGTGTCTCCGGTGAAAACTTCGCGGTCCCGAAGGACCAGCTCTTGGGCCATTTCGTCGGGATCGTGAGAATTGAAAAGGTGGATGTTCTTGGTCTTGTTCTCGTAGGCGGACACCAGATGGCTCAAACGCTGGATGCGCCAGTCCCCTTTGAGTTTGGATTTCACCTTGGCCATCGCGGTATTCATCTCCGCAACCGTTGGGGTCGTCACGCTCACTTCGTCTGTAAAAATCATGGCTAGGTTCCTTTCATGTAACGAGGCAAGAGGGAGAGCTGAAACTCATTGGGCTCCAGTTCGCAGGCGATGCCGGCACGGTTGTTCTCATCCCGGTCGACAACGAACATACGAGCAGAAAACGATGTGGGGGTCTCCGTCGTGTAGTAGATCACTTCGTAGACCTCATCGTCGTCCAAGAACAACTCCTGGTTGAGAGTGCCATCGGCTTTCATCGCCGCATCAAGACGATCAAAAGCCTCTTGGTTCTCAGCGACGAAATCAGGGATGGACAAACAAATGACTTCGGCGTTGGTGTTGAAGATGCCGGCTTCGATCACGGTGCGAAGATTTTTCAGTAGCTCAGGCGTATTGGCAGAGGGAGCTAGAAACTTCCAAATGCCGGTCCCGAGCTGGAGCGTGTGGTTTGGGGCTTCAGGGTGCGAAGCCAAAAGCATCACGGAAGGGACGAACTTGCCGTCCCTGTTGATGGTCTGACAAATGGCGTCCACGTGGGCATCGACCCAGCTCCTAATGAGCATCTTATCCATCGGGAGGGGGATGGCCTTGATGAGCCAAATCTGGCCCCCGATTTCTGCGTGGGCTTCGCTCATATCCCTGGGATGACCTTGGTGATCTCAAACCATCCGTTGCCGGTAGGTTTTGCCACGATGGTAGCTCCGCCCAGGGGCTTGAGCAGGTTGGTGTGGAATTTGTCGTAGCCCTGCCACTTGGACTTGAGGATGGCTTCGGCCGAACACACGAAATCCTCATCCATAGCCGTGTACGACACATTGAAGTGTTCGCACTGGTCATGGTCGAGATAGACACGTTGTCCGATTGCTTCGCTCACCCTGTCCACACAGGCCCCCTGCACTTTCTACGCAAAAAGGGCGAGCATCCGAAGATACCCGCCCTCTAAAGGGTGTTTGGCATTTGAGGATTACTCTTCGTTGTAACTAAACGGCTCAGCGTATTTGGCTTTTGCCTTTTCTGAGACGAAGTAGGGAGCGGAGGCGTTTCGCTCAAAAACCGCCGCCGTCAGTGATCCACCGAAGACACAACCCGTGTCCAGACCCGTTGCGTGGGCGAAGCTCTTGGGCTCGTCACCCGTGAAAGGTTCGTGACCAAAGAAGACGTGACCAAAACGCCCGTCGTAACCGTCCGCCCAAAAGTGGTGCCGGCTTGGATCACAATCTGACAGCGGGACCATGTGGCCATCGTCGTCGGCGTACCGGAACCGCAGCAGTTGGTTGGCGTACTTCTTCCGTTTGCCGCCCAGGTTCTCCAGGTCAGGCAAATGGCGCATGGTGGGAGGGACTCCCGCATGGACCACCAGAGCGTTCAACTCGGGCAGACGGTGGTAAAGCACCGCTTCCTCCAAGAAGGCGACATCATCCGGGCGCAGGTTGTCGTTGATCTCGCGCAGGACTTCAGCGTTTTTGATGGGGTTCGTTTTGCCCGTTTCGACAAAACGAACCTCATGCTTACGAAAACGCTCGTGCTTCTCTTCGTGGTTGCCTTTGACAAGAACCACGGTCACGCCATGGCTCCTCAAGGTTTTGACGAACCGGACGACGCCGGCCGACATGGGGCCCTTGTCGACCAAATCGCCACAAAAGACCAACGTGTCGTTGTCTCGGACACGTAAGCGGTCATCGACCAAAGTGGTCAATTCGGACAAACATCCGTGGATGTCCCCGAAAATGATGGTTCGATTGTTCATTGCTATCTCCTATACAGATGAAGGTTGAATTCTACGTGCGCAACAGGCGCAAGCATGTGAAGGCCCACGGAGCCCTCTGAGGAGCTGTCGTGAACCGGGACTTGGGGGAAGGCGGTCTGGTCGGGAGCCTGTAGAGAGGCTCTCAGCGTTTCAGACGGCTAGAGAAAGTGCCTCGGAGGCGGGCACACGGCCCAGACCTCCGGTGGTTCGACCCTGACCCGGATCTCTGCCCCTTTGGCTCCCGCAGGGATATCTCTCAAATGAGAGCGGCCCTCCTGCGATCGGAGATTCTCTACCACGGGTTTTTGCGTAAAACAACCAACATGCACAAAACCACCCACGTCATCGAAACCGAGTTGGCTCCTCTCATCGACATCCACGCACCTGGAGTTGTTGAAGCTCTCAAAAGTCTTGTCGAAGCCGGGTTGCTTGAGGGGCTCGACAAGGGCTTTACTTTGGCTGCTGACATCGCGGAAGAAAGCTACCGCTGCGATGCTGACGGAACCGCACCGATGGGCCCGTCAGAGATCGCATCTCGTATTCGGCGTCTTCAAGCATCCCAAATAGATGCTTGAGAAGATCATCAGTGGAGGTCAGACCGGAGTAGACCGGGCTGGTCTCGATGCCGCCATCGAACTCGGTCTCCCCTACGGAGGCAAGGTGCCGAAGGGTCGTTTGTCAGAGGAACCCGATGGCGTCCCGATGCGGTACTCGCTCATCGAGTTGGACTCACCGAAGTACCCGGTGCGAACTCGGGCCAACGTGATGGACAGCGACGGAACACTGCTCCTATGTTCTAAGGTTCAGTATGCTCAAAGCCGTGGTACAAAGCTAACGGTCAAAATCGCAGAGCAGTATGGCAAGCCGTGGTGGGTCGCGGACCCCACGCACGAAGGCCACATCGAAAAGGTCGTTGCTTGGTTGCGAAAACACCCCATCAAGATCCTCAACATCGCTGGCCCTCGGGAGTCTCGATGCCCTGGAATTCACGATAACTCGGTCGCTTTTATCAAAAGGGTGATCCAAGTTTTGTGAGAAAAGGGCTTGCAGGGTCCAACCAAGGGCGATACAAGACCAATCCCGCGATTGGTTCATTTCGGAGCCAGTTTGCGTAAAACAATGGCTGGGGTTACCCGGCTCAACCAAACCCCATCCATCGGAGAATACAAATGAGTGAAGAAAACTTAGGCGCAGCCCTGGACACCGAGTACGCAACCCATCAAAAAGACATCGCTATCAAGACGCTTGGTAGTCGAACGCATCTGAGCATCGCCAAGATCGCCAAGTTGCTGGAGCACAAAGAGCACGGCGCAACCATCGGGTCCATCACTCTTGATGAACTTCTTGTCGTAGCCGCCGGAGCCACCACAGACGCCCCTGTTGCCACCAAGCCCGCCAAAGCAGCGAAGGCGCCCAAGGCAGCGAAGGCAACAAAGCCCGCCAAAGAAGCGAAGGCAACAAAGCCCGCCAAAGAAGCGAAGGCAGCAAAGCCCGCCAAAGAAGCGAAGGCAGCAAAGACCAACGGCGCCGCCAAGCCCGCCAAGGCAGCTAAGGCACCCAAGACCGCCTCCGCCAAGGGTGGCAAGAAGCCCCGCCTTGTCCGCGATGTCGCTTACAAGGAAGTGAAGGCAGCTCTCAAGGCTCACAAGGGAGCAGCGAGCAATGGCGATCTCGTCAACGCCACCGACTACACCGCCGTCCAGGTCCGCACGTTCTTGAACGAGCTGATCGAAAAGGGCGAAGTGACCTACGAAGGCAAGGGTCGCGGTACCAAGTACGATCTCGCATAAGCGAGATTGCGCAGCGTTGCGTTGCGAACCCCGGCTGCGTGTCAAAGCGCAGCCGGGGTTTTTTAGTCTTCGCCTCTGGCTTCTCGTCGAGCTTGGATGTCAGCCCGCAGCCGGTTGAACGGGACGAGCTTTGACACTTCCAGGGCAGTCACGTCTCCGTGGTCGTGGATCAGAACTGCACCAAGAGACGTGGCCAAAAGTTCCCGAACCGTTGCGTCCGCGAACTCCCCGGTTCCACCAAACGGTGCGGCCCACCTCCCCACAGGGAGATCGTCGGCATCGCTTTCGTAGGTAGGAACGTAGAGGGTTCCATCACTGAAAGTGAAAACCACGCGGTAACGCATGGTTGACTCTACCCAAGAGGGCCGGTCTTTTACGTGGGAAGGATCAGGTGGGCGTAACGGCCGAACTCGGGGTCGCGGTCGATAGGTTCCCCGTTGGAGCGTACCCATCCCTCACGACCGTCCGTGGCCTCTTCGCCCTCTTCCACGATGTGGAAGCGAGCTTTGGTCGCTCCAGTTTTGAAGTACCACGTCCGAGCCACATGGCCGTCGGGGTCCATGTCTTCGATGCGCAAGGATTGGGTGGGCTCGTCTTCACCAGCATCGGGATGCTGTGTGAGTGTGGTTTCGACCATCAAGTGGTCGGCAAGGGGAAGGGTTTGGATCAGGGGTTGAGATGTGGACATGGTTTTCTCCGGGTTATGGGACTCGTGTAATAACGGACCCTGAATTGAAAAGAGCCCCGCCGAAGCGGAGCCCTCTTGGGTGATGTGAAGAGGAGGCTTAGTCCTCGTTGGTGACTGCCATTCCTTTGAGGTCAACCTCAACATCCTTGACCGTCACTCGGCCGTTGACCGGGGTGCGGGGGAGCTTGGAGATAACATCCTTCTGGAGAAGGTCTTGCGCCTCTTTGACTCCCGTCTCAGCCAGGAGAGCCTTGGTGGCGTCCTTGTCGAGACTGATGGCCTCTTCCATGACTTCGGAGAGCATCTCCAAAGCCTTGTCACGTTGGAACCCCATGCGCTTGAGAAGAAGCGCGAGGGTCGGCAGCAAAGGGATGCTGCAAGTGGGGGCCTTGTCCGTATCGTTGGCGATACGCATCTCACCAACACGGACGGTGAGGTCCATGACAAGGTTGGTGTGAACGCCGGGTCCGACTTCCTCACGCGCTTTGGCGTCGAGGCCCTTCTTCATGGCGTGCTGAAGGGCGAGGGAGAACAGGGGGTCGATGGAAACTGCGGGTTGGTTCATGGTGTTCCTTGGATTCTTTGGTGAATCGCGGGTTGGGGTTGAAGGTGTTTGTTATACGCGAACGAAAAGGAAAGTGAATCGCGGGGTACAGAGCCTACACAGACCGGATGTAACTTCTACCGGCTTGCTCGGCACGAAGACGATCCCGACGAACCAAAAGCGCAGCAGCACGGGCTTCGCGCTCCTTGCGCATCTTCGCCACACGGGCAGCACGGTGCGCAGCGACCATATCCTCATGGCAAACGAATCCGGCCTTCTCCGCTTCCATCTCACGGATGGCCTGCTTGCGGATGGAGCGGAAGTCGCTGTAGCTGATGGTGGTGGTGGTCATCGTCGTCGTCTCGGGGTCGGGTCCTATACAACACTTTGTGACTTTCTACTTTGTCTCATCGAAGTTTTCCTGTAGAAATCGCAACCCTCCTGTGTAGGACTCACAATGGCGAAGAAGATGAAAAACCTGACCATTTCGCACACCGCTGCGGAGCTTCTGGCTCAGGACCGCCACACCGACTGGCAAATCCGCCAGGAGCAAGGCGGCAACCTCTATGGGCGTCGTGCTCGTGGTGGTGCCGGCTTCTGTGGTTCTTCCAAGACCCGCAAAGGGCGAGCCAAAAAGGCTTGTCGTGGAAAGGTGGCGTACTAAGATGAAAAACCCCAAGTTTGACAAAGCCCTCGACGCCATCGGCCGTGACATGGACAATGAGCAGGACTGGGCTCGCATGGCCCTGGCCTGCGCTGACCAAGCCGGTGCCGACCTCAAGATCCTGGCCAAGATCCGAGGGTTTTTGGGCATCGAGACCGACTGTCCCTACTGCTCCAACGAGCAAGCCTGGGTTGGTCACGATGGAAAACTTCGTCACGCTGGTGGTGTATTTTGCCAAGACCCGGAGGCAGCATGAACGACCAAGAGATCCAGACGATCTGCTTCGACAAAGGTTGGACCGTGGACTTCGGGGACCTGATCGAAGGCCCTTACATCCCCGATGGCACCGTCCGCGTCTATGCGGAGGACGACCCTTATGAAATCATCGGTGAAGGCAAGACTTTGAGTGAAGCCGTTGCTGGCTTGGAAGGATTTGACCAATGAACTTCTCACTTCGACGAACCGTTCTTGCCACCATGCGTCAGCTTGGGAAGCAGTACCCAGCATTGGAGCCGATGCTGGAAACCATGACCACCCCGCAGCTTCAAGACATGCTTCGTCTCATGCGAGATGTACAGGAGAACGAGAAGGGGCGAATGCAAGGCCGGATGTCCCGCATGGGCATCCCACGAGGAATGATCCGATGAGAACCGTAGCAGCTAGCACTCGACGCCATGTCCGGCAGATTTTCCGTTCCCGTGGAAAGGAGACTCTCTCCAACGTGGTTCAATCCCTCAAACGGCGGAACTACGAATGGCCCTACGCACGAGTTCTCGACCGGCACGTGGAGGCGTTGCTTGTGGATCTAGGTCTGCACAAGGTGGAGACGGACGTGTACCCTTTCACCTGCTGGGCTCTGGACCCACCGACCCCGCAGGAGAAAGCAGCCAAGTTCCTTGCTTGGGCCGAAGAGAACAAGCGCTCAGGTGGCTACGGATGTTGTGATTCGCACCACGCACACGCCGAAGGCTTCAACGAGGCCACGGACGATCTCGTCGAACGTCTCAAGAGCGACTTCCCTGAGATCTTCACTGCGGCATCGGAGGGGTAAGCCCTTCGTCGCAGATGTGGATCATGTACAAAAGGACGGCGGACTCTCCTTCGTCCATTACAAGCTCGTAGTTCGCTTTGACCAGCATCCAGTCTTGGATGTACTGGCATCGGGCTGATTCAAGCGGCGGCAACCATTCATCGGGACCTTTGGCTCCTTTGGATCGGTTGCCGTATTGGCTTGTGGCCAACAGGTGCTTGGGGTTGTCCAGATCGTTCGCAAACCGTTCCCGCTGATCCGTAGACCAGCTCCAGCCGCCGGAGCCGTGGGCGTCGTTGAGAGCAACCATGTGGTCAACATCCACTTTGGACGAATCGGTGATGACCGTGCCGGTGTAGGGACACGTCCATTGGCCTGTGGCGACCCGGCACTGTTTCTCATCCGTGAAGGTCACAGGGATGTCGGAGTCACGGATCAGGACTTCCTGCCGACTGTCCTGACAATCGTTGTCGGCATCGCTCCAGTGCTTCCAATCTTTGCGGTCGTACTCGGGTTGCTCTTGGTCAAAAGTACCGTCTTGGGCGCCGACAGGATCAATCGCTGTGGCGCACGCAAGAACAGCCATGAAGGCTACGGGGCTCCAACGCTGCATTTTCGTCATCACGTCAAAGTGTACCCCATAGGCGTATAACCTGTGAGATGCGAGTATTCCTTGTAAGACACGGGCAGAGCAAAGCCAACATCGACTGGTCCCAGAACACCAAACATGCGGACATGGCGATCCCTCTGACCGAAGAGGGGAAGCAGCAGGCAACGAGAGCAGGGGAGTTCCTCAAGGGGTATTTTGAATCTTCGCTGCTTTTGAACATCAACAGTAGCTTCCTGATCCCTCAGATTCGTTTGTGGCACAGCCCCTACGACCGCACCCGGCAGACGGCGCAAGGGATTGTGGACGCCTGTAGGGTGCCTAGAGAGGTCCAAATGGACATCTCCCACCAAAATGGAGGGAGGGACACGTTGCAGTACAAGATTCGGAAAGCAGGGGAGTCCTTCTTTTGTGACGAAGCTGACCCGGAAGACCCGGTGTCTCACGCCAAAGAGCACTTCCTTCTGTACGAGCAAGCCCACGGGATGTTCGACGGGCTCTCGGATAAAGAGCGAGGTGAGGTCTTCCCTGAAGCTTGGGCCTACTACCAGAAACACAAACGTGACGGCGGCAAGGTCTTCGCTCAAATGCTGATGGGGGAGTCACGCATCGACGTGGCTTCACGGATGCAGCAGGTGTTCGGCACCCTCTTTCGTGACAAAGAAGAGAACGGCATCAAGAACATCGTGATCGTCGGGCACGGCACAACCAACCGCTGCTTCACTTTCGCTTGGTTCAAAAAGCGTTACGAGTGGCTGGAGAAGGAGCCCAACCCCAAGAACTGTTCGGTTCGTCTGATCGAAGACGGTGAAGACAAGGGCTACATCTTCGATGGTTTCGACCATCCCGATGGTTTCATTCACGACCACCGAGACGCAGATCAGGAACAGGAGTAGACATGGAAGAACCCAACTGGAAAGAAATCGCCATCGCTCACACCGACGATGAGGACTGCGACCTGGATCATCATGGGAGCTGTCAGGCCCACGACTGGTTTGGCGAAGGCCCGTGTCCCAACGGAGTTGTCCGCAAATGGCTGGAGCAGAATGAGCAAGCCAGTTGATTTCTACATCGTCCGGCGTGTGGCTCGTGACGAGTGGGAGAACACGATGCGGAAGAACAACATCGATCCGTCCGTGACTGACGCGTTCACGGATGGATTCTGGGCTGCCCGGGACTGGGCTGTGAAACAGATGTTGGAGCGCTTCAAAGGTGCGCCACAGCACCATGACGAGATCAAACGGCTTCTTGGGGTCTCCGAAGACTAGAGAGGCTATAGTTCTCCCTCAATTGTGAGGAGGGCTGTTCAGCGATACCGTGTGAAGTACACCGTCATGGATGACGGCTCGTACTCATCGAAGTATCGAGAAGTCCGGTCTCTTCGGGAAGCTGGGGAGTTCGTCAAGTCCGTCGTGGATTCCCCGAGCCAAGAGTTCGTCGAAGTCCGGCTCGTGACCTATGCTCCGTTGTCACCGGAGGAGATGAAGATGCTGGTTTTCTTTTCCGACGGACGCTTGAAAGAAAGTTGAACAAAAGGACTTGACTCTCGTTTAAGGCAAGAGTAGAAGTTCTACACACAGGCAATCGCTATGAAGGTCTTTACGT
>Ga0307376_10002728_pt1 | contig 16981 bp, 14 predicted proteins | sample TR2MG_FD_202536 | JGI IMG/M metagenome (GOLD analysis project Ga0307376, IMG submission 202536) | Soil microbial communities from Risofladan, Vaasa, Finland - TR-2 | ecosystem: Environmental > Terrestrial > Soil > Coastal area > Acid sulfate soil | place: Finland: Risofladan, Vaasa | collected...
CTCTCAATCTGGGAGTGGACAGGCACATTTGACGAGGGTCGGTTTTATAACGCACCAGTTAAAGTCATCAGTCTTAATCAGGGTGCGAGAGGCGATGCCAATGTCTATCCGACCGGAGTGGCAGCAACCGCATCGGTAGGTGCGGTAACAGTAGAAATAAGTACAACTGTCCTGCTCACACCACCTACAGAAGCCACCTATTATTTTGACGCACATACTTTATTAAATGACAACAATGCAGTTTGGACAAATGATGCCAACGCTGCTGATGGCTCAACATCCACTTATGCTGAAACCACCGCAAATGGTGCTAGTGATTATTTAGCCTTAAAAGGTACAACAGCTACTGACCTTGGTTCTGGGGTCGGGATTTCAAGCGTTAAGGGCAGGATATACGGTGAGGCCAGTGGTCATTTTTCTCAACTTAATGCACAATTTTATGACCTTTTTCAAAACGTAGGAAACACCAGTATATTTGAGAGTGCAGGTCTCTCTTGGTCAAACTATGGCACTTTAAATAGCCCGAACGGTTGGACTTGGGCAGAGGTGATAGATTCCACCGTTAGGTTTTATGGCCTTACAGGTGACACGTTCAACTGGGTACGGGCTTACAGGGCTGAGTACCTAGTAGAATATGGAGCTGGCCTCTCTGCTATCGGCGCGGTAGGTGCAGTAACAGTAGATGCATCCTCGCCTAGCGTAAATGTCCCCGTTACAGGTGTTGAAGCTACCTCCGCAGTAGATACAGTTACGGTAACTGGTGATTCAAATGTAACTCTTACGGGCGTTGCTGCGACTGGCGAAGTCGATTCGGTCACGGTGGCGGCTAAGTCGAATGTCGTTGCGATTGGATCAGCGAGTACGGGCGAAACAGGATCGCCAACAGTTGAAGCGAAATCGAACACGTCGATCGTCGGTTTGGCGGCAGCGGCAGCGGTTGGCGCGGTATCTGCCGGGATCTCGGTAGTCGTGGCCGTAGTCGGCCTGGCTGCAGCCGGAGCGGTCGGAGACGTTAACGCGTCCGGCGACGCTAATGTACTACTGACCGGATCCGCCGCCACCGGCCAGGTCGACCAGGTAGATATCGACGCCCAGGCCGTGGTCCCGATCTTGGGCCTAGGGGCCACCGGGGCCGTCGGCCAGGTCACAGTAGACGAGGGTAGCGTCCCCGTAGACGTCCCTGTAACCGGCCAGGAGGCCACCGGGGCCGTCGGGGATCTCACAGTAACCGGCGACGCTAACGTCCCGATCTCGGGCCTCGAGGGGACTGGCGAAGTCGGCCAGGTAACCGTCGACGCCGTTATCGCGATCGACGTCCCAGCAACAGGATCCGCAGGCCTGAGCCAGGTCGGCCAGGTAACCGTCGACGCCGTGGTATCGGTCGACGTTCCCCTAACCGGATCCGCCGGCACCGGCCAGGTAGGAGACGCCCTGGTAACCGGCGACGCTAATATAATTCTAACCGGGATCGAGGCGACGGGCGAGGTCGGCCAGGTAACCGTAACGAGCGCCGAGACGGTCCTCGTAGACGGATCCGCCGGCACCGGCCAGGTAGGAGATCCCGCAGTAACAGGCGACGCCCTGGCGATCCTTACGGGATCCACCGGCACCGGCCAGGTCGGCCTGGTAACGGTCGTCGCTGGTAACGATATAACCGTCCCTATAATCGGCCTAGAGGGCACCGGACAAGTCGGCGACCTGATCGTATCGGGCGACGCTTTAGTGGCCCTCACGGGCTCGGAGGAGACCGGAGAGGTAGGATCTGTATCCGTCGCACTCCCGGCCGTGGTCCCAGTAACAGGATCCGCCGGCACAGGCGAAGTCGGAGACGTAACGGTAACCGGCGAGGCCCTGGTGGTCCTTACGGGATCCGCCGGATCTGGAGAGGTCGGATCTGTTCAAGTCTCCACCCAGGGTAACGTAACGGTAACCCTCGACGGCGTGTTCGCCGCCGGGGCCGTCGGAGATCTCGCAGTAACGGGCGACGCCCTGGCGATCCTTACGGGATCCGCCGGCGCCGGCCAGGTCGGCCAGGTAACGATCACAGTAGGCGGCGCGATTATCGTCCCGGTAACGTGCCCAGGCGCCACCGGCTACGTCGGCCAGGTTAGAGTTACGACCGGGGCCTGTACCTGGGTCGGTACCGTCGAGATCCTCCGGGCCGCGTTCGATTGGTTAGACGCGTTCGCCTACTCGCCCCAGCCTGCTATACTGTGGCCAGGCCTACAGAGTAATCCACCTGGGGCCGGTATGTGGATAGAGCCGATCCTCGTCCCAGGTGAGACGGTTAACGTGGTCTGGGATAATTGCGCGAACGTAGACACGAGAGGTTACGTGCAGATGCGAGTCTACTACCGGCCTGGCCAGGGCCAGCTGGCGCCGTCCGAACTAGCGGACGCTCTGATAGACTACTTCCCTAAAGGCCTGGTACTGGGACCGGTACGCGTAAATATGAGGGCCTGGCAGTTACCGGCCGTCGTAGAGGATCCCAGTAAGATATATATCCCGGTTATGGTTTCATACCAGGGATTAACGTAACGTAATGACTCCCCGTATATGGGTTTCCGGAAACTTTTAACTGTTACTGATTGAAGGAGTATTTTATGGCTAGTTGTGGTGCTACAAATTTTGGAGGTACGTTTTATATTGCAACGACTGCGTCCAATGACGATCTGACTTTGTCAGAATTCGAAGGTCTGACCTATACTGAGGTTCCCAACCTTGTAACGTGTGATCCAACAGGTATTACACAGAATGTTGTAACGGATAGTACCTGGGATCGGCCCGTTGTTTGTAAAGGCAAAGGTGAAGCCAACGCTGGTGATCCGAATATTGAGTTCCAGGATACACCAAGTGCAGGTATGGATCTTATGGAAGCAGCTGCCGCCTATGACAATACGAACAACTATGCGTTCAAATTCGTCTGGGCAGACGCCAGTGAGGAGTATAACCGCGGCCTGGTAACAGGTCCGCAACGTACCAAAGGCGGTAACGAGGACTTTAAGCACGTAATTTATACGTTAGGTCTGCAGCAACCACCTGAAATTGTGGAAGCACCCTAATCCCATATAGGAAAGGGTGCAGTTTGGCTCCCGGTCAATACCGACCGGGGGCTTTTGATAGTCTAATGAGGAAAATGAAATGAACTTGAATGAAATAAAAAATGCAGTACAAACACAGGACCGTGAAATTGAATTTAAGCCCGCTGGTACGCCTACGGGAATGTTTTTTATATTACGTCATGAGTCTTCTAAGGAAGTACAAGCCGTTATGCGGGCGTTCCAGTCAAAGGTAAGGGATCTTACGCTAAAGCGTAAAACAACAGCTTACCAAAACCTGGTAGCAGATCATGAGGACAAACTCCGTGCCGCTCACGTTGTGACATGGCGCTGGGAGCAAGGAGCCGATGAAGATGAAGGCAGGCCAGAGTTCAGTAAAAAAGAGTTGAGCGCCATGTTCAATGATAGTGTTCTTGGCTACCACATCAAAAAGTTTATTGACGAAGAGGTTGGAAGTCTTGATGATTTTTTGTCGAAATCGGAGGACATCTAGGAGACTGCCTAGCTTGGCACGCACGATATGAAATTAATTGGGGACATAAGGTTGCAAGCAGGAATGGGCCGGTTGAAGTTACTCGACAGGACTATAACGCCCAAGCAGGTGTTGAGACCCCAGAGCAGCCTGAAATACCTAAGTGCGCCAAGCACGTGTGGGACTGGTGGTGGGAGCTTAATTCCCGCCGCCCTCCTGGTTTTGAAAACCTGGCTCCCATTTCCTATAATGAAATTTCCAGTTGGTTATTTTTAACCAAAAGGCTTGTTGCGCCAGAGGAGATTAATTGGTTAATTGCAATGGATAATGCCTGGCTCTTAACAATATCAGAGGAACGCAATGCCAAACGTGAACGAGAAAAAGAGGAATCGGAACGTAACAAAGGGAATAAAGGGAGATAAGGATGTCAATTGATATTGCCGAACTTGGTTTAAGTGTACGCAGTGACGGAGTTGTAGTTGCTACAGATCGACTTGATAAGTTTGAAGGAGCCTCCAAAAGAGCCGAATCTGCTTCCGATAGACTAGGAAAAACGGCAATGAGAGTCGGCCAAAATATGCAAAAAATGGGGCGTAATATGTCACTATATGTGACTGGTCCGCTTCTTGCAATTGCCGGCGCATCCGTTCACGCTTTTGCCAAGTTTGATGATGCGATGATTCGATCCATGGCCATCATGGGTGAGTTATCAGAAACCATGAAAAAGGACATGACGGATGCCGCTAAAAAGATGGGGCGTGAGACTATATTTTCAGCCGAACAGGCGGCGGAATCCTATTTTTTCCTAGCCTCTGCTGGTCTTGACGCAGCATCAGCTGTTGCCGCCCTTCCAAAGGTCGCGGCATTTGCTCAAGCTGGTACTTTTGATATGGCTAAGGCTACGGATATTTTGACGGATGCACAATCCGCACTCGGCAAGGTAATTAAAAATGATGCCATTGCAAACATGGAGGAAATGGTTAAGCTGTCGGATGTTCTTGTTGGAGCAAATACTCTAGCAAACGCCTCTGTTCAGCAGTTTGGTGAAGCGTTAACCAACAAGGCTGGTACCGCAATGAAGGATCTTAATATTGATATTGAATCAGGCATCGCGGTTCTGGCTGCCTGGGCAGATCAGGGTATTAAGGCCACTGAAGCCGGAGAGAAATTCAATATCGTTACGCGGGATCTTCAATCGGCATATAGAAAAAATACTGATGAGTTCAAAAAACTTGGTATTGAGGTATTTGAAAATGGCGCCTTTAGAAACATGGCTGATATTATTCGGGATCTGGAAGTTGCATTAGGCCCAATGACGGTTGAGATGAAAGGGGCCGCCCTGGCTCAGTTAGGTTTTGCTGACAGATCCGTTATCGCTATTAGGTCATTAATAGGACTATCAGACAAGATTGAGGATTATGAGACAAAGCTCAGATCAATGGGCGGCGTTACAGATGATATTGCAAAGAAACAACTTCAGTCATTTGAAAATCAACTGGGGCTATTGAAAGCTGAAATTACCGATGTAGCAATAGAATTGGGCGCAAGTTTGGCCCCTGCTGTAATGAGTCTCATGCAGGAGATCCGAGACATAGCCGTTGCGTTCCGGGAGCTTGATCCAGAAACAAAAAATCTAATTCTAAAAATAGGTCTGGTAGCTGCTGCAATGGGACCTTTGCTAATTGTCGTGGGAAGTCTTATTAGGACAATAGGAATACTGGCTTTGGCAATTAATACCAAGCTGATTGCATCGCTTGGTCGATTGGCTTTTATGTTAGGGCCAGCAGGAATCGTTATTGCAGGACTGGGTTTGTTAGCCTGGAAAATGAGAGACACGGGACACGAGTCAAATGAACTTGATTTAAGAATTGAATCCTTAATAAAAACAATGGATGATTTCGGTAAGACGTCATTCGATTTGGTTGTCCAAGACCTTAATAATGCTATTGCTGAAAATGATACTGTGGTAGGCCGACTAAGGGATAACTTGCAGGTTCTGATGGATATGCAGGGCAGACCTATGGGTGCTCAGGCTTCTGATAACATGGCGTTTGAGATGGCCAGGATAGCACAACAAATTAAGGCGGCGGAAGCAGAGGGAGAACGATTACAAGCTCAGCTGATAAAACTGACAGATGCACAGACTGCGTACAACGAAAAAACAGGTGAAAGCAATGATCTGATGGCCCGTTATGCGGAGACGATGAGACTCCTTAAAGAGAATTTTGCTTGGCTTGATGGGCTGTCTCTAGAACCGCCGTATGATGCCGATGCTTTTGATGATTTAGTGAATGCACTGGATCCATCAATTGAGGCCGTAAAAGAATACAAGGCAGCATGGGATTTGCTCAAAGCAGCATGGAAAGCCGGGGACCTGCCGGAAGCCGAGTTGAAACGACTGCAGTATCTTTTACAGACATCGGCTCTTGCAGCAACTGCTTTCGGCGGAAATCTCAAGCGGAATATTCCGATTACGAAACAATACGCGGCGACCATGAAGGAGCTTGAAGAAAATTTCAAATGGCTTGATGAATTGGATGCGCTTGATAATGAACTTGATGGACTAAAGATGCAGTTTGACCCGCTTGTCGCCGGGCTGGAGGCGCTGGATGATATTCGGAAAAAGGTACAAGAGGGATTTGAAAAAGATTTAATTGAAAAAGATCAATTTGATCGCATGATTGAAAATATTGGGCGAGCCGAAAATGCCATAAATAGTATGCATGATAATTTTGCTAAGGGGCTGGATGCGACCATTCAATCGCTTGAGCAGGTTCGCGGTTTATTTAATGAGGATTCAGAAGCGGCTGAAAAGTTGAATTCCGTATTACAAATTATGAATGTTGTAGCTGGCGTTTATGCGGTCATAAAGCAACTGCAAGGTGGAGACGTTTATTCGGCAATACCCAGAGCCATAGGCGTGGCGGCTCTCATTGCATCTATGGGCGTAGATACCGGGGCAACAGGGGGATCCGCATCTGAAAGAACCTTTCAGGAATCACAGGGTACTGGCTCGGTACTTGGTGATACAGACGCCAAAAGCGAATCAATATTGAACGCCATGGAGATTACCGCGGCTGCAACGAGTGAGCTTGTGGGAATCAATCGCGGGATGTTACACGCACTAACCGCTTTACAGGGTGGACTTGAGGGTGCAGTTGTTCAACTGGCTCGTAGCGGGAATGGTGGAGACATAGTGCTTCCAAAGGCAGAAACAGCCGGCTTTATGAAATTCCTACTCCCGGATATAGGATTTATCGGTAAATTCTTAAATAAGATATTCGGCGGTAAGACTAAGCTCCTCGACACTGGTATCCAGATTGAAGGCGGTATGTTAACCGACCTCCTTAACGACGTCCTGGTCCAGGCCTTCGCCGATATAAAGTCTAAAAAATGGTTCCTGGGGAGCTATAAATTTAAAACCATATTCGAGGATATGGACTCCGAGGTCGGGCGCCAGTTCGTACTGGTATTCCAGTCCATCTACGATACCGTCGAACAGGCGGCTCTCGCAATAGGTATACCGCTGGACGATATCCAGGATCGGCTCGCGTCATTCGAGATTGAGTCGGTAAAGATCAGCCTTAAGGATCTTAACGCAGAGGAGCAACAGGAGGAGATCCTGGCCGTATTCTCAAAAATATTCGATGATCTGGCTGGCACTGTGGTACCGTTTATAGAGGACTTCCAAAAAGTCGGCGAGGGCCTGGGCGAGACCCTTGTCCGTGTCGCCACCTCAGTCCAGGTTATGCAGGAGGCCATTATCGCCCTGGGCCTATCAGTGGACGACATGGATCCGGAGGCCTTCGCCCATATGTCGGTCGACCTGGTCGAACTGACCGGCGGCGTGGAGGAGTTTATCTCCAAGTTCACAACATTTTTTGATAAGTTTGCTAATGAAGGACAGAAACTGGAATTCATAACAAGCCAGGTTGAGCGGGCTTTTGAAAGCGTAGGTCTTGAGATACCAAAAACAGCCGACGGAATGTGGGAGCTGATGCAGTCACTGGATGCAACTACAGAGGAAGGTCGTGAACAAATTGCGATGCTGTTGAATATCTCCGCAAGCGCAGCCGAATATTATGCTCTGCTTGAGGACGCCGAGGAAGATAGGTTACAGCAGGTTCAGAGACTCAGGGCGTTCATGGGAGACACGGTATTCAGCGGCTTACTGGACTTGCGAGATGACTTCAACGCGGCGATGAAAGCCGCCGACGCCTTGGGCGCATCGCAAAGAGAATATGCGCTCATTGCCGCGGCGTTCAACAGGAATCTGAAACGGATGGCGGCGGAACTTACGATCAGCGTAATATCTCAGGTCAAGGCGCTGTTCGGAGATGAAATGGATGACGTTGCCGAAATATTAACAGACGGAATGAAAGATGTTCGGGTGGTTGCTAACAAGGTATTCGATGATTGGATGCGGGCACTTGAGGACATATATAATTTCACTCAATCCATTTTGCTGGATGAGCAGCTAACCACATTGACTCCGGCGGAGCAATTAGCCGAAGCGCAGAGCCAGTTTGACAGACTGTTAGCCGATGCCATGGCTGGTGATGAAGAGGCAGCTGCTGCGCTTCCTGCCGCGGCCAAGGCGCTGTTAGAGGAAGCCCGCTTCATGTACGCCAGTGGTCAGCAGTACACAGACATTTTCAACCGGGTAGTTTCGGTCATGGAAAATATGCAAATGCCGAGCGGGATACCGCCTACCATCGAAGTTGAAGACGAACCAGATGATCCTTTGATATACGGTCCAGAGGCCCCGCCAGATCCCAACGAAATTCTGGCGGCAGAGCTGCAGAAATTCCTCATGGCATTAGACTTGGCCGGCACGCTGCGTGATCTTTCACAGGTACTGAATACGTCCGTTGTCGGATTAGCCGAGGAGCTTGGAGTTCCGCTGAGGGAATTGGTTACCCTGATGGGAGTTGAGCTTGAAAATATCAGCATTGCCACCGCTGCCGGGCTTGGAGAAGTGGCGACACTTCTGGGTGCTGACATATATGAGCTTATGGATGCGCTGGACATTGGTCTGGGTGACCTTCTTGCTGAGTTGCCTGATGGCATACGTGGAGACCTTGAGCCGCTCCTGGAAGCTATAAAAGACGCCACAACTGAGGCAGATGTCACAGCTGGGGTTGAAGACTTGGGCGGCTACATTTTAGGTTTGCCGGCAGATTTACAGTTGCTTTTGCAGCCATTTCTTGACTGGTTTTCTAAACCAGAAATCAGCCCGGAAATTACTGCTCTAATTGGCATCCAGTTAAACACTGCCGAAATCGTGGCAGGCATCCACGCACTTGTCGCGATGGGCGGCGGCGGAACCACAGTAAACAACTGGACGGTTTCACCTAACGACGGGCTACCGGTCTACGGTCCTCCGGCACCCGACTACGGCCCTGCACCGCCGCCACCGGTATACGGCCCGCCACCGCCAGACCTGCCGCCACCACCGCCAGACCTGCCGCCACCACCGCCAGAGGATGAGACTCCGGAGGAGCGGTGGATACGTATATTTAGACCGGATCTCTTTCCGCAGTATGCCGACGGCGGTATGGTCGACAGGACCGGACCGGCTATGCTCCACGCCGGCGAGTTCGTCGTAACTAAAACCGCCGACAATCTCAACGTTAATACCGCGGGCGGTGAAGGAGCATCAAGCAGTGAACTTACTGAAATTAAAACCGTATTGATTGATATTCTAGATCAGAATCGAAGGTATCAAGAAAGGGATATTGCGCTCACAAGTGATATGGAAACCAGTCTTAAAACACAAGCAGAAACATCCAGAAGGATAGCAAATGCCTAAGCGTTATTCAAACGAAGTCCTGGTTGTAATTACGGCAACGGTATGGGATTATGAACCAACGGTAACAACACTTCGACAGGCGATTTACGGAGGCATGTATCAGGATACAATTAATCCTTCTGGACTACCCGTACATTATGAAGGGCGCATTAAATCGGATATTATTTTTACCAAGCAAATTGGTTTGAAATTTTGGGCAGAAGACTCTGGAATTGATTTTGGATATATCGACATATCTGTAGAGGATCAAAATGATGAACTGATTAATTTTGCCAAAAACGTAACGGTTGCGCAAGTTGATATGTACAGGATTGACCAGAATGTATCGGTCGTTGAACAATTAGAATTATTGGCGACCGCCAACTGTTCTGATCTTGGTTTTGCAAATGAAAATACCATTCGGTTTCGTTTAGCATCTATTCTTGCTGAAGGCTTTGAAGCGCCGATTAATGAGCTGTATTATGGAGAGGAATATTCACAGCTTGCGGGTAAGCCATATCCGATAGCTTGGGGTCTTATTCAAGACCCATGGCAGCTGTGGCCAACGATACTTGTTGACGGAACTTCACTTTTGTATCACGTAACAGATATTCCGATTGAATCATTTGATGGTGAAGTATATGACCGAGGTGTTGCTATTGTAGAAACCACTGGATTTACCGCCGAGCAATATGGATTTACGCTGTTGGCAAATCCATCAGGTAGACTCACATGCGGAAGGATTTTTATGTTAGATCCAGAGGATACAAGCTCATATCTCCTAGGCCTTTTTCGTTTTGTTCGCTTGGCGATGACACGCGCAGGCATCTGGGATTATGCAAATCAATATGAGCTGGATACGCTGGAATATGATATTGGAATGGGTGACCAATATCCAATGTTTTCAACGCATAAAGTTACTCGACTTGAAACCTTCCTAGATCAAATATTTGGTGGGGTTACCGGCTGGTACTATGTTGACGAGTTAACGGAAATCCACTTTGGAAGACTTACTGATCCAGACGTAGCCAGTTCATCATTTGATTTTACCGATTCAAATATGGTAGGTAGGATTAAAGTAGATGATGATAAGGCTCCTGGGCTCAGTACAACAGTAAATTATTCATTAAGTCCTGGAGCCTATACTGAGGATGAAATTGCCGGGGGAGTTCAGGGGCTATGGCGAACAAACGTTACGAATCCATATTATCTTGTTGAGCAGACCACGTTTTTGGTCCCGTGGTTATGGACGGCTGATGATAACTCATGGACGGCTGATGATGTATATCATACGGCAGACGGATTTGGTGGATCTTATACATATACAGCCCCGCAATATTATTGGCGGGCAGGTACATCAGATGCCGTTGAACTTACGATAGGTTTTTGTGATGATTCCAACTGTTCATCATTTGCTTTGGCTCAAGCAGAAATTGATCGTTGGTGGTCAACCCTATATCATAAGCGCAGGCGATTTTATACGTTTGATGTAACCCTCAATGATTCTATGTTCAATACTGTACTACCACAACTGGGGGAATTCTGTAGCATACAATCCGATAGGTTCAAATTAATTGACACGCCTAAAAATCTATTTATGCGCAAACTTAAAATGAACTTCACCAAAAACTTACTCACCGTTGAGGGATGGGGCTAATGGCCAATCAAAATTCTATTATCAGTTATGTTCCGCAGCCCTATTTTACTGAAGGAGCCTGTACGATCATTAATCAAAGTAACGTTGATTCAATTGATAATTCAGACGGTATTTTTGACCCTGATCTTTCAAATTATGTAACTGTTAACCCATCCTATGGGGCTACATCATTTGCCGTAAAAATAGATTTCGGAAAACAGAGTTTACGTCTTACAAATTATGATATGACCCTTGCTTTTATAGGATGTAGTTTGCTAACCTATGAGGATAGCGGCGGGTCTCCTGATCTGAGCACAGAATTTACGGAAAATATCAACTGTACAATGTCATCAAATATTACCGCCGAAAGCGACACTCAAATCAGTTTTGCACATAACTCGGAAGACAGCATTTTTACATTCTGTCGCACGGCAATGCCAAGTATCATTTCTGGCGGGTTGGCTAATATTATTTTTAATGGTCTGGGAGTTTCAAATACCGGTACCACCGCAACCGTTTACGGAACCTTTACGCGCAATGCAGCGGATGCTTCGGCACGACCACACGCCGTGCTTTTAATTGGCCACTTATTCATTGGGGTTGATATTCCGATTACGATGGATCCGCGTGTTTTTAACTGGACAATGCTGGTGGAAAATGAAAGATTTACGGCACGTGACTTTGGCGCGATTAGTTCAGATGGAACACTCGTCAAAAGGGCTACAGGCGAGATCCTAAAGATCGACAACTATAGCTTTATTGGTTCTGAAATAACGTCTGTGTCACCTATTGTGGTCACGCCAAAGGCCAACTTTTTCGATCTTGTCAAAGGGAATACATCATATCCGTTATTGCTTAATGCATATCCAGCGGGATCTATTGAATTGGCGACCTATACACTGAACGGAATCAATTTTACGGCACGTCAAAACTTTTTCAGTATCTACGGTTTTCTTGAGGATCCCGTGCAGCTTCAAGTTGGTGAGTATCGTGATGGCCTGGATACAGAATATCGGTTACGGTTCAGAATCCAGGAGACCAGGTAAGCCCGGAATTCTCCGGGCGCCGATGCGGGTATCGCCCACGTTATCGGCATTAGGGGGGATTTTATCCTCCCTTTTTTTGCCACGCCAAAGTTAATCTGGGCTTTGCCGAATCAATATCTCCTGATTGCCATTCAAGCCTGATGGGTTGACCTGCCTTTTCTGTCAATAAATCTATAGCGTTTTTATGCTGCAAACGTTGCGCATCATCAAATAATATCCAACCCCCTTTTTTTAAGAATAACCATCCTAAATAAGTGGCTGAAAGCCGCATATTTTCCCGGCAATCAATTAATATTAAATCCACCATTTCAGCACCTATTCCTATCGCCTTCATTTCATTATTTATATTTGATACAAAAACTATGGGAGCAGGATTTGCTAAAATCATGTGCCAATTTTTAAAGTCTTTGACTTGTAGATCATCGCTAACAATACGGGCCCATTTTCTATCAGTTTCCACCGTTATAAGCTTGAAGCATCTTTTGGAAAACCAGGATGATGACCAGCCTGAGCCAAATTCCAAAACAATAGGACTTGATGTTTGTTTGAGTACAGTATTCATAAAATCCAGAACAGATTTATTTAAACAAATGCGCTTTTCATCTTTCATAATTTTATCCACTTATCTGAGTGATCAATTAATTCTTGCCATGTTAAAAGTTCCCGGCCGAAGTCGGAGTGAGTATGAATGGCTTTACCTTTTCTGGCTAACCATTTTTGTTTATATCGTTTCGGAAAATAGGTAGCATAATAATCACATGTCTCCTCCCAGTGCTCAACGGACAAACACTTTCCGAAATGCTTGACTTTTATGTCAGCCAGTGAGACTGATCCATGAACAACAGGCTCCCGTTGATCAAGTCCGATATATCTTGAGCTTTCAGTTCGAAATAACATCAAAATGTCTCTGTATTCTGGCCCCCACATCCTTTTTAAATCGACCAACTTTCGAAAGCGCCGGCAATAGTCATAAGGTACCTGACGAGATTGTGTCATATAGCCATCAAATAGCCTAAATCGAAAACCGTCCCCCTTCAGCTTTGGCAGATTGCCTATTAGTCTTTCATCTGCATCAAAATATAGACACCACTCTGCGCCTAATCGTGCCGCCTTATGTAGCAGTAGATCCCGATGCCTTGTTTCCTCGGCTACCCTATCAGTGATCCAACGTCTACCCTGAATGATTGTGATGCTTCCTTTACCCGCCTGCCTTGCAAGAGCGACAGTGTCATCCTCCGAGCAGTCATCATATAAAATGATGTGGTTACAGTACTCTAGGAAGTGATAAATCGTATCCGCTATAATTGACGCCTCATTTCTGACACGCGTAATTCCCATGGGTTTCATATTTTCTCCTACAAAAAAAGCCCCGCTATTACACGGGGCTAGTTATTTTTATCGAATCGACTCCAGCATCGCCTGTTTCTCACGCTCCAGAGCGGCTTCATTGATCCCTAAGAAACCAGCAATCAGCGCGGCTTTTGTCGTGTGATCAAACGTCGGATAATCGGCGTCCTCCTCCCAATAGGCAATTACTTTTCCATGCTCCTCCAGCCAGTCCAGGAAATCCTGTACAGCCCTTCGTTTTGGTTCCATTGCCTTCAGCTTGACATGCAGAGGATATAGCTCATTAAATTTTGATTCGTCACTCATTTCTTGTCTCCAGATAATTGAGGATGGCCATAAGCCGGGTATTTCAGATAATATTTTGATGCCCACGCCGCTCGCTTTTCCCGGTTGTCCATGGGTCTCCAAGGGTAACAGTTTTCCCAGGTTTTTGGTGTGGCTATAAAAGATTTCATTTTGGTTTCTCCAAACATTTTGCGCAGACAAACTTGCCGCGGTTCATTTTTCCGCCTAAAACAATACAGAACTTGTTGCATATACAGCAGAGTCTTTTCATATTGATTCTCCTATGAGTGAGTATGTCCGTCTGGTTCAATTCCAATCCACATCCCACACCAGTTTAGCATCGCCGTATCATTCCATCCGAAATCTGGAATACACGATCTGCGCATTGAACGATAAGACGGGTGACCGTCCGGGTTTTCTTGAAACTTTCTCAGTACAGAACGCTGCTGTGCTTTGGTTAATCTCATCGCAACTCCTACCTTATCTTTCAGGGTCCTTTCCATTTTATCCAGTTCCATGTTTTTCCACCTTCATGTCGTTTCCTTTATATTGCCAGACCTTAATTTCACGTGCATGAGCGGTAGGAGTCTCAGACCTCTTGCGGCCAATCACCATCCAGTCTTTACCGCGGAATACAGCTCCCCACGCATTGACGTGTTCGGGGTTATCATGTGTTCTGTTTGCAATTAAGCGCAAATCATCTGCGCAAACCGAACCATGCTGAATTGAAAGTTTTCGCGCACGCTCCCGCATACGCTCAACCCAGTTCATGTTGTGATATTCAACGGAATCAAGACCCTGCTCCCGCATGAATAATCCAAGCTGTTCATTTCTCATTTCATTTCTCCCTTGATTGCTGCTTCAGAAAAGTCAAAATCATCAGCAGTGAATGCCTGTTTAGAAACACATACCCAACCGAGAAGCTGGAGGTTCATGTCCAGTATCTTTTCATTACTGGCAATCAGTTGTCTTATTAGTGCCATATCCTCGATCCACGCGTGACGGTTTGCCGCCATTGCCTGTTCTTTTGGTGTCACTTTATACTCATCATTAGTCACTAGTTCAATGCTCATGTCATGTTCTCCATTTTCGCATCATATTGCTAAAGGCCAAGTTGGCTTCACGCTCGGTTTTTGCCTGTCTGAAATGAGCCACATTTAATGCGTTGGCTTCATTCCGGCATGACTTACATCGAGTGCTCCGCTTGATGAATTCGGCGCCTGGTTTTGACTCCAGGCACCTGGTACAAATTTGATCCGTCATTAGACTTCCCCTCAATATCGAATTGAGACATTCTGGATCTTGCCAGAAGCAATAAGAGTTACCGCAGAGACCGCGGCGCGGTGAGATACACCGCCTTCAACAAGGGCCTTGACGATGGATTTATTTACCTTCCGACGATTCTCCCGGTCGGCTGCACGCACCTGTGCTTCACGCTCCTTTTCCTCGATAAGCCAGAGGCGATGTTTCTCCTTGCGCTCGGCTTCGTCTTTGGCCTCCTGCCGCTCACGCTTCAGGGCTTCATCATGTTCACGCTCGGCTTTTAATGACGCCTCAATACGCTCATTCTCGGCACGCTCGGCTTCATCACGCAACAGCTGAATTTCAGCTTCGGAGTCCTGCCTTGCCTTATCCTCTGCCTCCTTTCGGATACGTTCCTCGTTTGATTTGCGCTCAGACTCCTCACGTGCTTCGGTCTCTTTGCGCTCCGCTTCCAGGCGTTCGGCTTCGATTCTCTCCTCGTGCTCTCGAACTTTTTTCTCACGCTCGAAAAGATCATCCATGGCGTAGGCATCATTTTCATCTGCCGCTATTTCTGCTTGAAGTGCTAACGCTTTCGCTTTGGCTTTTTCTTCAGTCTCCCAATCGGTAAGCGGTTGGCGGATCTCATCACGTAATAAGTCAAGCGTGTCACGTGCAATCTTGCGCCCAGCATCAACAATTTTTTTCCTTTTAAACCAGTCCTCGGTAAGACTTTTACCGGCGCTGTCAATAACGCCTTTTGATATGGCGACCTTTCGAGCCTGGGATGCAATAAATTGTCGCCCTGTAACAGTTGAGATGTCAGGTTCAAAATCGGTTGCTGTTTTTCGGATTTCACTTAATAGACTCTGGAGTGTTTTTTCATCATGAAATATTTCAACGGCATTCACGTTTTCAATAGGTATTAAATTTGTATCAGTCATTTTAATCTCCGTTCTGTAATTTTCGGAAAGTTTCAACCATCATGTCAAGTTCGGCAATAAACAGATATGTGGCCTTTTTAATGCTACGGATCATATCCTCATCACGCTCAACTCGGTAGCGATGCATCATTTGAAACGCATCTGGATGATAGGAAACAAAATCGCAATATGATCTGCCCGTAACCCATAATTGACCCTGTACCTGTTTCACGTAGGTGCTTGGAAGGCCACCGTCAAGAATGTATCCGAGATGGGTATCCAGGTTTGGATTTTTCAGCTCAAGATTTCCTGGATCATCGCCTTCAATTAATCCGTCAACACTAGCACCTATTCGTTTATTTTCATCGAGATAAATTAGCCCAACCTCTTTGACTGTATTGCGTGAAATGAGCGCATAATATTCACGGCTCTCCGGTTCCCGTCTGGTGCCTTCCTGCATGGCAGCATTAGCATAACCCTGAGGTGCAGGATTATTTGTAACGATGGAATTGGCAAGATTCCTCATATAGCCTATGCGACCTTTTGTTGTCGCACCTGCCATCACGGCAGGTATCATAGATGCGGTAACGACAGTTGAACGAGCATTCAGCCATTCTTGAGTTCCCTGTTCATACGGTGAAATAATCATTTGATTCCCTCCGCTTTTTTCTGTTCTGAAATAGCCTTCTGAGCCTTACTTAAAAGGTTTGCTGGAAGTTCATATAAGGATCTTACCTTAAGAAAACCACAAAGATCTTTTTCACATTCCTTGGCATCATCAAAAACCGAAAGGTGATCACGCAATATCACTACCTGTTCCTCAGTGATGGTGTCGCCAGGTAGGTTTCCATCCGTATCATCATCTAATGATGTGGTGAAATTAAACATCAAGCCCATCAGGATTCCACGAGCATATGTAATCGTAGATTTTGTTCCGTGAATTTGAGTCTTATTAACCTTGCCACCAGATCCCATAATATCTGAAGGAAGGTCAACAAAATAGGATTTTGTATATCCGCCGGCGTGGGATAATTCTGCTGTGATACGAAACCATCCTTCGCTTGTCAACTTTTCACTTCCGCAATCGCAAGTACCAAATGAAACAGAAAATCCTTCAGCAGCATAAATTGGAGCCAGAGTTCCTACGATTTTAGACAGCTTTGCGTAACGACTTTTCGTA
>Ga0307376_10002729_pt1 | contig 16979 bp, 47 predicted proteins | sample TR2MG_FD_202536 | JGI IMG/M metagenome (GOLD analysis project Ga0307376, IMG submission 202536) | Soil microbial communities from Risofladan, Vaasa, Finland - TR-2 | ecosystem: Environmental > Terrestrial > Soil > Coastal area > Acid sulfate soil | place: Finland: Risofladan, Vaasa | collected...
TAGGAAACGCTGCAAATATAATTATAATCAACCACAGAAAATATATCATTTATAAGTTTTCTTTGTGAACAAAAGTGGGAAAACAATATCACTTACACAGCAGGGAACCCACACTGCCAAGAATAGGAACACACCAATAATGACCATCTCTATTGCGTTGAATCCAGAACCCATAGCCATAATGATATGAAATAGAGAAGCCCAAGTACTCAATAATACGTGGGTAGCATGTGGATATTTAGTTGTAGTCCAAACTACGCCAATTAGCGCGCCGGATATAGCTAGGGGATTTACCACCCACCACCTTTCAATGAATCCAATGTGGTGGTCCGCATGAGGCATGTTCAACAACAGCTCACCCAAATACGGAATAATACAATCACTCAGCGTCCCAACCCCAATAGCTCCCAAATATCCAACCACCACCGTGGGTAGTATCTTTTTCGATTTAGAATTGGCGTGGTAAATCCCAGCAGTTACCCAAGCGCTCATTAATACGTGGGTCGGATGAAGGATCCAGAATATGTTTTCAGAAACATATCTAGGCACATCAAGCTTTACAATAAGTGCCATCAACGCAATTCCAGTAAGAGTACCGAACCACGTGAAGGGGGAGTGTTCTTTAAGCTCTTTTACAATAATATTCATCTCGGTTTGTTGCTCCCATTGTTTTCCAAATCATACTTATCATTCTCATCAATAATTTTTCCTATTTGATAGTCTTCCCAACTGATCTGCGGCGGTTTAGGTGAAGTAGAAATTTCTGCCACCAACTTTCCTATCGGTACTTTTATCCCAGCCATCTATACCACGCAATCACGCCAACAATAAGCAAGTTACCGCCATAATTTGCTAGTAATATCCAGTCGGAGAGACCTGCGTTGCAGCGTTTGCGGTACGTGCCGAGAGCATAAATCAGCATCGCCGCTTCACCAATTAGCCACAGCGCAACCGTACCATGCGCCAATCCCTGTGCGTTCCCGACACGTACACACTGTATTGCTTGCGGTAACCCGGACAATGCAAAAGCTAATGCTCCAATCGCACCAATAGCAGCAAGCCACTTGCGGCGAGTTAAGTCGCTAGCTTTTACTATACAGTTATGAAAACTAGTACGTAATTTGGTAGCCATAACTAATTCAACTGTTTAGTGTCCTTACCAGCTCCGATACCTCGATTAAGATTAACATTATTGCCAGCAATCTTACCACTAGCGTACCCGCTCCGACTATAACGCACAGTCTTTTCGGGAGCATTCTTGAGCTTTAGATTATCTTCTGCCCACTTTGACACAGCTTCGTCACGATTTTCCAGCTTAACCAAGGCTGTACTATTCGCTGCGCTGGTTTTAACGTCCTGGTTAGCTTCCCGCAGCCGGTTGCAGATGGCGTCGCTGGCTCCGTTTTTGAAACTATTACTCCAAGTCTTTCCCGTTCCTTCGCCTCGCTTCATAGCAGCCTTACACAAAGTTTCGATTTCCCGCTCCAGATAATTGAAGAAGTAAGTGCAGATTTGAATGTCGCTGTTACGTCCGATGATACGACAGTAAACCTTATTCTTCCGGCGCATTTGACCTCGATCATACACCGGAACCGTATCCACATAAGCCATGCAGCCATTGACGGTAGTAAGACAGTTAGCCAGCTTATCTTTCCAATGGATCCGGCGCATACCAGAAAACAATGCCTCTTTGTTGTGAATATCTTCGTAAGACTCACCATTTGCTGATAGATCAGCTACGGTTAAACGGTGTTGGGTTAGAAGTTGCTGAGCAATATTAGCAGCTGTTGCTGCTTCAGCAACGGTGCACCCTTTCTCCACGGTCTTATTGAGTAGGGAGTTAATGCGGTGAATAATTCCTGCCGATGCGTTTGCCATAACTTGCCCTTTATACCAAAAAAGCATACCCACTGTCAACGTCGTTTAAAATATAATCGAAGCTTCCGAGTCCCACTTGTGCCGAACCCTGCCGTCAGGGAAAAAGATAATGTTTCTCATGTTTTCCAAATCTGTTGGGTTAGGGTCCAAACAGCTATTAAAACAAACATTTTGACCTAGATAATCAAATACCCGAGCGCCGTGCGGAAGCCTCATGTTTTCAATAGCGCCTTCCATTTCTAGCCCTTGGATAATAGGTTCAACACGGCGGAAAGGGTCCACTAGTCGCTTGCTTGTCCACTCCATCGCCTCTTTATCTTCCGACAGTCCGGGCGTCGCTACTGGGGTGAAGGTGAGATGCTCCACTTGGTTTTCTCTAGCAAACTTAATCATCCCTTTAACGCTCTCGAAGTCATCAACGTATCCGCCGACCATTACGCAACACAGTCGCACAGTGAATCCAATGTCGTGCAATTTTTTAATTAGAGCTGGGAGATCTATATATGATCGCCCAGGAGTGTAAATCTCCTTATTCTTTTCCGGCTCCCAGTGAACTACCGAGATACCGATAGTAGTCAGTCCCAGATTATACCATGATTTAAGTGTTTGATCCTGGAGCAGGCGCAGATCTGCTCGGCGTGCCGTTCTTAGCAGTATACCATTCGTTTGCAATTCAATAATCGGAAATGGATTGTTTAAATCATTAGCCATAACGTGTAGGTATTCGTCAATCAAATCAGTCCACAACAGTGGCTCCCCTTTGCCAGTCAACATAGCAGTAGTAGCACCAGAAGCCTTAGCCAAATGGCACGCTTTGCCAAAATTGCGCCAATTAACTTGGGGACGCTTTTCATTCTTAACATCCATGTTCCCGGTCATTCGGCTGACGCAGAATGGACACCTAGCATTGCACGCCGTGCCGCCGGTAACAATAGAAAGAGTTTGTGCTTCAATATTCATTTAGTTTTCTCATTCCATCGAAGAATACAATCCGTTCCCTCAAGGTACACCACAGGTTTTTTCAGGTCCCCGAGCGCTCGGAGCCTCTTGCCCTACATCATCCACCTCAAGCAGATTGCCATTCTCATTCTCGCTGATGGCAACAACTGGTCCGGTTCAAACTCTTTCAACGCTTCAATTAGTTCAGCTACAGTCATTTAATAACCTCCTCTACCACCGTTTCATTGCAGGTTTTTAATTTATATTGTTTGATTTTAAATCGGAAGTCGCGAGGATACCAGTAAATATTCTCGGGTGTGGCGTTTTCTAGAAAAAATAATGTTTCGCACACAACACACCGACACATAAAATAATCGTCGTAACTTGACATAGAATCTCTTGAAACAGGCTCCGTTACGTTGTGCCCCAGTTCGGTGAGAGTTTTATACATTTCAGCGTTGGTCACTAAACGGTAGCCCCCTTAATTGTCAAATTACATTCAATAGAATAATCCCCACAAGTTGGGCAACCTTCTTGATATGACCAATCATTCACGTCAATGCTAGTGGTTTTAAACCGTTCCGAAAAGGCAGTGAGAAAAGCATAAGATATAGCATTCTCCCGTCCAGAATTACAAACATCCAGTTCGATACGGATCGTAATGTCACCTTGCGGACCAGACGATCGAATGTTTTTGGGTAGTGTATAAATATTAAAACTTTCTAGAACCTTCTTCACCGCTGTTTTGACAAGTTGTGCTTTAATATTTTTTTTAGCCATGGTAAATCAGAGATCGGAAACTACCTGAACCCAGTTGTCGTTATACAGACGATAGCATTTGCGGGGCTTACTCCAACCGGTAGTGACAATGTATTTGTTGTTATGGAGGTTTACAACCAAATCATAAGCCTCGCTTACAGCTTCCGGCGCCGTAGATCCCCTACCAAAATCGCCGCGAAGCATACCGTCACCCCCAATCTCTCCCGGTACGCTACACTGCCAATTGCCTGGACTCAGCATCCTAAGTAGTTTACTTTTTAGTTCCTGCAACTTAGCTAGCTTTTGTTCCCAATTCATAAAATTTTCTTCTCGTGGTTGGGAGATATGATTATTTTGACAGTCAACTTGAAAGTTGGGCATATTATTTTCCTTGCAGCCATTCGCCTTCAGTAAAGATCCATTCGTTATCTTCGTATTCAGCGCAGAGATTATCGTTAGCATCAATGAAGAATGTAAATCTAACCTTCCTCCAGTTGGACGGGATTGCTTTAAAAGCTTCCGGCGCCAGCGAGCGTAGGTTAAAAACACCGAAACCACGATGGTTCTGGGTTAGGACTCTCATTCTATTTAGTTTCATTTCACCCTCCGGCATATCGGCTCACACTCTTAATCAGAACCACGTCGCTGCCGTTGGAACATGACAATACATCCTCTAAAATATATTTCTCAGTCTTGCCTTTTAATTCAAAACCACTTTCACATAGGTTCCGGCAAGTATCATAGGGTACGTCTTTTACCCACCGCTCGTTAGGTAAAAGATACCGAAACGACAGAGCGTCATCGGCAAGTATGTTGCCCCATTTGTAATCAATAAACAAACTCTTGTTTTGGTGCATAAACTTTGCCAGCCGGTGCACCCAACTTGCTGGAACTAGTTTAATTTTCATGCTTTCTTCCTAAATACTTCAAACGTTTCCGGCGCAATAGGCGCAGGTCCAGTGGCTAATTCTAGCGCACTTTTCGAGTGCTCGTCAAGGCAAACCCACACCTCTTGCCCATCTTGTGATGTGACTTTAATAAGGTTCTCGCCTTCACGAATAGCCAGAACTTGCTCGATTAGTTTATTAATATCTCGCTCCATGTCTCTTTTATAACATGGCTCAAGTAGCTTTGTCAAATAACTAATCGATCTTCATCGACTCTTTCCAGGCGCAGTAGAAAGCGCCAACTGCAAACCCTGTCACAGCATGGTTAAGTCCAAATAATCCACCAACCAGAGTACAGCCGATAATAATTAACCAGTACATTCATCCTTTTCTCGACGCAAATTCTCTTTACGCCTTGCTCGGGACGCTATTAGTTTTTCATCTTCGCTCAAAACTATTCTTTCCCTAAAACGGGTAGGATCATTACACGCAATCTCGCCCATAACTCGGTTGCGAGTTTTTAGGCTCAGCTCTCGTTTTTGATTGCTTTTCTTCACGCTGAAATACCGTATAATTAGCTGTCTTTTTTATCCTTCTTCTTCTCTTTCTCTATCATTTCCCGTTGTAGTTGTTCTATTTCAGTAATAGGTTTGTCTAATACAACATAAGCAAATACAAGCAACACACAGCATACCACAACAAATGAAACAAAACCATCCTTTGGCGACGTGTTACCAAGCAAAGATCCGAGCAACCAACCCCCAATAAGCCAAGGACCAGAATAAAAAATCTTTGTAAACGATCTGGTTAAGACTCTAGTTAGCACGTTCCACCGTTTCTAATACGTAGCCGTCATTTCCAATAATATCTACTGCAACATTATCTCGTACACTAATCTTGACCGCCTCGGCAAGAATCTTATCATTAATAATGTCGCGGCTTCTATGCCACTCTTTAGTCTCCCACAAATTTAGGATTATAGTGTGTCTCACGTCCTCGTTCCCTTTACTATCGCGGCATGAGTAATGGTTATATCATATGTCCTGAATATATCTTTAACCTGATGTTCTCGGTGTTGCGCTTCTTTTAGGGAAGAACAGGGTATTTCTACACGTAATTCATAACTGGCGTCGTTGCTTTCCTTCAGACCCCGCTTTGACAGTGCTGTCTGAATAAGGAGCGCCTGGATGGAAGACTCTGTAAACTTCCCGAGGATGCCAACATAGCTATTATGTTGTGGGTCTCCCGTAATAGCACACACCCAAAACGCCGCGTCAACAGTTTCATGCCGCACCACCCACGTTTGGGCACAACCCTCGTAGTTAGCTTGGAATTCTGTTCCTGGTTTAATTTCCATTTACTTGATATGCAGAGCGGCAGAAACCACCCTACACAGACCCCACGGGTTACCTTCCCAGCATCCGGCGTCATTCTCGTCTGACGTGGGAAAATCTAAACAAACTTCTACCAACTTAAATTCCTCTTCCGTTCCGTCAAGAGCTTCATAGAGATTGGCAACATCCTTATCTTCGTAATTCCACTTCACGCACTCAAAAAGAAACAATTGTGCATCTTCACGTGCCCCGTGGCTTTCGCATTTTGCTATTAGCCAAGCCCATACGTTGGCATAATCTTTCTTCAATCTCTGCACTGCTTTTTCGGTCAGCGCTAGCCCTACGTCGCTTCTAGCTCCCATTTTATTTTTCCTTCGTTGCTATCCAATCTTAACTCTTAACCCCTCATCTGTCAAACTGTTTAATAGTTAGATGAATACGGATCATTTTCTATCTCAGCCTTTGCCTCTTCTAACGTTTTGTGAGTATAATGTGGGCACGATAAGCTTGTCCACCACCCTTCACTAGAGTCCCATACCTGTCCGATAATACGATTGTTTTCAAGCAAGTACCAGTTCGCATCCCACTCTTGCCATTCTCTCTTCAATTTAAACTCTTTTCTTCGTAAGTTTCGTTTAGTATTTCCTCAAGAAGCTCAGGATCAATAAATATAACCTTATCCTCATCTTCTTCGGGAACCTCCACAATAATTAGCTCTTTATCTTCGGTGGGCATTTTACATCTTTCTAACGCGCTCTAGGGTACACGGTTCACATTCGAAAATTGGTTTGTTGTGTTTACACCAACCACACTGAATATGACCCGGTTCGCCTGTTAATTTACAGTTACAACGTTCTAGGTCATCGCCCTGCGACTCTCTTCCAGTTGCTTGCCGAAACTTTTCCGCAGTGATTTTCATTCAATTATTTCCTGTATAATCACATCGTTACAATTGAGATCAATCACCAGTTTTGAAGTTAAATTATGGTTACCAAACCATCCCGATACTATCCACTCACGTCCATTAACGCGGGCGTTTTCGGGAAGTAAACATTCGTATGCCAACAGACCGCACGTTTTGCATCTATAATGATCACAGGTAGCGTTTTTGTGAACGAAGCCTGCGTGTTCAAATTCGTGTCCGTTGATAATCATTTGATTATCTCCTGGAAAAACGTTTCAATATTAATGAGGTTGGAGTTCCCTGTATCGAAACAGCTTCAACCATTCGCTGAAATAATTCTTCGTCCACGGCTTGTCTAATCCCGCAAGCTAAGTCCCCCGAACAACCCTTTCAGGCAGCCGGGGGCGTCAGGTGAGCCAGCACACTCAAACGACAACTCCCTCACCCAATAGTGCTGTGATAATGTGAGGATGATTAAATAGATACTATCATAGTGCCAGAGTTAGTTCAAGTGTTTATTTTTACAATCTTGCTGTCTTGCGGCGAGTGCGCTGACCCTTGTAGTAAGTACTAAAATTGAGCAAGCTCCGAGCTTGAATATCTTTAATGCGATCTCCCATAGTCTCTACTGATAACACCTTGTAGGTTCCGCTTTCTAAAAAATAAGTATGCCCTCGTTTGGTATCGTACCCACGAACCTCTACTTTTCCCCAGTGCTCTAGAAACTTGGCGCGGAGGAAAGCTGGCAGCCTAGCTCGCTGCACGTCCTTTATCATAGGCTCCTGAACGCGCAGCTTGACCTGCGTTTCTTCCTTAAAACTGTACCACCGTGCGGGCTCACCATACTTGGCGACCCGCACTATTCCTTTGATGGCAACAGTAATGTCGTCGCCTTTATTATATTCCATTACTTTACTTCTGGTCTCCTAGTACACCCAGGCTACAGCCTCTTGAATCGTAATATCGCTAATGTTATACTTATTAGACAGCCGTCGGACCTCTGCTTCGTACTTATCTTTAGCCGCCTCTATCTTGGCAAAAAACTTCTTTATTTGAGGCAGCTCCTCGAAATCTATATCCGTCACAAACGGTGGATTAATTTCCTCATAACACATCTCAAAATCTAAATCCTCGTAATCGTAAGCAATACGAACGGTACAAGTTAGCTTGCATTGGAGCTTCTTACTAATTTCAAAATCCTCCTCCTCACCCGCCGGAACAGAATTGCGCAGCTGGATTAGCCTATCCCACTCAGCATCCGTCCAGGGGCGCTCTTCTTTCTTTTTATTTTCTGCCCTGACTAACTGCTCACCTTGCGCCAATTTAACCAGCTTGTCCAATTCGACATCAGAACAACTAACCAACTTGTTTGCTAGATTTTCAGACATTATCTCTCCGGTATTTAAAAAACTTTACCATTAGTTCGTTCTCATAGCAGCGCACTAGACACGTCTGCAACGCTTCCAAAAAGTCAGTAAAATTACCTTCCGCATCACCACCCTCGTTTTCAAGCCACCAATTCTCATCAGCCTCCCCAAAAAGTTCTGGCTCCGGTTTTGGAACAATATACAAGCTAACACCCCGGCTTTTAATACGCAAGCTCCCCTCCAGCTTTTCGCAATCTACGTTCTGCATACCCAGCGCACACAAGACTTTATTAGTCTCGTCAAAGGCATCCCAAATAACGTGCGGCTTAACTTTCCACATAGCTTCCTTTATATCTTATACAGGACAGTTTGTCAACAGATTATTGAATAATTTCTTTGATAGTATTTACCATAACTTCGACACACTTGAAGCCGCTGGTCAAACATTAAATTAATATACCACGGACAGCCGGCTGAGTTACCCCCTTTAGTTTACAGGTCAACAACTTTCCCCGCCGCCCCCGATGTAAATGCTGAGCCGCTTCCAATAGCAACCAATCATTGTGGAATTTTGCTCGGTACGGATAGCGGTCACACTCTGCGTCTTTTCTCCATACCGGCGGGTTCCCCTTTTTACGATAAGACCTAACCTCCGCAATACGATGCATATACCTGGAATCACTCACGTTAGTAACTAAAACTTTAGGCAAAGCCTTCGCCACGTCCGCTGATCCATTAAACTGAGTAGCAGTCACATCAATAATCTTGCCGCAATACTCTACCCAACAGTGTGACCACCCCTGAAAATACGCACAAATCAAGGTGGGCTCCAGTCCGTATGACCCCGCCAACAGTGCGAGATATTTAGAAGCTAGTCCGCAGTATCCCTCCAAATCGGGGTAGGCTTGCGGTTCGGTCTCTGCCCTGCGCCTGACAGAGTGTGCCAATTTGATTAGATGATCTAGGTTGGTCATCTCCCGTACGTCCTTATAATTTTCAGATCCACAACTACCCCCGAAACTCTGAACTTTTTATATTCAGTACAATATCGAAGCCGTTCGTCTTGACTATAAAATAGGACTGCCCCAATTGGTTTTGATTTGTTCCACCCATACATCTTTTTGTAAACACTACGGAACGTTTTCCCGGAAACAATACAATCATCAATAAAAACATACCGTTTAACATCAGTATGTCCCTCTACCTTTAGCGGCGAATGCGAACTTTTAGATCGCGCAATAGCAAAAGGCACCTTGAGCTTTAAAGCTACCGGGGCGATCATTGACACTCCGCTTATCCCGTCACCCACCACAACCCCGTTACACTTTGGAAATTCTTTTCTAATAATTGCAACAATTCGATTGATCGTCCTTGCTGGATGATCAAAAATTGCATCCAAATAAGTAGATTCGTATTTATAACCTGAACGTGACTTTGGCATAATTTTTCCTATTAGTAAGATAAGTCGTGGATTCGCTCTAGTATCTCAACCTTTACTAGGTCTTCCTGATTATCATCGTAGGCGACCGGTTCCCCAGTTACAGTCGTTGCGCCCAAGATGATTACCTGTTCAGGGATTTCTTCTTGCGCCTTTTCAATCGGGTTACAGATTAGCTTCTGCCCCGGGAAGTGTTCATACTCCACCAGAGTTTCAGATTCTCCGATGTGTGTAGTCTTGTGAGTTATCCTCATAATTATTTTCCTCTAAAAGTGGCGACACCTCCAGGCACATTAAACCATCCGGCACGGGTGAAACGATAAGGTCGCCACTGCTTACCACCACTCCATACTATTGGATTAACGGCTAGTTAACCACTCGCAAGCGAATGTATTGTTTAGGCGGAGATGTTAAGTTCCTAAGCGTCAACTCTGCCCGAGGTATCTCGAACATCAACAATACTATATCTCAGTAAACAAACCAAGTCAAGATCCAAGCTCCGAGAATAATCCACGAGGATAGTAGAAGGGAAAAAACAATCAGCTTTCCCAAATCTTTAAACTTCTCAATAGGCTCCCGGTCATCCGGCGGGTCTCTGTACTGATACGACTGACACGTCAGTGCGCTTACCACAAATACCAACGCGACTGCTCCCCAATAACTTAGAAAAGGAACGCCCAGGGTTGTTGGCAGTAGCCAATTCCAGGCAAGCATGATAGCGTACCCTTTGTAAAGCTGGAGCAGAAAAATAATAGTTAAAACTGGGGGTAGTAAAATTGCGGCTGCGGCAATCGTCCCAAAAAATCCGCCTTCTTGATTTTTCATTGTTTTATCCTAGAGCTTCGTAGCCTCAATTAGTACAAGTCTGCCGCCAGTGCCCCAAGTATAAAAACTATTCAATGTAGCAGCAAAATCGCAAGCTTGCTGATATGTTCCCTCTACCGTTCCCAACAATGGTTCGTGATGATAACCCCCAAAATCGGCATTAGGATCTTCTCCGTAAATTTGCCAAATACCATACTTATCTGCGGGGTAAGCTTCCCGAACCCGTTGAGGAAGTTTTTCCTTTTTCTTTTCATTCGCCCGTCGTAGCAATTCGTTTTCTAATTCATCAGTGGTGTACTCTTGTAGGATTTTCATGTTATTACATCCTTAATAAGGATGTTCCTGCTTAGGGTTTCGTCCGTAATTGCAAACGCTTCTACGAAATCTTTCGCCTCTTTTAGACCACAACGTGTCAGCTCCCGCACCCGCTTAATTGATTTAATTTTGTTCCACTTGAGGTAATTATCTCTCAGTTCCTTGCTCAGATAAGTAAATGTTGGAAGACTATCGCGAGGAGCGTCTGTTATCAAACGAAAATAATCCTCGCGGCATTGGTTGCCGGCTTTGATTAAATCGCAAACAGTCTGGGTTGCTTTTAGCGCGGTTTGCGTGGTAGTTATTGCCAAGCTGTCTCCCTGCTCCGGGTCCAGCCAATTCCTTACCCCCTGCGCCCACTCTTCGGCTAGCTTGTAACAATTCTTGTAATTTTTCTCCATTGAATCGGTCAGAGAATCATCCACACAACAGAATCGTTGCGCAAAATCTCTGACTATATTGGCAGCATTAGTGTCGATCATTTACCCTCAAATTTTTTGCGCAACCGTTGGTACTCAACCCACTCTGGGTCCGTTTCTATACGAGCCTGCTTGGCAAATTCGTTCAAGGGTTCGGGAACTAGTCCCTCCAACCCAGCCTGCCACACGTTGCAGATCTCTTTGATTCTCCCAGCTCCGTTGTCGTGGTGTGAGCCATTATACCCAGCAGCAACTCTACGGCTTTCCGCCTCGCGCAGCGCTACTGTTATGATGGTTCTGAACCTTGAATCAATCATCTCGTTATTTCCAATCAATACTGGCAGGATCGATAGTCACCACTCCGTCTTCACCACAGTCGGCACACCACACCTCTATGTTCCAACCTGTCGAGTCCCCAACTACCCGCGCAGCTGGTGCCAGCGAATGCTCACATGCCCGCTGTACTTCAATGTCTAGCTCGCGATGCTTGGTTTTGAATTTGATTTCTACCGCCCCCTTAATCGTACAGTCAGCTTGTACCGGCTCGCCATCTACCTCAACGCAGCCCTGCATTACTAGCCGGCGTGCCTCGCTCCGACTGGCGGTAATTCTGTTGTCCGCCAGAAACTGAGTAAGCTCCATTGGTTTCGCAATGGTTCGCATCATCGTGGTTTTCTTCGTTCCCATAATTCTTTATACACCCAAATAAGCCCCGCGTCAACTGTTTCTTTTATTATAATTCAAACACCGCGGCGGCACCTAAAGGGAATGTTCGCAAAATTTTAACACTAAATAGCCGTAGCGCGGATACCGAACCACGTCCCCATTGCGGTTCCGAACACCCATTCCGACGATACCGGCGGTCGGGTGCAAAGCGGCTCCGGCTAACCCCCATGCCGCGCCTAAGATGATGGCGAAACCCACTACGAAGGGGGCGCGGTCTTTCATTTTTCTACCGGTCGATAATGCTTGTCACCACTTTTACAAAGCGTAGTCTCCGGCGTTGTACCGCACCCTACCACTTTGCCAGGGAGACAACGATCAGTACATACGCGACGATCGTCTTTTCTCTCTTCCGCATCCCCCAACGCCCAACGACACATGAGGACAACTACCACTAGTAAAATTAGAATGAAAACGGGAAAGAAAATCGGGGTACTAACTGTATCACCAGCTTGTTGTTTCATCACTTTTCCTTCGGTCGATAATGCTTGTCACCACTTTTACAAAGCGTAGTCTCCGGCGTCTTACCACACTCTATCATAGGTTTCTTAAAGGTTCTTTGGACGCAATTCGTTCTATTTGCTCCTTATATCCCTTATTTTCACGCTCCAATCGCTCGTTATCGGCACGGTATAATTTGTTTAACTCTCTGATATCCATTTTATTTAACTCGGTGTAAATGTCCTACAAATCTAGCCGGAGGTGATAATTGAATTACTTTTTCTCCGGGGATCTGACCTTCACGGAATTCAAACGTTTCCGCAAGTCCGTCGGTATAATACACGATCATCCCGCCGCTGTCAAGATGGTTTACGTGCTTTACTTTTACCTTTGTGTCCACGTGCGTGTGCTTCTAGGGTGGATAGCTCAGATTTCAATTCCTGAATCCTGGCAGCCTTCTCTTCTTTTTTTAGCTTCTTTTCTGCCAGCTCTGCCTCGGCAAGTTCCTTCTTACGCTTTACACAAAACTTGCCCATCGCATTTTCGAATTGTCGTTTGGTAGGGATTTGTGGCGTACTGTAAATAGTATCTTCCCGCAAGCTCTTACCATTGAGATAGAATCTGCGCAGGTACGGTTCTGATCCTTGCTCAGCCATTTCTACCATAAACACAGTGCTCGGGAAAGCAATAGAAAGATTACCAATTTCCTCCAATGCCCACCACTTGCTTGGCGAAGTAAATTCATTCCAAACATCCTCGGCGTTTTTACCCTTTAGCCAATTAATAATCTCGGCGTCGTCTTGCACGTTTGCTCGGACTCGCCAACTACGATAAGTTCCCATTATATTGTTCCTCCGTATTGCTCTACTTCTATTCGTTTAAGCGTAATGTTCAACAGAAACTTATTCGATATACAACCCAGTGCCCGGTAGGCTTCGTTGGCTACCAGTAAGTCACTTAATGGACAGCTAGTTAAGTGACGCTCAGCCGCAACTAACAAGTCTTTTTCGGAAATAGAACCAGCCATTACTCTGCCTCACAGTCGTGGTCACGGTAGTCCTTAGGGCTCGTGTCGTTTGCCAGCTCGTTCAGCCGGTCCTGCGCCATTTCATCGCCCTGCGCTGCCCGGTCCATTAGCGCCAGCACGGCACGGTGAGCACTCTGCCTTCCGCACGTAGGCTTTCCGCAGTGGTCGTTAAAATGCGGATAATACATGCCGTGCTTGTCCATTCGGGTTATCCGAGAATGAGGCACTAGCTCGCCGCAAAAAGAACACTTAGGCTGCTCGGTTATCTTGACAATACAGAGCCCTAATGTTATATTTCCACCATGCTCAACCACCTCAAAATGAATCGGCTTTGGCGCCTCGTCGGGAATGTATATCATTACCTCGCTATCAAGCTGAACGCGGGAAAGCTTCTTGAGCATCATCAAAAGTTGTCCGTAAGTCATACTATTTTACCTGCTGAATCTCAGTCAAGGTGTTGTTTCATTACTATCCTTCTACCACCGTTCGTACACGCGCGTCAAGCTTTTTCAGCTCTTTAATTTCTTTGTTTAATTGAGCTTTATACTCCCCTAGAGTTTGCCCCAGCGGAATTACTTCGCCCCTCTCGGTTCGCTCAAGCTCTAGCTTATAAAGTAGAATTAGTTCTTGGATTTGCATTTTTTACACCCAATGTTACAACCAACCAAGAGTAAAACTACACATATAAGCTGAGTACCCCAGTACCAGAAATTGGTGGCATCTAACGATCCAGAACCAACCGCCTTGCCAGTTATGTAAGCCACGCCTACTGCCGTGCCTGTGAATAAGTATCTAATCATTGTTGTCCTCTATAAACTTATTAAACGTGTCATCTCTCCGCAGTAAACAAGATAAAAAGAGTATAACAATGCTGGCGGTACACCCCGCAGAAATAGCAAGAATTATGCCCGTGCACGCATTTGCTACGCTCGTTATGGTTTCCATTGTGTATCCATCCATTTAGAAAGCTCAAACAGATCATCGCACCGGTCGCCAATGCTCTTAAAAACCCTGCTCACTCTCTCTGGCGTCCAGTCTAAATCTTCAGCACACGCTGCGTATCCGGCGATTGCCTGGGTTAATGCAACCATTTGTTCGCGTGGAGTGTCCTGCTTCCAGTGCGCCCGGTGCTCCCGTTTTTCTTGTGCGCTCACTTGCTCCTTAACCTTTGGGGCATAATCAGCATAATCAGCCCTCCCGCCAAGAAACCAATGAAAAACGCAGTACCATCAAAAGCCATTAAAAAATCCATCATTTGTCGTACCAATGTTTGTTGAATTCCAACTGTTCCCGGATGGCTCTGACAACTAACCTTGCCAGCGCCCACCCCGCCAGCGCAGCTAAGCCGCCACCTATGCCAGCAATAAAACAGCTCAATAGTCCACCCTCCACTTGGCTACCCGCACCCCGATTGCCTCCCCTACCTTGCTCAGGACGTAGCTCTCTCCGAGGTCGCCATTTGTTTTATATACTACACCTATGGCTGACAACTCCATTGCCGTCTGGAGCCTAAATGCTCCCTTACCACAATACACTATCCCACCAGTGTACGGCGCCGGTAAACCTTTCCGCAACGTAAGCAACTGAATTGCTCGAATTTGTGCCGGGGGCATCTTGTTAGGATCGATGAAGTAACGATCCTTTTCTGACTTTCTGTTTGCCATTGACTTACCGTCCAGGCTTGTCGAAACCGCCGACAATCTTGGCGTTCGGACAAGCGTTCAGTACGAAACCGATGTGCTTGCTCGTAGTAACGGATGGACTCTCTTTACGGTCGATAACCTCAACCGTGCCATCAGGAGACCTGCGGGCAATCAACATCTGATAGGAGTAGACGACATGCCCGTCCGTCTGAATGTTGCCACCAGCTGCAATCCGACCGGCTCTAAATTCGTAACCAACTTCTCTCGACTTCATTAGGTAGTACCTTTCGTCTAATGCTTTAATGTGTGTATTAAACCATATCTAGTGCGTACTGTCAATCCTTAAATATATGCTTGTACGTACGGAAGCGGCTCCGTCGTGCTTACCACCGGTATCTCAATGTAAGGCTGCCCTAATGGCGCGTACCGTAAGGAAGTGTCAATCCTCCAGCCGCGGTCACTCATATTCCTAGATATACGAGCGCCATGTCCGGGCTCTGCCGCTGCCTCAAAGCGCTCACGTATCACTAGGCGTGGTCCACTTAGATCCCACCCAGGATATTCTACAATTTGCCACAGTCCGTGATCCTCTGTTACCCTGCCATGCCAACGTACGAACGCGGTAGGTGGCGCAGCACAGTAGTAACGATATTGCCACAGAAAGCAGCGCCTACGGTCGCACCAATATGCTCGACCCTCGCGCCGTCCGAGCGGTGACCAACCAAACATTTCCCGCAATGGAGCGGTTCTATTTCTTCGTGACATAATTATTGGCTCCCGCACCCGGAGTCGAACCGGGATTATCGCATTCCAAATGTTTAGACGATGCAGGAGATAATGTTAAGTTAAGAAAGATTTGGAGGCAGGCTCAACCTGCCCCCAAACTTAACCCTTACTCGACCGGGGGCTCGTCGCAGCCCACTGCCGGGCTCTCGTCGGCTTCCGCTTCCGCAGCTGCCGTCTCGATTGCCTCGGCGCAGTCGGTCTGCTCCTCCGCCGCCTCGACAGGCTCCGCCGCCGCTTCCACAGCCTCGGGCTCGTCCGCCTCAGTAACCTCGCGGACAATGCCACCCTTGCGACCGCGCCGCGTGGTCAGACCCTTGAGCAGTCCGCCAGCTAGGCAGGCGTCGATTGCGCCGCGTACCGTGGTAACGTCCGAATTCGTCTCAGCCGCGATTGCTTCCGCAAGCTGGGGACGAGGAACGCTGCCACGCTCGCCGCCGTCAATCAACTGTTCGGCTCGGGAGCGAGCCAGCTTCACGAAACTCTGGTTGAAAACGTTGATCATAATGTTTTATTCTCCGTTGTGGGTTGGTATGTCGTTTGATGTTTTGTATACTACCTGATTGAGTTTCTTTTGTCAACACCTTTGATAACTATTGACTCGGGGTATCCTGCTTCTCAGCCGGTTTCTGCGCTGCATTCCGACGCTTGACCTCAATCCGTGCCCGCTGCTTGACTGCGCCTTCGTCCTTGCCAAGCCGCCGGTCTAGCTCCTGTAGCTGCTGCTTTAGCGTGAGCCCCGCCCAGTAAGTGTTACGTTCCACCGCCTCCTCGCTCTTGTTCTTGCGATGTTCGTGGAGTTTGATGTTGTTTCGGTTTTTGTCTTGCTTCATGACTATCCTTATATCAATGTTTTCCAAGTATGTCAAGTATGTCAATGTTAAAGATCGCGCCGACGTGACACGTCGCAAACGTTCCGGTGTAGCTTGATTCCCTTATCCCGACAGTACATCGAAAGGGCACCCTCGCCAATACAATCTAGGTCCGCTAGGTAGCCCTTTAGCTTTAGCTGCTCTATCGCTGTCTGAATAAATCCGGCATCATACCCGTAAGCAAAGGGCACATTAACAACCTCCTCATCATTAACCCACACTTGGACCGAATGATAAGTGTTGCCGTAGCTACGCTGAAACCAGCGCCGCCCGGAGATTGTGATTTCTGTAATCTTGCGTGGACTCTTTCGGGTTGCCATGATTCTTTATATCAACCTTTAACTGGGTTGTCAAGATTTAGTCTCGGTGGTCAGCTTCTTAACTCTCTGCTGTAACCTTCCAACCACATAGCCGAATTGTTGACG
>Ga0307376_10002731_pt1 | contig 16962 bp, 14 predicted proteins | sample TR2MG_FD_202536 | JGI IMG/M metagenome (GOLD analysis project Ga0307376, IMG submission 202536) | Soil microbial communities from Risofladan, Vaasa, Finland - TR-2 | ecosystem: Environmental > Terrestrial > Soil > Coastal area > Acid sulfate soil | place: Finland: Risofladan, Vaasa | collected...
GGAGCTCGGCTCGACGAGATCCTTGACGACGAACTCGGCGAACTCGTGCCAGGGTCCGCCCTGGATCTCGGGATCAAGCCGGTTGAAATGCTCGCGCTTGTCCAGGACTCGGTCGCCGTACACCGAGCAGACGTACTCCACGTTGGGCGAATGAGCCAGGTCGGCCGGGGCTATGTACGGAGGCTCGTCCGGCGAAAGCCGCGCGTCGGCCCGCTCGAAGCAGTACGAGACGAGCTCGGAGCAGCCGTAGGAGGCGTAGGTCGAGCGCATCGCCCGCGAGCGCCTGCCGGGCCAGGGGAATCCGAGCACGCCGTCGACGATCCCGTAGGGTTTGTCGAGCTGGGATTCGGCCGCGCCCAGGAGCGCCTGCAGCCGGCTTCGGTCGAGCTCTCCCTTGTACCGCAGCACGTCGACCCAGGTCTCGGTGGGCGGGGAGAGGTTGCGCCCCGTGCCCATGGCCGGGTTGTAGCCGACGCCGTTCACCTCGGAGCCGATCGACCAGCCGCCGCCCATGTACAGCTCGGCGTGGGAATAGGGGCTGTCGGTGAACAGCATGATCGCGGCCGCGAGCGGATCGCTCTTCGAACCGCGCCAGAGCAGAATGTCGCCCGGCCTGAGCCGGCGCGCCGCCTCGCTGTCGTAGACCACGCCCTTCGTCCGCAGGATCGGCGGATCGAAGAGCTGGATGCAGCGCATCGCCAGATACGTGAAGAGCCTCGCCGGATTCATGGTCGCCTCCGCCGCGCGATTGCGGCTCGAAGAATGTGACGATACTGTAAGTGTGGTGACGCGAAGCGACGATAACAAGAGGGATGCGATGCCGATGCTCCATCGGAACGCAGGCTGAGCGGGGATCCATGGAAAATTTCCTGCGGCTCCAGATCAATGGGCTATGCCTCGCCGTCATAGCGATACTGTGGATCTCCGGCGAACGGAGGAGGTTCGCGAGCCCCGACCTGTCCACGCGCGTCTACGCTGCGCTGATGGCCTCGACGGGGGCGATACTGCTCTTCGACGGGGTGACCTGGTTCTTCGACGGCAGGCCGGGATCGGCGGCCCGGGCTGTCGTGCTCGCCTTCAGCGCCCTCTACTATGTCGTCCACAGCCTTCCCGCCCTCGCCTATATCGTCTACGTCGACTTCCAGATTTTCCGGGACGAACGGCGCTTGCGCCGGGTCATCCGCCCCCTGGCCTTCATCGCCGCGGCCGTGGCCATCGCCGCGATCGCCAGCCCCTTCACCGGCCTTCTGTTCGTCGTCGACGCTGGAAACCACTACCTTCGCGGCTCGGGCTTCCCCGTCTTCGCCGTCCTGCAATACGGGCTAGTGGGATACGCCCTAGCCCTCATCGCCCTCAACGCCAGGAAGCTGAGCCGGCGGGTCTTTCTCACTCTTCTCGCCTATCCGCTTCCCATGCTCGCGGCGGCGGTGGCGCAGATGCTCGTCTTCGGACTGGTGCTTATCTGGCCGGCCACGACTCTCTTCCTCGTGGCCTCCTCGCTCAACATCGAGAATCATCGCTCCAAGACCGACTACCTCACGGGAACGGCCAACCGCCGCAGCCTGGACGAGGAACTCGAGCGCCGCATCGCGGCGAACAGGCCCAGCGACATCCTCTGCGGCCTCATGATCGACCTCGACCACTTCAAGAGCATCAACGATCGCTTCGGACACGAGGCGGGCGACCGAGCCCTCGAGGACGCGGCCAAGATACTCCTGGGTTCCGTGCGCGTGGACGACATGGTCGCCCGCTTTGGCGGAGACGAGTTCGTGGTGCTCGCGGAATCCAGGGCCCCGGTCGCGCTCGAAGAACTCGTGGAGCGGATCGAGCGCGCGGTCGAGGCGCACAACGCCTCGACCCGGCGGCCCTACCGCCTGTCGCTGAGCATCGGCCGCGCCGTCTTCGACCCCGGGGCAGGCCAGAACTCCGCGGATTTCCTCGCCGTCCTCGACGCCGACATGTACGCCCGCAAGAACAGCAAGAAGCTCGCCGCTGAGGCGTGAGCGCCGCGGATGACGCCGCAGAGACTGCCGCAATAGAGCCGCATCGGGTTCTCGCGGCGAGCAGCCGGCGGAATGGCGGCGAGGGCGCGCTCCCGGTTCGTGACGATCGGACTTTCAGAGCGTGGCGTTCGCGTCGGCGAGGGGGAAGGCGTTGGCGGCCGCGAGAGCCGCGTACCAGCGCCCCGAGTCCTTGACGAGGCGCCGCTGGGACGCGTAATCCACGTGCACGATGCCGAAGCGCTTCGTGAAGCCGAAGCCCCACTCGAAGTTGTCCATGAAGGACCAGAGGAAGTAGCCCTTCACCTTCGCGCCCTCGTCGATCGCCTGGCGCACGGCGGCCGCGTGGCGCGCGACGTAGCGGATCCGCAGGAGGTCGTGGATCCGCCCGTCGGGCCCCGGCTCGTCGGGCCAGGAGGTGCCGTTCTCGGTGACGTACATCGCGGGGGGAGCGTACTCCCGCTGGACGCGCAGGAGCGTCCTGTAGAGACCCTCGGGCGCGATCTCCCACTCGTCGAACTCCGCGCGCGGCACGAAAGGCCAGTAGACCTGGCGCGCCGCGAGCACGGTCCGCCCCTTGTCCCCGCGGCCCTCCGGATCGTGGGCGATGATCCGGCGCGTGTAGTAGTTCACCCCGAGGAAATCGAGGGGCGCGGCCATGGCCTCGAAGTCGCCCGGATCGATCTTGGGGATCGCCCGGTCGTACCAGGCGAGCATGTCCCCCGGATAGCCCTTGCCGAAGACGGGGTCGAGGAACCAGCGGTTGAAGGCCCCGTCGTGCCGCGTCGCCGCGGCCCGGTCCTCGACGCGGTCGGAGGCGCTCTCGACCCACTCCAGATTGTGCACGATGCCGACGCGGGCTTTCGGGCAGTTGGCGCGTATGACGGGCACGGCCCTGCCGTGCGATAGGAGGATCCCGTGGGCGGCCGCGAGCGCCGTCCGGAGGTCCTCGCGCCCGGGCGCGTGGACGCCGAAGAGGTGGCCGCAGAAGGCCACGACCCAGGGCTCGTTGTGCGTCATCCAGTCCTCGACGCGGTCGCCGAGGCGGCGGGTGACGACGTCGACGTAGCGCACAAAGGCGTCCACGGTGGCGCGGCTGGTCCAGCCGCCCGAGTCCTCTAGCCGCTGCGGGAGGTCCCAATGGAAGAGCGTCGCGAAGGGCCGTATGCCCCGCTCGAGCATGCCGTCGACGAGGCGGTCGTAGAAGTCGAGGCCGGCCGCGTTGACCGATCCCGACCCCTCGGGCAGGATGCGCGGCCAGGAGATCGAGAAGCGGTAGGCTCGGAGATTGAGCGAGGCCATGAGGTCGAGGTCCTCCCGCCAGAGACGGTAATGGTCGCAGGCCGTCCGGCCGTCCCGCCCGTCGGCGATCTTCCCGGGAGTCGCGGCGAAGCGGTCCCATACCGACTCGCCCTTGCCCTCGGCGTTCCAGGCTCCCTCGATCTGGTAGGCGGAGGTGGCGGCGCCCCACACGAAACCTTCGGGGAATTTCAGCGACGGAGAATCGTTCATGCTTCGCTCCTCTGCGAAGTCCGGCCGGGATACCGCAGGTTCCTCGGCCGGACTGTCATCCTTTTATCGCTCCGGCGGTGGCGCCGGCCATGATCCACTTGCTCGAGAAGAAATAGAGGACGAGAGGCGGCAGCGCCACGAGCACCATGCAGGCGAACTGCACCGCGTAGTCGGAGGAATACTGCCCCTGGAACTTGAAGATCGAGAACGGCAGGGTTCGGAGATCGTCGCTCGAGAGGTAGGTGTTGGCCATGATAAACTCATTCCAGTTGTTGAGGAAGGTCATCGCGGCGACGGTCATGGTGGCGGGCTTGGCCATGGGCGCGACGACGCTCCAGAGCATGCGCGGCCAGGAAGCCCCGTCGATGAAGGCCGACTCCTCCATGGAAGGCGGAATCGTCTTGAGCTGTCCCATGTACACGAGGGTGTTGAAGGACAGGGTGAAGGCGACGTAGGGGATGATCACGCCGAGCCGCGTGTCGATGAGTCCGAAGTAGCCGAACCAGATGAAGTTGGGCAGCAGCGTCGTGTGGATGGGCACGACCATGCCCAGGGTGACGACGCCGAGGGCCAGGGCGCGGAGCTTCCACGTCAGGCGCGTGAGCGCGTAGGCCATGCAGAAGGAAATCGCCGTCGAGGCGAGGGTGGAGGAGACGACGATGATGACGCTGTTGAGGAGGTAGCGCGGAATGCGCCCGTCGGTCCAGGCCCGGACGTAGTTGCCCCATTGCGGCAGGGCGGGAAAGCTCAGCAGCCGGGGGCCGAAGAGATCGCCCGATTTCTGGATCGAGTAGTCGAAGACCCAGAGGAGTTGTAGTCGCCGCCGCGCTTGAAGAAGAGGACGACCGCGCCGATTCGGCTGGTGTAGTCGAAAAAGCTCACCAGCTTCGCGTCGATCGCCTCGGCGGCCACGAGGCGCGCCGCCGAGCCCGAGGCGCGGGCGTACTGGTCGACGAAGGACCGCAGAGTGGAGTCGTGCACCAGGGCCGCGGCGAGCAGGGAGACGCTGTCGGTCTCGTTCTGGATATTCCGCGCTATCTCCCGGGCAGTCGCCTCGCTCTGCCGCTCCACCGTCGAGTAGAGGGCGGACAGGTAGAGCGTCGAGAGGATGATCGAGACCACGAGACTCGGCAGGGCCACGATCAGGAGGAAGGCCAGCGTGAAACGGCGCGACAGGGAGACCACGCCGCGAGTATACCACGACTCGCCGCCGCCGGCCCCCGAAACGAGGGTTGGATGCTCCCTTCGCCCCCCCCCGTCGGACGGACCCTCGCCGCGACACGGGTCGCCTGGACACGGCTTGAGTCGCCCCACCGGCGATGGCATACTCGGGTCTGCTATTCATTTGCGGCACACAGCGAGGTAGGGCATGACAGACAGCACTCTGATGGACGAAGGCAGCCGCGAGGAGCTCATAGGCTTCGCCGCGGACCTCGTCCGCATTCAAAGCTATTCGGGCCGCGAAGAAAAGGCCGTACGGTTCATCGCGGGCAGGATGGCGGACTTGGGCTTCGACGAGGTGAGGCTGGACGGCTTCGGCAACGTGCTCGGCCGGATCGGACGGGGAGGGAAATCGATTCTCTTCGACTCGCACGTGGACACCGTGGAGGTGAACGACGCCGCGGCATGGACCCACCCGCCCTTCGGCGGCGAGATCGCGGAAGGGAGCCTCTGGGGCCGGGGCTCGGTCGACATGAAGTCGAGCGCGGCGGCCTCGATCTATGCGGCCGCCCTGGCCAAGCGCGCCGGACTCGCCGAGGGCAAAACCATCTACGTCTCCTGCACCGTCTTCGAGGAGGACTGCGACGGCGAGAATCTCCGGCACCTGTTCGGCGAGACGGGCATCAGGCCCGACGCCTGCGTCATCTGCGAACCGTCGAACAACCTGATAGCCCTGGGGCACAAGGGGAAGGCGCAGATCCTCGTCAAGACCCGGGGCGTCTCCGCCCATGGCTCGGCTCCGGAAAAGGGCGTGAACGCCATCTACGAGATGGCCGAGATCATCCAACGTGTCGAGCGCGTCAATCTGGAGCTCGCCGAGCGCGAGAGGCCCCGGGGCACCCTCGTCATGTCGAGGATCTCGAGCACGAGCGCCTCGCTGAACGCCGTGCCCTCGGAGTGCGAGGTCTATCTCGACCGGCGGATGGTGGTCGGCGAGACCGAGGAGACGATCAGGAAGGAGATGGACGCCATCGTGGCCGGCAAACGGGCTTCCTGGGAAATAGGCACGCTGTTACGCACAACGTGGACGGGTCTGGACCTGCGGTACGAGCCCCTCCACCTGGCCTGGGAGATCGATCCCGGCCACAGTCTCGCCAGACTCCTGATCGAGGCCTACGCGGAAACCTTCGGCTCGCCCCCCGCGGGATACGACTACTGGGACTTCAGCACCAACGCCGTGGCGACGGTCAGGGAAGGCATCCCCACCATCGGCTTCGGAGCGGGCGACCACAAGCAGGCGCACATGCGCGACGAGCATTGCCCGGTCGAACAGATCGTCGACGCCTGCGGGATGTACCTGAACGTTATGCGGCGCTTCGGCTGAGAGCCTCCGCCGGCCCCGCGTTCGGATCACGTCAGCCTTTGCCTGCCACCGATCATCCGCGTCAGGGCCTCCTCCTTGCGCGCCCGGCTTGGCGCGATCGAAAGCGAGTAGGCCCGAGCGGCGGCTCGGCCCGTGGCTGGAGCGCCGTGGCGCAGCAGATAGACGGCCGAACGCTTGCGGGCCGCGCGGGCGCGCATGACGGCCTCGGGCTTCCTGTCCATCCAGCCCGTCCGCGCCTGCACACGGAAGAACCCCGGCTTGGGCGGCAGCAATTCGGCCGAGATGCGGTTTACGCGGGCAAGCAGCTCGTGTCCGCCTTCCAGCCGCGGCAGGCTCTGCCGCAGCGACACCACGAGCGATTTGCGAGAATCGGCCCCCATCGCGGCCAGGGCAGGACTGAGCGCGACACTGCCGCCCGGGACGCCAAGGAGGAACTCCGCAACGGCGAGGCTGGCGGCGCAGCCCGGATCCCGCGAGAGCTGCCATGCCATCTCGAAATCGGTCCGTGCCGCGTACAGGTCTCGCCCGTATAGAAAATAGCCCCCCCTGCGCTGATAAAGAATCCAGTTGCCAGGATCCCTGGCTATCCCATAGCCCAGACTATCGACGGCCTTCCGCCAGTCCTTCAGATCGTAGCGGAAGTACGGCGACAGCGGGCGAGTGTCGCCCAAGGCCGTCAGCAGAGCGGCCACAGCGACGATGTCGAGCAGATACGCCAGGAAGAAGGTCACCTCGTCTGTGATGACGAGAAAGTCGCTCAGGCCGTGCAGAAAGCAGCTCACGGTGACGCCGAGCACGACGAGGCCCCACTTGACCGGTCTGTGTTCGCGTTCGTACCAGTAGACCACGGCGCCATACGAGAATGCGGCCAGGGCCGCCCAGGCCATGTGACTGGCTATGGTGTAGTACGAGCGGAAGAGAAGCGTCACCTGGTTCGTCTGCATCCCGTAGATGAGGTTTTCGATGACCGCGAAGCCGAGCCCCACCGAGGCGCCTTGAAAGGCCGCGTCGACGGGTTCGCGAACGGAACCGAGCAACTTCGAGAGGATGAGAAACACGGCGAACTTGGCGAGTTCCTCGCTCGGCCCCACAACCGCGAAGTAATACTGAGCGGTAGCCGACACGAAGCCGATCGACTGGCGGGCGTAGGGACTCAGCTGATAGAGAAGGAGCGAAAGGGGCGCGCTCAGAAGTCCAAAGACGAAAAAGAGGGGTACCGCCCTGCGCAGACGCTTGTGTGCGGCGTTAGCATCGGCCCGCCTGAGCCAGCGCAGCCAGAGTGCGGCAGCGGCGAGATCGATGCAGATCGTGCTCACGAGGTGCCAGTCCATCTTCCCCTTCCTGGCCGAAGAAGCCGCCTCCAGAACCCTCTCCACGGCTTCTTCGGGAATGGGATCGTCCGCGAAGGCGCGGACCGATCGGCGAGTGTCGCGGACGTCGTAGAATTCCCTGCTTCACCTCATACAAAGAATAATCTACCACGGCTCAGCATAAAGCGATATGCGGTCGAGCGCGAACGGGCCTAGGTCTCACCGGTCCGAGACCTCGTCGTATATCTTGCCGATCTCGACCCCGCTGCGCCTCCGATAGGCGCGCATGCCGAGATAGATAGCCACCGCCCCGGCGTACAGCAGCGCCATGAAGGCCATCGAAGCGGCATTTCGATAACTCACGCCGTACAGGTTGCCGGGATCGACGAGCCACTCGTACAGCAGGAAGCCCAGGAAGGCGCAGAAGATGAGGCCGAAGAGGGAGATGAGGGGCAGCCTTCCGATCCTGAAGCGCGCGAGGGGCGAGGCCCGGTAGAGCTCCTTTTTCGCGAAGGGCAGGACGACGGCGGCGAGGCCGGTGCCCAGGAAGGTCACGGCGATCACGAGGGTCGAGACCAGGGTGAGGCTGCTGAAGTGCCAGACGTCGAAGACGAAGAGGGCCGAGACGAGGAGTCCGGGAACGATCATGAAGAGGAGGGCGTTGAGCGGGGCGCGCGTCCGCGGGTGGAGAGCGGCCATGGATCCGGGCAGGAGCCGGTCGAGGGAGGCCGAAACCAGGAAGCGCGTGCTGGAGAGGTACATGGTCCCGGCCCAGCCGAAGAACCAGGCCGACATGGCACCGAGCACCGCCACGCGCAAAAGCGTCGAGTGGAGGGTGAGCACCGCCAGCAGGGCGGGATAGGGCCAGATGGGCATGGCCGCCGGTCCCGGAACGAGCCCCCAGCGAGAGGCCCAGTAGGCCGCGTTGGCGTCCATGTAGAAACTCCATCCTATGCCTTTGGCGATGGCGAGGAGGAGGACGATGGCGAGGAGGGTGGTCGCGCCCAGCGCGCTCGCCATGCCCAGGAAATTCTTCCTGAAGTTACCCGCGCCGTTGACCTCGCCGTAGAGCGAGGCGCCCGAGTTGGGCCAGAGGTTGAAGAAGGCGAGGAAGGGAAGGAGGAGCAAGACCCGGCCGATCCCTCCGCCCCAGATCGGCGTCGCGGCGCCCGCGGCGCGGCCCGCCGCCTCGATGGCCGCATAGGCGTCCTTGAGCCCCAAGAGCCGTGCCGCGGAGGCGTCGAAGCCGGCCTCGAATCCCGAGCGGCTCGAAGCGAGGAGGATCGCGATGACCGCGGCCAGTCCCGCGTTCCCGACCCAGAAGCAGATCCTCTGCACGCGGGCGTAGGATTCCATGCCGAAGGTGATCAGCAGAAACACCAGCGCACAGGTGGCCACGCAGACCAGGAACCAGGCCGCCGGGCTTCCCGCGATGGCGAGCGCCGCGTCCTTGAAGCCGAGCACCGCGGCGAGCGGCACCAGCACGATCTGGCGCAGCATGTCCGCGTAGACGGGCGTCCAGAGCCAGAGAATGAAGCACCAGCCGGTGATCGCGAGGACGAAGCCCAGGCCGCCGCCGAAGATCCGGCTCTGCCAGACATAGTCGCCGCCGGAGCGCGGCATCACCGCGATGAGACCGGCGTACACGACGATCTCGGACAGGATGAGGATAGCGCCCACGATCAGGGCGGGGATCATCCCGCCGCGGAAGGCATAGGCCTGGCTTATCGTGTACAAGCCGAGGGTCACGAGGTTGATCGAGAAAAAGGCGTAGACGAAGGCGTCCCTATTCGACCAGGAGCGGGTCAGGCCCGTTTTCTTCGGCAGTAGCGCATCCGATGTTTCACTCAACCTGTCGCTCCCGTCCCGCCTTCCCGTCAGCGCCTTGAAACCGCCGGCGGGAGGGGGCTCGTCGCGGCGATTGTACCCGCCGCCGGGATTCGTGGGAATATCCGCCCCCTCCCCCGCCGGCTCGGTCGTCGAGTTCCCCTTGCAATTCCCCGATGGGAATAGCAAAGTTCGAAGGTCGACTTCGATAAAAGGAGCAGGCGGTATGGGAATCGATACGGCGAAGGCGGGCCCGGAGGGCGGAAAGCCGGACGGCGTGGCGATCAGCTTGCCGAAGCCCGGCGTAGGCGGGACGATGTCCGTGACCTCGGCGCTCCTCCTGCGTCGAACCGAACGGGAAATGGGATCGAAGAGGCTATCCCGGCAAATGCTCTCGAACCTGCTCTGGGCCGCGTGCGGCGTGAACCGGGAGCTCGGCCCCTTCGGCGCGGCCGGCATCACGGCGGCTTCGGCGAGCAACTCGCAGGAGATCGAGGTCTACGCCGCCCTGGATTCGGGCTGTTACCTATACGACCCCGGGAAGCATCGACTCCTGCTCGTGCACGCCGGCGATGTGCGGTCGATGGCCATCGGAAAGGGGCAGAGCGGAATGGGGGCGGAAGCGCCCCTGCGGCTCGTCTATGTCGCCAATCTAGAGCGCTTCAAGACCGCCGGATTTCAGGAGCCCGGGCTCGATGATCCCGAGATCCAGAAATCGTACTACTACGTGGACACCGGCCTGATCGCCGGGAACGTCTACCTGTTCGCCGCATCGCAGGGGCTGTCGGCCTGGTTCCACAATTGCGACAAGGCCGGGCTCGAGGAGAAACTGCAACTCGGGAAAAGCCGCCGGATCCTATTCGGCCAGACCGTCGGCTACGCACGCTCGTAATGGGACCAGTGCGACTCGAACGCACGACCTGCTGCTTAGAAGGCAGCTGCTCTATCCAGTTGAGCTATGATCCCCGGTCAATTAGTCGCTCCGCTTCGCGGAGCGACTAATTGACCTAGCAGTTTTGCTGCGCAAAACTGCGTACACACGCCCGGCGCTGCTCTACCGCGTGGAGCAAACGGTTGACCGGCTTCGTCTACAGGGCGACGTGTCGAGAGAGCAGTATAAGATTTTCATGCCGAGAGTCAATACGATCCGGCCGGAGCTGCGCAGGCACTTTGGGCAGACCATGCAACACGTGCCCGGGGAGGCCCGGGCACCGGCTGGAATTGGGGCTTGGAAGGCGCTACGTTCCTATGATGCGCATGCTAATCGTCGCGTTCGCGCTCGCCGCGGCTGGCCTATATGCCCAGACTACCGCGACCGAACTCCGCACGGCCATCGTGAACACCGCCCTGGGGCTCAAGGGCGTGCCCTACGTCTACGGCGCCGAGTCCCCGCCCGAGGCTCTCGATTGCTCGGGTCTGGTCCAGTACGTGTACCGGAAAGCCGCGGGCCTCTCAATACCCCGCAACTCGAGGCAGCAGTGGGCTGCCGGCCGCCCCGTCGCGGCGAGCCTGGCCAAGCCCGGCGATGTCTTCGTGTTCGACACTTCGGGCAGCGGCCCCAGCCACGTGGCGCTCTATCTCGGCGACGGCTCCATCATCCAGGCCGTCTCCGAAGGGCCGCAGACCGGGGTCATCGTCTCCTCGATGAGCGACCGCTATTGGGCGACCGCGTTCATGGGAGCCAGGATCTTCCTCGGCGAGCAGATGGGCGCAGCGCCGGAAGCGGCAAAAGCCTCGGTCGCGGCCGGCTCGGCGACAGCTCCGGCGACAGCTCCGGCCGCAGCCGCGGCGGCCCCGGGAGGCGGGTCGCCGGAGCAGCGCAACGCGAACCCCGCGCCGAGCCAGGCCGAGCGCGGCGGCGCCACACCGGCCGCGGGCCAGGCCGATTCCGTCCCCGTTTCCGAGATCGGCTTCGAGCTCGGCACGCGCCCTTCGGTGCTGAACGACCGGATCCCGGCCGCCGTCGGCTCGATGCTCGCCTTCACGATCACGAACCGCAGCGGCGCGAAGGGAAAGTTCCTGATCGACTTCTACAAGGACAACGTCGATTTCCGCAAGATCGTCCCGATCAAGCACGCCGAGGTCTCGATCGACTCGGGCGGCCACTATCGCCTCGACCCCGTGCTCTTCGACGAACCCGGCCGCTACCGGCTCAACGTCAAGACCGCCGGCGACACGCAGCTCATGCAGCGCTCTTTCGAGGTAGTCCGCATCGGCGCAGGAGGGGCCATCCAGTCCTATACGGGCCGGGCCGCGCCCGCCGCAGCCCTGCCCGCCGGCACGCCCATCGTGAAAGCGGCTCTCATAGTCGGCTCGGAGCCGCCGAACAAGGGCGGCAGCATCCGCGCGGCCGAAGGCTCCGCCATCCTCATCCGTGTCGCCAACGGCACGCCTCTCGAACGGGATCTCGAGTTCCTGCTCTACCGCATGTCCGGGAACGGCGAAGGGAACCTCGTCCTGGCCGACGAGCGGGCTCGACTGCCCAGCGGCGGATGGATCGAGCTGCCTCCGGTGGCCTTGCCCGAGGCCGGCCTCTACCGCTTCGTCGTGAAGTCGAGCGGGAACGACCTCCTGCTCGAAAGGACGATCCTCGTCGATAGACTATTTTAGGTGCGCGAGATCGAAACCCGGTATCGAAAGCTTTTTCTCGACCCAGGCCGTCAGCCGGTTCACGATGAAAATCAGGATGAGGTAGATGGCGCCCACGAAGAGGTAGGAGGGAAGGTACATGAACTTGTCGGAGGCGAGGAACTGCATCTGGGCGAAGAGCTCGGGCACCGCGATGATGTAGGCGACCGAGGTGTACTGGATCAGGTAGACGATCTCGTTGGAGAGGGCCGGAATGGCGAACCTCAGCGCCTGGGGGAAGAGGATGAGCCGCACGGTCTCCATTTTCGAAAGGCCGATGGAGTAGGAGGCCTCGAGCTGTTCGCGCGAGATGGCCAGGAAGCCGCCCTTCAGGTATTCGGCCTGGTAGGCCGAGGAGTTGATGACGAAGCCGATGACGGCCGCGGTCATGGGGTTGAATCTGACGCCGAGCGAAGGCAGGCCGTAGAAGATGAAAAAGAGCTGGACGAGCATCGGCGTTCCGCGCACCACGGTGATGAAACCCTTGCAGAGCTGCTTGAAAAAGCCGTTCCCGTACAGGACTCCGACGACGAGGGGAACGGCGAGGGCGAAACCTAACACGGCGGCCCAGGCGGTCAGCTGGAGCGTCAGGGAGAGTCCTCCCAGGATGTCGGAAGAGCGGTGGATCACCACGGTGAAGAAATCCAGCGTCTGAGTCCAGGTGCTCCGAAGGGCCGCTCCGAGTTGCGCCACGCCGCCCATGCCCGCCCCTACTCCCGAACCTTGGCTGCGCCGGACTTCTCGGTCTCGCCGTACAGCTGGGTGATCTTGCCGAGGAATTCCTTGGTCCGCGGATGCTGCGGATTGTTGAACATGTCGGAGGGAGGCCCCTCCTCCAGGATTTTCCCATGTTCCATATAGATGATCTCGTTGGCGACGGACTTCGCGAAGCCCATCTCGTGGGTGACGCAGATCATCGTCATGCCGTTCCGGGCCAAGTCCTGCATGACCGTCAGGACCTCCCCGATCAGCTCGGGATCCAGGGCCGAGGTCGGCTCGTCGAAAAGCATGAGTATCGGATCCATGGCGAGGGCGCGGGCTATGCCCACGCGCTGCTTCTGACCGCCGGATAGCTGGGCCGGGTATTTGTCCCCATGGTCCTGCATGCCCACCCGCGACAGCTCGAACATGGCCTTCTCCATCGCCGCTTTCCGGCTCATCTTCTTGACCTGGACCAGGCCGAGCGTGACATTGTCGATCGCCCGCAGGTGGTTGAAGAGCGCGAAGTGCTGAAAGACCATGCCGATCTTCTGCCGTATGGCGACGAGATCCGCCTTCGCGGCGGTCACGTCGAGCCCCCCCAGGAAAATGCGCCCGCGGTCGGGCGGGTTGAGCATGTTGATGCAGCGTAGCATCGTCGATTTCCCGGTGCCCGAGGGGCCGATGACGACCTTGACCTCGCCCTTGTCGAGGGAGAAGGACACGCCGTCGAGCACCTTCAGCTTGCCGAAGGATTTTTCGATGCCCTCCACCCGCAGTATAGCCTCGCCCATGCGCACCTTTCCTTCATCGATCGGCCGCCGGCTTTGGCGCGCGGCGGCCGGCTCTCACTTCGAAAAAATGAAACCCGGAATGGCGAATTTCTTGTTGATCCTCTGGAAGAGGAAATAGAACAGCTGGAACAGCGCGAAGTACAGGATCGAGCAGGCGAGATAGACGGCGAAGGTATGGCCCCTGGTCGTCGTGATGTCCCGCCCCTGCTTGAGAATCTCCACGATGCCCACGGCATAGGCCAGGGGCGAATCCTTGAGCACGATGGTGAACTCGTTGGTGAAGCCGGGAAGCGAAAGCCGGAAGGCCTGGGGCAGGATTATCGTGAAAAAGGTGCGGAACCGCGAGAGCCCCAGGGAAAGCCCGGCCTCAGTCTGCTCGGTGGAGATGGAGAGCACCGCTCCGCGATAGATCTGCGCCTGATAGGCCGCGCTTCTCAGGCCGAGGCCGAGGACGATGGCCGCGAAGCTGCCGATCTGGATGCCCAGTTTGGGGAAGCCCAGGTAGAGGATGAAGAGGGTGACGAGGACGGGCAAGCCCTTGAGCACCCATTCGTAGCCGTTGGCGAAGCCCTTCCCCAGTCTGCCCCCGTAGATGCGCAGGAAGGTGATGGGGACGCCGGCGGCGAAGCCCAGGGCGATCGAGAGCAGCGTGATGAGGATCGCCACCACCGCGCCCTGCAGAAGCAGGGGCAGGGTGGCGAACATGAAGAAGACCGATTGCGACATGGCCCTTCTACTTCAGGTTGACCGAGTCCTGCTTGTGGAGGATTTCGTTGAACTTGTCGCTGGCCATGAGGTTCTTGAGAATGCCGTTGACCTTGTCCTCGAGCTTCGAGCCTTTCGGGAAGGCGATGCCGTAGTTTTCGTCGGTAGTGATGACGAAGGCCTTCTTGACAGGCTGCATCTTCTGATAGCCGGCGGCGACCGGGTCGTCGATGATGAGGGCGTCGATGGTGCCGTTGTTGAGAGCGGCTATGGCCTCGATGTTCGTGGGGAACTTGATCAGGCTGTCGGCCTTCATCTTTCCGGGCTTCACGAGGTTGTCGTCCATGTAGATCTGGCCGGTGGTTCCGTTCTGGCAGCCGACCTTGAGCTTGGCCAGATCGTCCAGGGAGCTGATCTGGAGGGTCGAATCGGATTTGACCAGGATGGCCTGATTGGAGGTGTAGTAAGGAACCGAAAAGTCGACTTGCTTTTGGCGGTCGGGGGTTATGGTGATGGCGGCCATGGCCATGTCGAACTTGCCGGCCATGAGGGAGGGAATGAGCGAATCGAATTGGACATCGTCGATTTCCAGCTTATAGCCCAGCTTGGCGGCTATCTCGCGGGCTATGTCCATGTCAATGCCCAGGAACTCCTTGCCGTCGGCGCTCTTGTACTCGAAGGGAGGATACTCGGCATTGGTGCCGACCCTGAGGACTTTCTGTCCGCCGGAATTGCCGCAGGAAACGAACGAGAAGGAAACGAAAAGCGCGGCGAGCAGAAGTATCGAACGAATAGCTGGTACTCTCTTCATCTCATGCTCCGCATTTAAAGAATTGCGGACGATCGAGCGTCGCCCGCTTCCTGCAGTCTAGGGGCATGTCGAGGCTCGCGTCAACGGAGCTGCCGGGAAATTCTGGAATTCCTTTCGACCGGAGCGTTATGCTCTATTTTGCGATCTTTCCGATGTATGCGTGCATAGAAACACCGGTGTAGATTTTTTGGAGAAAATTGTTGACGGCGGGTTCCTGGAATGCGAAACTAAGCCCTTCATGCTGTACACCCCCTACGTGTGGTCTCTCGTCGCAGCGGCTATTCTCTGCGCGAGCATAGCGTTATACGCTCGACGATACCCCGAGGCGCCGGCCGTCGTGCCCTTCGTGCGGATGATGTGGCTCGGCGTCGCCTGGACCCTTATCTACAGCATCTCCATCCTCACGGTGTGGTATCCGGCGCGGCTCGCCCTCTCCATGCTGTTCTATCTGCCGGCCCGCCTGATTCCTCCGGCCGTCCTCGCCTTCGCGATAGAGTATACGGGCCACGAGAAGTGGCTGAGCCGCCGCAACACGGCGATCGGTCTGGCCATCCCCCTCATCGCGATCGTTGCCTCCTTGACGAGCCCCTGGCATCACCTGTTCCGCTTCGATTTCATCCTGGATACCGCCGGCCCCATCTCGATCCTGCACTACCGGGCGGGGATCATCTACATCGTGAGCAGCGTGTATCAAAGCTTGATGGTGCTGGCCGCCCTGGCTCTCTTCCTCAGCTCGCTGCGCGACCGCGCGCTGCAGCCGAAGAACACCCTCCTCCTCTTCGTCGGAATCTTCGTTCCCATCCTCGTCGAGACCCTGTTCGACTTCGGGATCACTCCCATATCGGGGTACAATTTCGCCCCCAGCACCATCGTCGTCGCAGGAGCAAGCTACCTGCTGGCCCTGATGCGGTACGAGCTCTTCAGCTTCGCCCGCATCGCCCGTTCCACGGTCTTCGACAACATCGCCGATATCGCCCTCGTGTTCGATACTCACTTCCGGATCATCGATTTCAGCCGTTCCGCCCGGGAAAGCCTGGGCCTCGATCCGAACCGCTCGCGCGGCATGAGCCTGGAGCGCCTATCGCCGGGATGGCGGGCTTTTTTCGAGGCGAACAGCCGCGCATCGGAATCCGACGAACGCAGAGAAGTGTCGCTCCCCGCCGAGCTGGGAAGCAGGATCTACGATCTCTCGATATCGCGCATCAAGGACTTCCGGGGCAAGGCCGTGGGATATCTCTTCCTTCTCCACGACATCACCGAGCTGCGGACCTCGGAGGAGCGGATCCGGCAATTGCTGAAAGACAAGGAATTGCTCTTGCGGGAGGTCCACCACCGCATCAAGAACAACATGAGCGTGATCTCCAGCCTCCTCTCCCTGCAGTCGGAAACCGTGTCCGACGGCCAGGCCCGGCGCGCGCTCCTGGACGCACGGAGCCGGGTCCACAGCATGATGGTGCTGTACGACAGGCTGTATCGCTCCGATGGCCTCGGCGAGCTCTCCATCGCCGAATACCTGTCCCAGCTGATCGATCAAGTCATCGCGACTTTCGGAATATCGTCGAAGGTGGAGGTCAAGAAGGATTTCGACGACATAGCGATCGGAGTCCGCACCCTCTTCGCCATCGGCATCATCGTCAACGAGCTGATCACCAATGCCATAAAGCACGCCTTCCCCGAGCAGTCCAAAGGCTCCTTGACGATCGGAGTGAAAAGGACGGGCCAGACGATCCTCCTCTGGGTCGAGGACGACGGGGGGCGCTTCCCCGAAGACAAGGACGGAGTCTTGGCGAGAGGCTTCGGCCTCCAGGTCGTCCAATTGATGGCGAGGCAGATCGCCGCCGAATTTTCGGTCGAGACGGACGCCCGCACCAGATTCAACATCGAGTTCGCGCCCTGAGCCTCCCGCATTCCCTCCTCGGTGTTCCGAACCTTGTCGACGGTGCCGCCGGTCGCGCCCCGCTCGGGCTTCCGCCGCATCGGGCGGGGCCCTCCCCGAGGATGGCCTGATGAGTAGTTTGGCGGTTCCCTCATGGGTGATTCCCGGAACCTACGGAGAAAACCTGCGCTTTCTCGAATCCCGCGCCGAGATCGATACGGTCGAGCTCCTTTTTTTCCTGTACGACGACGAGGT
>Ga0307376_10002735_pt1 | contig 16952 bp, 15 predicted proteins | sample TR2MG_FD_202536 | JGI IMG/M metagenome (GOLD analysis project Ga0307376, IMG submission 202536) | Soil microbial communities from Risofladan, Vaasa, Finland - TR-2 | ecosystem: Environmental > Terrestrial > Soil > Coastal area > Acid sulfate soil | place: Finland: Risofladan, Vaasa | collected...
CTACCAAGTATCTCAACATCAACGAATTCAGCGTCAGCGACATTAGATAGGTCGTTTGTATTGTCTTGAACAACTAAAACAGTAGTGAAGATGGCTTGACCAACAAGTGGAGATAAGTCAGGAGCTTCTGTAAATATACTTGCTTTCGCCTCTGCTAAATCATTGTACCTAGCTTGACCTAACGTTATGAATGTTGCTCCAACAGACGGTATATGATAAATCCTTTGGTTTGTGAAATCACCAGCACCATTATTTGCCGGAGTTCCACTTCCATCATCCCAAATATCAGGATTAATATCTGTAGTAGGCGCACCTATTGAAAACCCACCTCCACCATCACGATAAATGTATTGAAATGTAACTGTAGGAATAGCCGGATTTGACAGTATAGTTGGATTTAAAGGATTGTTTATTCTGTTTATGAACGGAAAACAAGTCTCTCCTACAAGCTTCTGTATTTTTAAGTTTGTTCCTACATTCAAGAATTGATTACCATTCGATAGTTCACCTGCAAATGCAACATAATCAAGCAATGCATCAACAACCTGATAAGCAGGTCTTGACGATCCCGTTACGGTTGATATAAAGAATCCGTTTGCGTGTTCTGCAGTTTGTAATTGTATCCTACTTCTTCTAATGTCAGGAGTTGATAATATCCCTGAGACTTTAATTAAAGCACCCTGATTGCTTATGTAAAAATTAGTGAATGGTTCACCTATGTTTGGCATAGCCTCACCAATAAACGCATTCCAAGAAACCATATATCTAATTGGTGTAGTAGGGTCACTCCAATCCATTATGATTCCAGTACCAGCAGCGATATCAACCAAAGCATTATTACCTGCATTGATAGTTACCTGACCACCAGTAATGATGCCAGTATCTAATGGTGAATATGCATCAGCACTCACATCGACAGGAGCAAGGTCATTATTGAAGTCAGATAAGTTCTCAGGCTTGTTGAATATGTATGAATCCTCTAAAGGGTTAATTTCATCCCAATTAGCATTTACATTTAAGTCACCACCACCACTAGCTGCCTTAACTGCTAGTACTGTAGTCTTAAGTGATTCGCCACCTCTTGATACCCTAAGAACATCAGTATCTTGAAGAGTTCCGGCATCAAGAAAGTCATCACTCTTCTTAGCTAGGTCATTTATCTTATTCAAAGCTTCTCTGTTCTCGAGAGCTAATTTATACAACTGATTAATTGTAGCCATTTATTACTGTTTTACGAATTCGTCATTACCAATTATAAGAGCTGGTACATCAACGATATCCAATTCTACATCTGTATCAACAATGTTAGATACCAATTTATTCTCAACCTCATATAGTGTAACCTCCATTTTATAAACGTTTGTCACACCTATTCTACTAGGTTCGCCAATCTCTTCTATCTTGCAAGAAATTCCATCAATAACAACGGTATCCAATGATAGTTGTTGTCTTATTGTTCTAGCCAATGCTGTAGATAGCCTGGTTAAGCTCAATTTTTTCTTAGCATAAGAATATGTGTTAAGTTGATAAACGCTATCATCACCTTTCTCAATTTCCAATTCACTTTCATCTGAAAGACTGAACAAATCATATTCTAATCTAGCAGTATGCTCGATACCACTTTGATACACTATGTCATTATTTGTAGTGTTCTTTGATCGTATAGTTACGAAATCAGATAGGTCAGAATATACTTGTATCTTTTCGGATACAAATTGTACTGTCTCAAAATCACTATCAGTTAAATCTATTGTAACCTGAATTTCCTCATTCAAGAATGGAGACATATCAATATTAAATTCATATGCTTCCCAATTGAAAACGTTGTAGTTAGCTTGTAAAATTACATTCACCGGATCTCCTGCAAAACTAATATCAGTAACTAAAACATATGCCGACAACGAATCTTCATAGATAATATCTACTATCTTAGCGTATGCCAATCCATCAACTGCAAAGTAGTTACCAATCTTACCCCAAGGTGGAATAGCTCCGTATAAGGCGTAAGACCCAGTAATAATTGGTAAAGTCTCATTTGGGTCATAGATATTTCCAGTTTGAAAGTAGAATCCGTAACGCTCACCATCAGGGAATTCATATCCAATAGCATCCCTCTTATCAACTTTGTTAAGGTTACTTGTTATTGGAAGTACTACAGGGTTAGTTGTGGTTTTTGTTGTACAGTTGTAAACAGATACACTTACCGTTTCATAGTTCGTTTTAAGTTGAATCTTAATATCATCTTGGTCGGTGAATTTATGTATAAATGGAACACATAACTGCGCTTTCTCTTCATAAGATAAAGTGTTAGTGTCATTTCTGAAAATCGTATTGTTGTTCCAAACCTCATTCTTCTTGAACCTTATTGAGTTACTATTTGATATGTATGCAGTCTCAGTTCCTCGGCCAACATCAGGTGTAAAACTCTCTACTGTAAATGGAGTTGTCTTTACACAACCGTAAATATCCTTTGCATAGGCCGTGAAATTACCATCAAGTATTCCTGAGAATACCTTAGAACTTTGATAGTTAATGCCATCCAATGAGTATGTTAACCCTGTAAGGGCATTTACGTTAGTGCCTGGCGATTGAGCAGAGCTTACTGTTACCGTAGCTCCTGAGGGAGTGGTAGTTACCTTTACTGTTGGATTGTTTAAGAAATCCTTAAAGGTTTCGATTTGCTGAACTGCCTTGTTTGCATCTGCAACGGCAACGAATACCGTAGTGTTTCTAGGGTAGTCAAACTCAACAACGGTATTATTCACATTATCTATAAAGACTGGTGAGCTTATTCTAAGCATCGGTGTCCCTGTAGTTACACGAACCCTAATGTTGTCACAAGGATTAACATTAGCCTCAAGATACTCAATACTGTTTATCTTGAAGTTAGGAATTTGAGCTTCGTTTGTAACCACAAAGCTAACTCCTGCATTTGAACCTTGACCAAGGAATTCTATGTTATCCTTCTTCGCAGTTATTAAAATAACATTTCCTCCAGTTACTTGAATTGTAAATAGACCAAGGTTGTTGTAGTCTGCCTCATAAGCTGGAAACCATTGTAGTAAACTCTTTCCTCCATTCGCATCTGTTCCTGACCACACCTCGAATACGCTTTTACCCGTTCTAACTGCAACACAACTCTCAACGTTGCTGATTGTTGTTGCACCTCCATTTATATCAAGGTCACGCCAAGCAAAATTTATGACCTCACCTATTTCTACCTTTCTAGAAAAGGTTAACTGTATCTTACTGAATGCCATTTATCAAAAGTCCTTTATATTTATTTTTCTTAAACTCAAACAGTCTGAACTGCCAAGTCTTACCTTCACTATCATTAAACTCGAAAATGCCGTAAATATTATCAGTCATTTCTGTTTCCTCTTCAAAGTTGGTGCTATAATTAAATGACAACCAAAAGTTCTTAAATGAAGACCTTTGTATAGATGCTATAGGAATATCCCTATTTGCAATCTCACCTTCTAGCGTAAACAACACATTTCCAACACCAGAGCCGAATGTAATCGTTTTATCCTTGTAACCTTGTAGACAAGCACCGAAATACGGCTCATGCCTTTTGAATATCTCAATTGGAGATAATCGTAGATTGGTAGCAGTTTTTGGTGAATACAATCCCGTTGGTACAGTAGAATAATCATCTTGCCAAACCCGTTGCTCGTAAATACCGTATTGTCCAGGCTTCATGTCTAAAAGAAATATGTCTTTATCGTATGAAGTATCCTCTGTAGGAAATGACTTGACTAACTTCCTGATTGCGAATACAAGACCAGTACAGTCAGCACGATATGTAGATAACTTCATGTACTGAGTTTCAGCACCAGATAATGGAGTTACCCAATTCGACTTTCCGTTAAATTCATCAAGACCAACGGCCTCTTCGTATTCCTCACCACCTTTCTCGTATCCTAGTTCAATTCCTTTTATTGAGAATTCTGTGCTTACTTTTAGCTCCAATTCTTTTGTGCTTACTGTTCGCTCGAGGAACGTTTTCTTATTGTTAAAGAAATAGTCAGTAGGCTCTATTCTAACAACTTCTTTAAAACCTATCTTCTCTACGACATATGAAACATTAAGAACAGTTCCGTAGCTCTCCATAGCGTCCTTGAATGACGTAGTAAGTGGTTTGTCTCTGAATCCCCTAGCGAGGAATCCCGAGGTAACACCAATGTAAGCACCCGGACCATCTTCAAGGTATCCAAGTTCCTTTCTACCAAAGTAGTCTGATTGTAATACCTGGTCTGTTCTTCCTGACATTATTCTGATAAGCCTCTCCATTAATTCAAAAGGAAGTATGCACTCACATTGCGTACCTTCCTCATAGCTATTGCTAATTATCTGAACATCAATCTTCTTCATTTCAAGCTCAACATCCTCTCCAAAGAATGATTTTTGGCTTACTGCCAATGCAACAGATTCTCCTTTTAGTATCTCAAAATCAGCAAATGTATTTTTGTATGTTATTGTCTTCCTTGTCATGTTGGAATCGTTTTGGCCACCATCAGGGTTAAGTGCCGAAACTAAAGGTATTCTTCTCTTGTACTTATATTGGGTTGACCCACCAGTATTACTAACATCCTCAAATATAAGAAGATACATATTTCCGTAGAAAAGCCTTATTCCGTTTATGTCGTTAGGCATAGTGTATTCAAGCTCAACGTCAATAACAAACTGATCTATAGTAACAGTTTCTTCGGAAACAGACCATAGCATATTCTGTGTGCTACCATTGAACGGCAACCCATTGTTCTGATTCTGAATCTTGTAGTTTGTTACATCTGCAGCATCAACATGGGAATCTGCATATAAGTCCATTGGAAAAGTAGTATAGAACTCAGTATCACTACCAGAGTGTGGTGTAAGCAACTTTTCGTCACCTAGCCTAACACCGAATTTAGACACCAATAAAATATCCTTACCAATTATGTTTACAAGCTCAGTATTCAATGCTCCTATCTCAGTTCCATCTATTGCAGTTTCCCTGATAACCTCCACCTTCTCGCTTTGATATCCTTTGATCTTCCCAGTTAAATCAGATTCAACTGCATTCACTTTTATCTTACCATTCTTTTGAGAGAATGTATATCCATCAAGAAAAGCAATATACCTTGTTATCACCTCTTGTTTTGTTGGGTGAACTATCTTTTTCCTAAGAACTATCTGAGCCTCAAGGCCATAGTTTGCATATATCTGTCTAATGATATCAGCACCATCTCCAAAGAATTCTAGGTTTGTTGAATACTTTGTTACCGTAGTGAAGTTCTTGTCACTTCTCTTAAGTTCCATAAGGTCATCCTTCCAACCAATCGGCTCTTCGATAACTATTGGCTCAGTTAATGATTCATGTCCTAATGTGTATTCAACCAACTCGTAAGGTTGTGCTAAATTCAAACTCATTATAAGAAGTTTTTAGTATAATTAATATCGCTTAATGCTTCTCTAACGGCATCGCCAACGGCTTTATTGTCGTTTACAATCCTAGTTCCATTAAGTCCTTTGGATATTGTTTCTAGCATAGCGTTCTTAAATGCTTCATCAAAAGCTCCCTTGTCAGAAACCATTATCGATGACATTTGAACTGGACTTATCATACCTTGCTGAAGTAGAGCTTGTTGAGGTATAGTTCCGATGAAACTCTCCAAATCTTTATGAACCAAGTCACCTTTATTCATGTGAACCAATTTATTCCTTCTACTGCTAAGTTCTAGTGAACCATCCTTTCTTTCAAGAACCTCCATGCTTCCACCGTCATTTATAAGAGCCGTTCCTGAGTATGTTCCCTCTAAGTGACCGTCCTTAAATGCTGGTATTGATTGAGCAAGTACCGTTGCAATTTGAGCAGCTCCAATGCCTATGATAAATGGAATCCAACTTAATGATGCACCAAATGTAGCTGGACCCATTGCAGAAGCCTCAGCAACACCCATAGACGTACTTAATATAATCTCACCAATAGCAATGGCCTGGGAAATAAGAAACGCTTTTTTCTCTTCTGCTCTCTTCTTCTTCTCTAACTCCTTGAGCCTCAATTGTTCTTCCTTATCTAGCTCCTTCTTCCTTTGCTTTTTAGTCTCTTCGTCTTCAATTTCAGAATCGATAAGCTCACGTTGTAAGTCATATCTCTCTTGAAGTTTTTCCATTTCAAGGTCGATTGCCTCTATTCTTGCACCGAATATTCCATCAACTAACCCTTGAGCCAGGTCAATTCCAGAGAAAGCTAAATCACCTTTAAGGTCTCCAAGCCTCTCAACTGCTCTATCGTATTCGTCCATACTGACTGATACGGTTTCAGCTATCTTGTCTGCATTACTCTTATAAGCTGCTCCGATACCCATTAGGTAATCGATTTGCTTTTGATACAATTCGTTTTCCTCTTGAAGTTTCTGAACAGTAGCTCTATCTTTCCCAAAACCTATTAATTGATTATTGTATCCTATGAGAATCTTTAACCCATTAATAGTATCAGGGTCAACGTCTTCTAGGTAGAATGGCTTTTCACCTTTTTTACTAGCCTTTTTATCTGCCTTGTCAAGAGTAACTATTGTTTTGTCTAATAGCATTTGATTCGATTTATAAAGAGAGTTAAGCTCCTGAGAGTTTTTTATCAATTTATCAGTCCAACCATTAACTGCACCTGCACTAGCTGCGGTTGAGGTTGCCAACATACCCATGTTATTTGCTGAACGAACAGTATCATCATTAGCTGCTTCATTCAATGACTTTTGAGCATTTGCCGTATTCTCTATAAGTTCAGGTCTTTTAGCCTCAAGTTCTAAAATCTTGGCCATATTCTCTTCAATCTTCTTGGCTGCAGCCGATGCCAAAGCTCTTTCCATAATAGCTTTCTTCAAATCCTTTTCAGCATCCGTAAGTCCATTTGTAAGTAGCTCCATATCAGTAAGGTGCTTAATATCATCACCGTACTCCTTTCTTGCCTGGGCAACAACCTCCATTCGCTCCTTCTCGGTTTTGCTTAGGTCTGTTAGAGACTTTTGGAATATACTCATTTTAGCTATACCTCTTCCGGCTTCAGCATATGATTCTGTAAGTACGTTATTCATATCATCAAGGGCAACTTTTGCAGAATCTATACCTCTTGATGTATCCCACCATTCTTGACCCATTTTGAACAATTTTGGGCCCAGTATAGTGATTGCAAGAATAACCAATGAGATAAGTGACTGCATAGAAAAGAAAGCTTTCCCAACTGATCCAAGAACACTCTTTGTTTCCTGACCACTAGCTTTCAACTCCTTGTTTGTAAGTATCAATCTGTTTACTTCATCCACAAAAATAGGAATGTTGTTCGACAATGCCATAAAACCAGTTTGAACAGAGTTAAGGAATGCAGGAGATTCCCTTGTTAACTGTGCTACAGAAAATCCTAAACTGTCAAATGCAACACCTGTTCTTTTTGATGATATACCTAGTTTATTTTGACCAGCAGCTACTGCCGAATATGTTTTCTGATTCTTCTTTAATTGAAGTTCAATTTGCTTTAGGTCTAGCTCTTCTTGTGCATTGAGCTTACCCATTGTCGCTTTCTTCGTTATTAAACTGTTATAAGCTGCAAGGTTCTCTCTTTGAGACTTCTGTAGTAAATCGTAAGCACTTACCTCACCGTTTATGGTGTTATTCAATTGCTTATTTAATTTCAATACATTGCCTTGCTCCTTTGCCAATTGTGCAGATAACTCTGTATTCGTCTTTAGAGCTTTAGCTAGTTTTTCTTGACTTGTAACATCTACCCAACCAGCTTTCTTTCCCAACCCGGTATTTGATATTGTCACAATTTTACTCTCAATCGCATCCAGCTGAGACATTAACTTATCGACTTGAGCCTGAGCCTCTTTCGATACAATCAGATTTATTGCACCTTCTGCCATTACTTCTTACTTTTATTTAACCTTTTTCTCTTCTCTTTTTGCATCTCATCATGCATCAATGTTATCATTACCCACTTTTCTAAAACGGTTTTATGAACATCTATTGCAATGTTTAAAGAATTCTCAAATAGAACAACGTCTTTATAGAGATTATATTTGGGTGCTTCCTCTTCCTCTTCCTCTGTTTTAAACAGTTCCTTGTTCTTATTTTTCGTGAACTCTATTCGGAATTTCAACTGATTAAGCTTCTTTTTACAAGCCTCCGGATCTTCCACATTATACTTCCACTTCCCTATTTCCATTTTAAGCCTTTCTGACGGACGAATAGAATAAAGTGATAGGAGACTGCCAACAATCTCTAATTCTTGCAACATCTCGCTAATTTGAGCTATTATGATGTAATTATTGCTATTTACTTTGTCACCTAACAGTTCATTGTAAGCAGATGTGATATCAAACCACAATTGAGCTAACATATCCTTCTCGTCTTCTTCGAACTCGATAGGGTCGTCATCAATGTTAAATCCCTTTACGAGCCAGGATAATTCTTTGGTGTTTAGGATTTGATAAAAATTAAATATTGGTAGTGACTTTACAGACTTAAAGTATTTTCTTCCTGATTCTTTCAATTAGTTCTGGTGCGATTATATCCCAATTAACAATCTCTTGATTGTCAGGAGTCAAACCAAAGATGGATGAACCTCCATTTTCCATGAGAAGTTTTCTCCCTCTACTGTTTGTTGTTATGTATAAGTTTGTTCCTCTAATATAGGCCTTGAATCCGTAATAAGATTTTCCGGTCCAGAATAGGTTGTATGTTTCTCCACCATCCTTAATCATCCCCGTCATATCCGCAGGTGGGTCATCATGGTATTTCTTCATTGTAGACTTTGCGTACTTGTCAAGTGGGTTTCCTTTAGCGTCTACTCCCTTTATGAATATCTGATCCTCTCTGTTGAGGTCAACTATTATTTGCTCCTTGTCTTTTACGATATCAGCAGTGAGTGACCTAATATCCACCTTCAATAATCTTTTCTTAAGGTCACTTACTGTTGACATAACAAACAATCAAAACAAACAAAACAAACAATATAAAAAAAAGGAGATAGCATCCCATCCCACTTTCGTGGCGTGACAAACACTACTATCTCCTTTCAACTTTTTATTAAGCTGCTACTGCGCTAACAGAACCAGAAAACAAAATTCCACTCACATCAACAACATCAACTGCATCAACTGAATCGTGAAGTGTAACGTCAACAGTACCAGCAGTAACGGTTACTGACAATGTATAGAATCCGTTTCCGTCTTCAGATACAGTAGCTGCGGTTACTACACCACCAAGTCTAACCTCAATGTCAGAAGTTACTAATCCTACGATAGGAGTACTCTTGTCATTTGCTAAAACTTGTAGTGAAATTTCAACATCACTAGCTGCAGGTGGAACTGCTCCGTTAGTATCAGCGAAAGAAAGGTAAGTTCCATTTACACCGTCAATTTCTGTAGGTGCAAAGAAATCAAGCTCAGATGCTTCGATCCAAGTTACACTTTTTCTTTCACCAGGTTGTGTCAATTGAACTTCAATTGCTTTACCTTCTGATTCAGAACCAGTGTTCCAAGTCTTAGACTTCGCTAACAATAATCCAGCTGACCATCCAGCTAAATCTCCACTTTTGTCGATACCAAGAATGTTACCCATCTTGTCAACAACCAATACATCAAAAGCTCCGAAAGAAGTTAACTTCTCAATAGCCTTTTCGTATTCCAATCCTTTTTTGTATGTGAACATCAAAGATGTCAAACCTTTTCTTGCAAGGTCATTAACACCAGTCACAGACGTTTCAAGTACATCATCTTCATTGATAGGCTCAAAACTGAAAGAGTTAAGCAATGGTATTGCTACTCCAGTTTTAATCAAATCAAGCAAGTATGCCTTGTTGAAGTCCGTAGCTGCTGGAACTTTGAAACCCTTCTTCAAAAGGATGATACCATCAGGCAATCCAAATTTGAATGGGCATCCAAAAGAACCTACACTAGCCAAAGCTGCATCACTGCATTTCGAACTTTTTCCTAAGATATCTTCTAAAATCATTTAATTAAATTTTTATTGATTAATATTCTCTTTTGCTCTAAAGTAAGATATAAGCCTGAGCCTACCTCATAGAATTTCCCCTTATATTTGAAAGGTTTAATTGCCTTACAATATGTTTTCTTCTTATCCATATGAAAATGGTTTTAAACAGTCATTATTAAATTTAACATCTACATCGAACTTAATAGCGTCCCAAATTTCACTTTGTTCCTGGGCCTTATCCGAACCGTAATTATAAAACTTTGTAATCTCGAATTCTCTACTTTGCAAAAGAGTTATATTAGCTCTTTCCAATGCCTTTCTCAAGTTCTCAAGAACTGGGAAAAGAACATCCTTAAAGGTTGAATTTAACCTTACATTGTTTAATAACGTTGAATCGAATCCATATGTTGCGATTTTAAATGATAGAGAGGCTTGAGCCTCAGACTTGTCACTATTGTGCTTCTCTTCGAAACTAGTCTCTAACCAAACTAAAGGATATTTCTTCACTTCTTGTTTAAGAAATAAATCTAAATCCTCGGCCAAACCAAAATCGAATACCATTGGAAATGATACATTATCGATCTCTATGCTCGGCATAGTTGCAACCAATTCTTTTACCCTATCTTCTATCACTATCATATTCCGAAACTATTTGCTGATTCATAAAATTTGAATACAACATCAGAATAAACTGACTCATTTTCTGCTAAGAATCTGTACAATGAGATTTCTGTGTTATTAAAATTACTGAGCGAATAATCAACACTATATAAGCCATTCTTGTTAGAGATTCTCGGATACTCATCAAAACCTTCGCCTTGATATTTCTCTATGAATCCATTCCACGCCTCTGCTATCCTAGGAATTGATGAATGCGTCTCAGCAGTCTTCGATTGCTCCTTAACCATACCGTTACCAGCAAAGGTTCTAGAAGTATCATTTAAGAAGATTGCGAACACATAATCTGCAATTAAACTGTACTTAAAAGTACCGAGGGTATATCTTAACCCTTCCCATTTCACTAAAGTACCCGACCCATTGGTATACTCCTTTCCTCCAACTAAATCAAGCCATCTTTGTTCACTAGCTGGTATTAAAGTACCATCCGGATTAAATACTTGAATGAAAGATTTCCACGCTGAATAACCTAAAGCATTAACCATAACCTCCTTCTCATATCTAACGATGTACTCGTCCAGGTTTACTTGATTACCTTGTCTGTCTCCTAGAGGGACGAGGTTTTCCTGAACATTTGGTACATTTAGGTTTCCCTTAAAATATGATTTGTCGATTATCATTATTGCTTATTTTTTGATTACTCTTTTAGCTTTTACCTTAGGTGTTTCCTTCGCTTCTTTCTTATCTTTAGGCTCAAAAGTGCCTCTCTCAATAAGTATTTTAGCCAAGGAGTCAGGAAGGTCGATTATTTCACCGACCCTCACATGACCACCTTTTTTTATTGCTCTAATCTCCACGCTTTAGATTATATCTCTAGTGCGGTTAAGGCAGCTGAAATACTTGCTACTTTCAAGTAAGCAGGTTTTTCGCTATCTTTGATTAATAAACAAGTTCTCTTTCTAGCTTTAAGAGTCTTAATATCTTGAGTAAACTGAGTACCAGTGTATCCAACAGATAAAGAGTATCCTTCGGCTGCGTCATAGATTCTACCGTAACGAGAATCGCCAATGTAAAGTACGTTAGCTGCAACGTTGTTGTTCTCAATAACTGTAATACCATCGATAATACCACCGTTTGCACTCACAAATGGAGGCATAATGTAGTTATTGTTGGCATCTTTCTCTAACTTGTATTTGTTAATCTCAGTAAGATTCATCATTACAAAGTTAGGTTGGAATTTATTTCCTTTACCAAATACGATAGTTTCTCTAAGAATAGGAATCAAGTCATAAACGGTAGCATCAGTAAGACCTCTGTTTACTGGAGTAAATACTGGAGCAGTTGCGTCTAAACCAAGAAGTTCAGCACCAGTACCATCACCATTCAACAATTGATCGTCTAAAGCCAACTCAACGTTGTCAGACAAGAACATTTGAATTTCACCAGCGAAACGAGACTGATCTACTACAAACTCTTCAGTTACCGGAATAGTATCTCCGATTTTCTTCATAGTGATAGATTTCTCTTCCCAAGCAACAGTAGACTCAGGGAAAGCAACACCTTCTGCAACGGAAGCAGCAGCTCTAGCAGTAGTAGCGGTATCCCAATCGATATAAACGATAGTACCAGCTGAATCTTTACCTATAGAAACGTGTCTCCAAAGGTCACCCATTACCATTCTTCGTGCATCTAAAGGAACAAGCTCATTGTCTCTGTAAGAACGGGTAGAAGTAACGGCAGATACAGTAGCAAGTGCTTTTGCAGAAACGTTAAATTCGTGAACATCCATTCTGTTAGATTTTACTGCTTTCACAGTAGCATCGTGATTCTCTTTGATAACGGATAAAAGGTTATCTTTCTGAGATTCTTTTCTTGCGTTTTTAAGTTCGCCAACTTGTAAACCAATCTCTTCGGCCAATTCCTTAACCTCAACAATTGAATTCATTACTTCACTTAAGGTCTTTCCTTCGAAAGCCTTGCCAATAGCTGCAGAAATATCTTCTTTACTAGCTTTAGCCTCTACCATTGACTTGAATTCATCAAGTTTAGCGTTCAAATCATTTGCTCTTTTTTGAGCCAATTCTAATTCAGTCATTTTTTTACGAATTATAATTTAACATTATTTAAAAACTCATTCAACTCCAACAAAGCCTGCTTATTTGCTTTCTCTTCTGTCGATTCCTGCGTCTCGGCATGAGTGGACTTACCCGGCTCACTAGCATAAAGGATAGGAGTGACGCTATTCGATCCCTCAAGAACCAAACTCCCTTCCTTGTATATTTTCGCTTCATGGACACCAAAAAAGTATCCTTCTTTTGCGACTTCTTCTTTATTAGCAATTTTCCCTATGTGCTTATCATAGTAGGCCTTTTCTTCTTTATAGTGTTCTTCGTCTGAATCAATGCCCATTTCTATTTTAACGTAAGCCATCCTGATGGAGTTTTCTACTGGCAATTTGTTCTCAATTGCGTATACTGCATCCTTGTTTGCATACTCTTGGAGTTTTACTTTGTAAATAAGTGCCTGAGTACTCCCTTCAAGATCGCTTCCTAAGTCCTTAAACGCAAACTTGTGCGTGAATATTTCAACATCCTTTGGATAGGCTATGATTTTTCCTATTTCGAGGGTGTGATTAAGAGCATAAAACGTTTTCCCACTTTGTTCAGGGATGCTTTTATCCCAGAGGCCATCAAAATGAACATCTTTGTGACTATCCATAATATTGGTGGTGTTAATAACAGGATAGTAGTAACCACCTTCACCTTTAAACTCAACTTTTCCTTTGATTGTTCCATTTTCTAATTGTTTGTTGACTAGCTCAGAATTAATAGAAATACTTTCGCTATTCTTTATTACAGACTTCTTTAACGCTAAAATGTTCTCTTTATTTGCTTTTAACTGAGCAAACATCTCACCTTTAGAGTCAAATTCTTTATTTAATACTAAACACTTTATCATCACTTAACTTTTTATTACTACTTCACTTTCTATTAACTCAACCTTCTCTTTTAATGCTGAATATATGGGGTGAGGATCCTCCTTATCAAAATCATCAAATTCCTCCATGTTTTTTAGCTTACCCTTAAGTATCTTAATCACTTCTTTTTGGTATTCTTCTTTTGACATTACCATAATGTTTACATTTTATCTTTCCATTCGAAATATTCCTTCTTGGCCTCTTGTGGTGTGAAAATAGTCGCATCAACCATTTGTTTAACACCTGACATGATTGATTTCATGCCTAGAGCTTTAGACTTTTCGATCTCCCTCATAATTGGAAGGTGGTCGTAAGTACCAACGAGCTTAGTCCCGAATTTGTTGTTAATTGTTTCTGTGAAATCGTTCATTTCTACCTGAATCTTCTTTTGTATGAAGTTCACTACTGCTTTTGCCTGGTTCTCAAATGTAGAACTAGAGCCAGAAAGTGAGTACAACTCAGGTGGAATACCAAGGGAGTTAACTATTATCTGACCATCGGATACCACCGACTGGTCAAGGCCTAAATCAGCAAGATTTATGTGTAAAGACTGCCATGCAAGGTCGGAGTTCGTTATTACAGTCCGACTCTTACCGGATCCCAGGCCATATTTCCCACCGTTGAGTTTTCGGTCAATATCACGTTGTTCAGTCTTCTTTAACGGAATTTTTGCCATATTTCCCTGCGTCTTATTGATGAAAAGCTCTTTTCCGTTGCTTTCTATTACAATATTCTTTGCATCGAATGATTTCTGTACGTTAACCAGTGGTTTCAGGATAGATTCAAGTCTAGATGGAGAAATCCACATATTTTCCTCACTAGTTGTCTCATCTATACCGTTTGCAAGGTCATAATAGGTCAAAATATCGGCAAATCTTATGCTAATGTTCTGATTGTATTCGTCATATTCGAAGGTTTTTGCCAATTCTTCGCTCTCTTGAGCCATGGTCATAGGTAATTTCGTCTTGAAATCCTCTTCGAATTCGATTAGATTAGGCTTAAGGTTGTATAACATCTTAATCCTCTCTGGTGACATTCTAGTTCCGGCAATGACGGGATACTGATAAACCCATCCACAAACGTACTTAAACCATATGAATTGCTTCAAAAAGTCATCCCTAGTCTGAAAAATGTTAGGTTTGTTAAGTAATTTTATGATTGGTGTGTCATCCTTTCCGTTTTCAGTAAAACGAACCATCGAAAAGTAATCAGCAATTAGCGATATACCAGGCATAAGTATCGGATGTGCATAAGCCATCTTCAATTTATTGGCCTCGTCACCCCAGTCTGCTTGACTTTTTCTTTCTTCGTAGTAAGGAGTTCCATTAACGTCTCTTGTTACTCCCCAATTTCCCCAATTAAAAAATCCCATATCTAATATTGTGATAAATCATCTATTAATATTTTAGCTCCAGTGATACTATCAGGTGCATCATCGTGCTTATTCTCTTTCTTGTCTTTATTGTATCTAAAGAATTGCCTCATAGCTAAATCATACATTCCACCAGTAGGAACATCATTCCTAAATACAAACTTCATCCTCACGCCTGCAGCGTGGGTAACGATCCTAGTATGTTTGTTGTTTTTCTCATGGATGAACATTACTGTAGTATTTTCTGGAACCATATCGTTCAGGGTTGTTGCGAAAACACTTCCAACACCGTTACTCTCTACTCCAACATAATCTAACTTATGGTGCTTAATGTACTCAGCACACGCCGGTAGTGTTATACTTGAGTTATCTTCCGTAAAATACCAATCTACAACATAATAAAATTGTCCTATTTGATAGACGATAGGGAAACTTAAACTATCCATACCTCTGTCTGCTACATCTATAAACCCAAATTTGGCTGCAATATTGTCAAGATTCAAGTCTTCATATGAGAATTTCTGAAAATCCTTCTCATGGAATAATGCTCCCTTAACAAATTTAGTCCAATGCCCAAGTGCAACCTGACAGTATTCGTCATAGTCAGTCTCCTTCATACGGTTGAATTCCCTAAGTACTGATTGAGGTACGAAGTCAGGATTCAAATCTAAATATGTCGTATGGATGTAAAGTACGTTATCTTTTATTCCGTTCCATTGCCCGGGAACACCTCTCTCCAAAAACATCTTCTTGTAAATCCAATGCTCATCGTCAGGTGGGTTAAAGGAAAGTATACTAATGTTCTGATGCGATTGTGTTCTTATCGATAAGTATATTTTGTTGAATGTCTCGTAGTCAGGCACTTCCTCTGCTTCGTCAACCACAAAACAACTAAACCCTTCCAGCGACTTAAGTGCTGCCGTCTGATTTCCAGATGAGGTTTTCATACCCCTGAAAGTAACAGAACCACTATTCTGCTTTGCGTTCTTTGGTAGTACCTTATTCTTAACCGTCTTGAACTGATCGTCATAATTCATAATTGACATCTTATCCATAAAGTTAGGAATGATACTATCCTCTGCCGAGGTTAATGTGTACCTGGTAAATAGCGTCTTGTAATCGTACTCGGCAGTCCAATTGGCAATGGCCAATCCCACAACATACGACTTCCCTGAGTTCCTTCCTCCAGATATTACAACAGTATCTATCTTGGCTAACTTCCTTGCGTAGTCAATATCCAGTTCGTCCGACTCTCCCCTAATGACCGATCTAGCCTTAGGTAAATCGAACAATGGCTGATACTTACCGGCAATGTCAATTTCAGGCTCTTTAATCTGTTCCATTCAATGATTTTACTTTCCCACCTTTGTCGTGATTTGTAAACGATATCTTCGGAGTTTTTTTCTCGTAGCCTCCTTCTGAATCTTCCTTACTCATAACAAGACCATCGATGTTGTGTAACATGAAGTTCATGAAAGTTGGAGATACTCCATCCTGGGCCAACTCTTCGTAATATTCTGCAATTAAAGTCTTTGCATACTTTATTACCTCTTCGTAACGTGGATTCCTTACAGAAAAAGAGTTCATTTGCTTCCGAGAGGAAAAACCAAGATGGGTTATCATCCCATAGTACGACAACCTCCTGAATTCAATTACTCTCTGGTTAGGTGGCCGACCAACAACCTTCCTTCCGATCTTACAACCATCCTCAACATACTGATTAACCATGTCCAGCATATCTTGTGGCTTGGTGTATTCGGGTGGAAGGCCAATTCTCTTTATGTACTTTGTTTCGAGATTCTTCTTCTGCTTGATTAAGAAATCTCCTTCTTTCTTGTCTGACATACCATATGAACGATTTACAGTAAGCAATATTATAGCAACACACATATTTGTTATAGCTAGTTGTACATTCCTATTTTGTGTGAGGTGTCGGAAACCCAGATCCGGTCGCCCGTTTTGGCTGACAAGCATCCTTTTTAATAGTATTACTATCATGTGCCATACCCT
>Ga0307376_10002736_pt1 | contig 16945 bp, 19 predicted proteins | sample TR2MG_FD_202536 | JGI IMG/M metagenome (GOLD analysis project Ga0307376, IMG submission 202536) | Soil microbial communities from Risofladan, Vaasa, Finland - TR-2 | ecosystem: Environmental > Terrestrial > Soil > Coastal area > Acid sulfate soil | place: Finland: Risofladan, Vaasa | collected...
CAAGTAAACTCAGTGTAAGGATCAGGGTCAGGAGGGGGATCTCTATATTCAAATGTGGCATTGCAGATCAATTGGGGTGTAGCAAGATAAGGATCGTTGAGATAGAAGTCAAATGAATAGTTTCCGAAATAAACAGGCGAGTAATCAAAAATATAAGTCGAACTATTGAAGTCGTAGGAAGTTACCAAGTCGATAACATCAATGTAATCACCATCACGATATATGTAGGCGTACATCGAACCACCGATGATGGGTTCGTTTCCTGAAACAAACACGTAATGTCCAGTAATGCTAACTTCGATCCGAGATTCGGTCGTTAAAATTATCCAAGTAAACTCAGTGTAAGGATCAGGGTCAGGAGGGGGATCTCTATATTCAAATGTGGCATTGCAGATCAATTGGGGTGTAGCAAGATAAGGATCGTTGAGATAGAAGTCAAATGAATAGTTTCCAAAATAAACAGGCGAGTAATCAAAAATAAAAGTCGAATGATTTACACTGTGAAAAGTTACCAGATCTAAAAAGTTCACAAGAATACCGTCTCGATACACATCAGCGTACATCGAGCCTCCGAGAATCGGTTCGTGTCCAGAAGGAAATACGTAGTATCCTGTAATATTAACTTTGATCCGAGATTCGGTCGTTAAAATTATCCAAGTAAACTCAGTGTAAGGATCAGGAGTGGGATCTCGATATTCAAAGGTTGCGTTACAGATATACTGGGGATTGCTGTAATAAGGATCGTTGAGAAAAAAATCGAAAGAATAGTTTCCAAAGTAAATTGGCGAGTAATCAAAGGTAAAAGTCGAATGATTTACACCGTGAAAAGTTACCAGATCTAAAAAGTCCACAAAAATACCGTCTCGATACACATCAGCGTACATCGAGCCTCCGAAAATCGGTTCGCTTCCAGAAACAAACAGATGGGATCCATTAACGGTAACTTCGATCCGAGATTCCATCTTTACCGTCGCATTGGTAAACTCAGAATCGAATGTAGTGGTAAAAGAGAAAGGTACGCTGGTTTTTTTTATCGCTCCCTCGTACGCGCACAACTCCCCTTGTACAATCGGATAATTAGCGGGATCGGTGGACACATAAACTTCCTTTTGATAGGTATAGTTGCTTAGCTGATCAAGTACGATAGTTCCTAATTGCGCTGACTCGATCTTAACAGTGGAATATTGCCCAAAATCAGAAAGAATGAGGTTTACAAGTTCGATCGCAAACAAATTGGTGCCTCCTAATCCAACTGTATCGTAATAAGAAGCACTCAATCTTACATCATCAGTTTTTGCAATCTTGCAGAACCACAGGAACACATCGTGCTCCAGTTCTTTTCTTTCAATGGTTGTATAAAACTCATTGTATATATCAGAATATATGCTTTGAACGAGTGCGTGGGTTTGCCCAACGTCGAAATTAATGTTCAAATCTAAATATTCCGAAATTTTGTAGCAGTAATAGAGGTTTTCTATGTTTGAATAGTTGAGATGGTTTAATACGAAATTATGAATTTTATTGATATCTAAGCTAAATTGATCGATAGCATTTAAAATATATATCATATAATACAAATTCTCTAAGGTTAGCTCTACCCTATCTGAATATTTGGCGTCAAAATATAGTTCGGTTGGCGTTTCTACTATGTTTCTCGCAATGTAAGTTCCAAGAGCGTTTATATCGAATCCTAAATCCACGAAATATTGACTCGTAATGTTCCCTAACCCTAAATATTGGCTAATAAGTTCCATAGTCTGTATCGCGTAGTAAGAATACTTCAAGTAAACCAGATCGTTTTTCCACTCGGAAGATGACATTATGTTTTGTACTAAAAAAGCACCATAATTTTCAGGGTAGGAAAGATCGAGAAATTGCGAATCGATTACATCCTGTAAAACAGTATTAAGATCATATAGAGCGGCAAAGTCGTTTAATTTAAATATTTTTTTTAACGAGGCAAGAGTTTTAAACAGATTTTCGTGGGAACTAATGGAATTTATCTCGTCCACGAATTCGTGGTGTCCTGATGTGTAATAATCGAAAGGTCTCGATCGAAAGCTCACCTTCGTTAAATCCATACCGGTGCAGGCAAAGAATTTATACTTACCATAATTCTCCACTACGGTACCAAGTAGTAAATCGTATATCGATTGAATGCTAAGATCTCCAATTTTTCCGAAGTATTCATAGGAAGACACTAAACTGTAGATTAAGTCTACTGAAGTGTAATCCTCCGAGAGTAAAGAATATCCGCGTTCTTGAGCAAATAAGGTTATATACGAAGCAAGTTCGTTTTTATCGCCTAAAGATAATAACGAGATATCTCCCGTATTAGAAAGCGACCTTACGATTTGAAAGGTGTCGATGAGTTCGTGATATTTGATCGAAGTCGACGCTTCCCAGCCTCCAAAAAAGTTTCGATTGTTAAGTATAAAAGCCACTACTTCGTTTCTGACATATGATGTAAAACCCGTAATATCCGCTAATTCTAAATTGATCGCAGTAGCAACTATATTAGAATAGTTAGTCACCCACACGAAGTCTGAGATGTCAAAGTACGCTCCTTCGGAATGGTACAGCGTAGTTAAGTGTTGGTGAAACACGTTTTTATCTATTATGTCCACATAACTACTTCCGAAAGTTTCTAAGGTTTTCACGCAATAGTAAGAAGCAAATTGATTAGGTTCGGGTTCCATTAAGGAGTCGAACATGCCTTCTTTGTCATTGTAAAATCCGGTAGAAGAACCTAAAGATTGTAAACCGTCAATGTACAAGGCAATATCACCCCGCTCTTGAGGTTGCGAATTCCAGTCAAAACCTAGCGTATCTAAAGTTATGACCGCGTAGTAGGTGTTGTCTGCGGTAGGAACTTTAAACCCTTCTTCTAAGGAGGAATCATAGGGTTGACCGACAAATCCGTGCAAGTAAGGGTGATAGCAGCCCCAGATATAAGTGACCATGTCAGCAATATCTATTGAATTAATACTGTTCAAGATGTCCAGCGAAAGCACTGCGTAGCAATTGACTTCTAAAAGCGTTGACAACGGGTAATATCTGCCCGGAATTTTTGAAGCTAAGTATCTATCAGAGTTCTCGTCCGAGAAAATGTGAGAACTGGTGTCGTAAAAGGACATTACATAATCAATCGCCGCTTGTTGGTCAATACCGCCTAACTTTCCAATCGCGTCTAAGATATACAGAGCGTAATAAGTTGCTTGAAGAGAGCCAGAATAAATTTGAGAATAATAGCCATATGTAGCGAAATCCGCATTTTTTGCGTCAAAAACTGCTTCTAAAATTTCGAGGTTCGAGGTATCAGAAGTAGCTAATAGGTCAAAATTTTCGTTTTGTCTTTCACCAGGAGTAGCAACTGATGTGATACTAATTGTTGAAAAATAAGCTAAAACTACGATTAAAACAATACTAACTAAAACTCGGGTTTTTTTCCATTTCATATACTTCACGTAAAGTGTATTTAAAAGCTTTGATCTATAAACAAACCTAGTCTTTATAAAGAAAAAATACGGAACTCTGTATGAAGTCGTGACGGAATTCAAAAAAACCAAAATTTAACTAAAAAATAGAGCCATTTAGAAAAAATACAGATTTAAAGTAATTTTAATTAAAATTTATTAAAAAAAAGAAATTTTAGAGTTTTTAGTTTTTCGAAGAATTTACTTCTTACCAAGTCCTATCATTGGTAAAGCTTCTTGAACTGTAGCCAAAGGTTCGATTTTATATTTAAATCCTTCAATTATTCTATATCCCGCATATCTAGTTGCTATGGATAGATATCCCTCCCACATTTTATCATTTGGAACCTCATAAAGGGCATACATTTTAGTCTCATAATCAGCGACAACCCAAATATTTACTCGTTTTACAAAATCTGCTACATCGGGCACCTTTTTTCCTAGAAATGCTTGTCCAACACCTTCTGTTTTGTGAGGCGGAATTTTGGAAGTTACCATTATAAACGCCATATTTATTTCACCTTTTTTATAATTTTTATATTGTGGTAAATGAATTTTAATTAGATTTCAGTAATTTATTATATAATGAGATATATTAAAAGTATTTACAAAAATGTAACTGGAAATATTATGGAAAAATACGACTATTACAATTGTAAATAATAAGGACAATGGATTATCATCGTTAATCATAGAAAAAGAAAAAAAAAACATACAAAAATTAAGAAAATATACATTCAGTCCAAAAATCATCGTCAACAAAGCACGGGTGGACCTTTTGGACTATAATATCTCCATAATTCTACTTTTACCAGCTCCTGATCGTCATATATCTCGTTTTTGTTTGAATTATAAAATTCTTTAAAGTTGAGGTTATGATTGGTGTTAAAATTCTCTTGTTTATTAGTAATTGAGGCAACTAAACACCCACTTGCTTCTTTTACGAAAAGAAAGTGCTCTTCGCTCCCATTTAGAGAGTTAAATACTTGACTCGCGTTTCCTAATATTATTTGAACTATGTCGTCATTTTCAGGCGATTTTTTCGAAGCTTCAATCGGATCGACGAAACCTTGGTCGAGTACACCTAATTTTTCCATAACATCTTTTAATAATTCAGCCGATTTTACAAGACTTTTAAATCCAGGAACATTAAACTTCTGAATGACTCTCCTCTCTACTTGCCTATGAATCGTTGACATTTTAATCCCTAATCGATCACAAAGAGCTGAAATGCTCACATTTCCTTGCTGAGAGCAGAGGAGTGTTATTGAAGTTACAAGACCTATGATTACGTCATCTTTAGTGTTTTTGATATTTTCATAAAATCGATTTAAAATTTTCTTGGATTGGTAGAAAAAAGGCATTCCGAGGTCAAAATGCTCAGTAACCTCTAAAATCCTTTGAGTAATGTATTCTTTCCTATTTCTTTCTTTATATTCTGGCCAAATGCGAAGAATAGAAAATTTGAAGGCATTAAAATCTTTTTTAGAAATGTTAGTTACTTCTAATAAATCTTTTTCGCTAATTGGTTTGTTGTTTTCTTTATAATAGGCGTAGATGATACAAGGAACTAACATCTGAGGACTTCGATATTTTGTCCCTTTTCCTAATTTAGCGCGATTCTCTTTAAACTTACTTAAAATTACATCAAAATCCTTTAATGACAATCCCAAAGCGGTTAAAATTCTTTTAATCTCTACCTTGGCTCTGAGTATGACGTTTTCTTCAGTAGAACGGGATGCGTCAATCCGACTAAGGCCTTCTAACTTTGCAGAATATTGTAATTTACGCCTTTCGGATTTAAAACCGATCTGAGTTTTACCTAATACCGCATGTTGAACGATGTCAAGATCGTACGGTCGGTGATATTCTAACTTTTGAACCTCTAACACTATCCCACACTCGCGGCAAGTAAATCCTTCTTGAGTCTCCACTATGTCGTCAGATCCACATATATCACACTTGTAGGTTGGATCAACTATGGGAATCCTGTCCAACGATTTTGATTTATCAATATTTTTGGTTGTTGCCATTTTTCATCAACTTTTTAATATTTTTTTTTGAAAAATATCGATTAAATTTTATTTTTACAAAGAATAAAGATCACCAGTTTGCTATTTGAAGATTTGGAATTACATCAAAAACAAGATAAATATTTAAAATTGTAGGAGATAGTCAAATATTTAGCGAAAATTGAAGCGATATATTCAAGTAAGCTTTAAAATTTGTATGGATTAATATAATTCCATTCTATAGAAAGAAGATAAAAATTGCATTTTTTATTCAAAATCGTGATTTTGCAATTTTATTCCAAACTAGAAAAATTTTTGAATCACGGCCGGTGAGGTTACAACATAAATTGGGAATATAAAGAGAATTGTAATGGAATTTTTGATCTAATAACTATATTTATATCCTTTTTTATGTGATTATGTTAATAATTCAAGTAGAATCAAAATCCATTTGAATTGAGCACCTTAATTATAGATAATTTAAATTAGATTTTATTTCTTCGACTTTTCTTAAGTCTTCCGTTGATGGTTATTTGTTGAATATCACATTTATTCTTACGTTAATCTTATCCATAAATTTCTTTATAAACACCTCTTAAAAATGATAATTACTTTAGTGGGGAGATCAAAGAAAGAGTTAAACTAGTAATTTATTTAGCATCTAAAGCGATATGTCTCGTTATATTCTTAACTCAGAAATTGGAATTTTTTCTGCATTAACTTTTTCTTTTATATACATTCCTATAATAACAAAGATATAATCATGATTGTATTATTTCTTTGGCTTCTCGTTATATTATTTTTGTCGATGTTAGCTCGGGCATTATATAGTTTGGCCCATACCCCAGGCTACAAAGCGGCGTTTAACGCACTAGCCTTCGTTGGCGTATTCGTTCACGAGATGGCTCACTATACGCTGGGAACAATATTTGGTGCCAAGCCCGGTAAAGTGCGGGTAAAATATCGAAGCGGGGATAAATCGAGGGTTGCTCCCCATGGGTCAATGAGTAATCCGAAGTTCGAACGATACTCGCTCCTACAGACCTTTGCGATTAGTTTTGGTCCTTTACTGGTGTCCACGCTTTTGTTTATGTTCTGCTTGGATGTTATCTTTCACATACAGACCGAGCTATGGGTAAATGTAGTGGTAGCATTTTTTAGCTTCTCATTAATATTTGGCTCAAAGCCTTCGGGAAAAGACGTTAAATTAATCGGCATGTCTTTTCAAATCGATCCTCGCTATTCAGTTTACCAAATTTTCTTAATAGTCCTTTCAGGCATGTTGATATGGCTGTTTGTAGACTTATATTACCTTGTTCTTCCTTTTGAAGTGTTATATTACATCGAATACTTTGTAGTTCTTACCGCTTTTTACTTTGGTCTAAAAGGCGCGTTTTGGAGCGTTGGTAAAATCGCCAAAGGCGTAGCTAAAAAAGTGGGAAAAGTGCAGGTATCGAGTCCGAAATTTCTCACTCGAAGGAGAAGGTTTAAACACATAAACGACCCAAACGAAAGGGAGGTACAGTGGTAATGAAAAGTTTTTGTTTAATCGCCATAATAGTGGCTATGCTGATGTTCTACCAGAAAGAACCGTTCTACACGGTAATTATCATCGGTATTGGTGTGGTAATATACTTCGTTTACAAAGCGAAAAAAAGCGGGAATGGGCTACTCGGTGCTTTTTTTGGCGGAAGTCAATCTCACCAAGATAGCCGATTAGACGATTTAATTGCTCTAATGATGCTTCAACAGCTCACATCGACCGACCCCCAGAGCAACAGTGCGACTCAACAGATTTCCGAAGAAGCTCGAAAGCGACGCGAAGCAATTAATAAAACTCAAAAAGAAGTGTTAGACTTATTGAGCAGTGATTAAAACACGATGGAGCCAAGTGATCCTTCTAACATTGCGTCTTTGTTCTATCTGTTGAGGGAGCGAAGAATAATCTCGGTTTCGGGAGAGTCAAGCACCGGTAAAACAACCTTAGCGCTCCAGTTAGTCGCGTCCGCGTTAAGTTGCGAGGATGTTACTGATGAGCGTTGCGTTTGGATTCAAGCGAGCGAACAATTTCCCAAAAAGCGACTGCATACTTTTTTTAGAAGTTCTCCTGGCAAGTTTGACGCCCTCGTGAAAAAAATCTTTTTATATCCTGTCTCGTCTCCCTTTTTGAGTTACGAAGATCAATCAGTCTTTTTAGCAACCCTAGGAAGCGTAATATTACCATTTAGCACCAAATATTTAGTAATTGACAATGTGTCTCACCATCTACGGTTAGCTGCTTCTTGTTGCTCCAATGTCAGGCAAAAGACGGCACTCTTAGACGAATATTTTAGCTCGCAACTGTTTCCCCTCATTATGCGTTGTTTAAGGGAAGAGATCGTTCTAATTCTGATACACGAGGTCTCTTTCGATCCTGCATTAGGGAAGAATCAACCGTTTTTTAACAAGTTGTATTCGAGGATCAACAGCATAAACGTTAGCTTATCGAAATCGTTCAACTCCAAGACTAAACGGATGAAACTCGTATCGAGAGACAAACTGATCACGAGTGAATTGAAATACGAGATACTAGAGAGAGGGATTTCGTTAGTCTAGTATTAGGTCGCGAAAAGCTTCACAGGATATTTTTAAAGATGCTGGAATTAAAAAGGAGGAAATTGAAGATTTTTTTTAAGTATTTTTTCTTACATGAGTTTTAATTGTTTTACTCTTTTCTTAATTAATTTTGCGGTATTTTTCCATCGAGATTATTGGTCCAAATTTGGGGGTAGATCCTTGCTTACTTCTTAACCAGTTTAATTCTTTTTTAATATCAAGTTTAATCTCATCTTTATTTTGAATCTTTTTTAACCTTAAAAATCTCAGGGTTAACTTATAAAACTTTATCGCCTGATCATCTAATTCTAATTTAACTAAAACTTTCGCTAGATTCCAATAATAAAATAAATCGTCCCTATATAATCGTATAGCTTCTATAAATTTATTATGCGCTGTCTTGTAATTTTTTATGTAAAAAGCCTTTATCCCTTTGTAGTAATAGTCCAACGATTTCTGTTCAATTATGTTGAAAGAAAAAAAATTGATTTCCATTTCCTTAATGTTATCAGATAAATCTTTTAATTTTTCTGTGATTTTCTCCCGATCTTCTTCGAATTGATTTAATTTCGTTATAATGTTTTTAGCAAACGATTCAATTGAGGAGAAAATAATTTTTTGGATTCCTGGTTTAAGTGGCCCTTTTTTCAAAGAATTTAATAAAATATTAGGAAAATTCAAACCAATTAATAATTCATTTGTCTTAAGAATCAATTTTATTTCGTTCTTGGAAAGAATATCTTTGTTTTCTAATGCTTCTAAAAAGAATTTAGCGAATTTTGGCGACTTTATGGAAATATCAGTTAATACCTCAAAAACTTTATCTTTTTTATCACTTTTTTCTAATTTTAATAATTCTACCGCAAATTTTGCTATTAAATCCTCTTGTTCTTTTATAATAAACGAATCAGTAAAATCAATGTAATTGTTAATGAGCATCGTCTTCCGGATTTCTGTTATAATTTGAAATATTTTAAGAGAATAACCCTCATTAAATTTCTCGCACTTAAATCTAACAGAAGGAATAGATTCAATGTTATAATAGAATACTGTGGAAATATTTCTAAAACCCGCATTGGATAATAATTCTCTTAATAAGTAAGGAGGAAAACAAATTTTGTGCTGCAATCCTTTATGAGGTATTCCAAAAAACCATCCCAATATTTCTTTTTTCTGTTCTTCGTTTGCTTTTAAATATTGCTGACAAGTTTTCTCGAGATCAGGAGTTTCAAGGATTAACTTCCCATTAGGTTCTAACACTCTAAAAAATTCACTAAGTGCATAAATAGTTTCAAAAAAACTTAAGTGTTCAATTATATGAATCGCTTTAATTTCATCGCAAGTATTGTCATCAAATTCAAGGTTAAAAGCTGACATCAGTCTATCAGCCACTAAATCTTCATACAAATCAATATTACAATAATCGGGATCGTATTTTTTTCCGCAACCAATATTAAGCTTCATTTTTTTTTATCAAAGTCTTTTATTTTTACAGTTGAATATTTTGTTCCGCTAGGATAAGTGTTGCGTATTGTCGATTCAATAAAAAATACTATGAAATAACCCACAATCGAGAAGATTATAATTGAAATAATTAGCAATATGACTTTATTCTTAGAATTATCATAGAATAAAACTTGGTTTACTTCTTTTTTAGATAATCCTAGTTCTTTTCCGATTTTATGTAGTTGAATTAGATCTTTCATCAATTTCTCAATAATCACTCAGACTTCGAAGTTAATTTAATTTTTATATTTTTACCAGCAGATTAAAATTTAATGATTTTTTTTAGAATTTTCTTCGATTATAATATCTGGCTGTGACACTTCAGCAAGGTGGGGCTCTTTTTTTAAAAAAAGATATATCCCCGAATCAAGAATAATAGAGATAGTTAAATAAACCAAAAAAATATCTAAACCTATAGATAAAAACGAAAACCATATAAAAACTAATAATAAATTTAGCACTATAAATGTTTTGATTAATAGATCTTTTTTCTTTTCCTCAGTATCCACAGAATTGTAGAAGGTTCCGAATCTAATTATAATTGGTCCAAAAATCAAACTAAAGAAACCAAAATTAGGAAAGTAATAACCCCACATACTCGATGGTAAGAAAAAATAATATGTAAAATGATCAAATATCTCTCTTAAATAAGCATTTCCAACAATCAATATCAAATTTATTCCTAATAGAGATAACATAATCGCTAATACAAACATTTTTGTTTCAAACTTTTTTTTTTTTATTTTTTTTTTCTTAGCATCATTAACAATCTTGAAAGTCAAAGCTGTACAACCTACTATTAATATAGATAGTAAAAAAATCTCTAGATTAATTAATAAATTAAAATATAAATCGTTAATTTTAATATTATGAAATATTATCCAGAAAAAGGACCCCAAACTCTTATTACCTGTGCCATCAAAACGCCAATAATAACCTAATGGTAATATCAATCCTAAGATTGTTATAATGCCTCCAGTTATAGGGAAGAGATAACTTGGTTCTTTAATCTTCAATTTTAGTATTCACTTTAGCCTTTTATTTTACACATCATCTTTCTTGAATTCTTTTTCTCCTATCCAAATCTCTTATATTTACTGTTGAATACAATGCTCCAGTAGGATATGTGTTTTCAATTATCTTTATTCCTAATATGAAGATAGATATACTAAAAAAAATAATATATAGAAAAATGATAATTTTAAAAATATCTTTGTGCTTGCTCTCGAGAAAAAAAAGAGTTTTATTTATATCCTTAGAAGATAATCCTAAATTTTTTCCAATTTTATATAATTGAATGTTCTTATCGCGCATTTTATTTCTATTAACCCCTTTTAATTTTTTAATTTTTTAAATATTGAGTTTCATTTTTTTTTATCATAATCTTTTATTTTCACAGTAGAATAGTAAGATCCTGATGCATAAGTATTTCTAGAGGCTTCTATTGCTTCTATTCCTAATATTATTATTATGATCCCAAAAAAAATAAATGATATTATCAACAGGCTTATGTATAATAAAGTATGTTTACTATTGCCAAATATTAGTACTTTATTCATTTCTTTCCTACTTAGTCCTAACTCTTTACCGATTTTAAAGAGCTGAATTATATCTTTCATCATTTTCTAAATACTCCCTTCTTATTTGAATTTTATACCTTCAATTTTTAGCTTTAAAATCCTTTATTTTTACAGTAGAATATAATGTTCCCGCCGGATAAATATGTCTTGAGGCCTCAATTCCTATAATAATAATAAAAACGCTCACAAATATAGACATAATTATCAATAGGATTTTGAATAATAATGGATATCTACTATCGTCAAATAAAAAGACTTTATTTATTTCTTTTTTACTTAATCCTAACTCTTTTCCGATTTTAATCAATTGAAAAAAATTTACTACCATTTTAAAAATCCCTCCATTAAATTTTATTATCAGATTATTTGAATATTAAGTTATGATACATATTTTTTAATATTGAAATTGTTGAATCAAATTTCCCTTTAATTGGTAATTGTTTCGATGAAAATTTTTTATTTTCGATTGCTCTTAGACAATAAGGCTCATCAAATTCTTTTAATGCATAAGCAGTTCCCATACATCCTCCCCGACATATATTTGCCAAATCGCAATCTACGCAATAACCTCTTAATTGTTTCTGTTTTAACCTTAATTTTTCCAGAATCGTTTTCAAACTCTGCGTTCTAATATTTCCTTCGATAAATCCATCTGGGAGCGTTAAACATCCTTTAATATTTCCATTACTCTGAATACCTAAAACTGATATTCCCGCTTGGCATCCCACCCATGGATCCAACCCTAAATTTGGTATGAACCTTGAAAAATAACCGAAACAATGGGCACCAATAACTGGCAATCTTTTATAAGAATATTTTTTAACATTTATAGCAATGAATAATGCTACAGTGTAAAATTCTTCCCTCGAAATCGTTAATTCTCTTGGAAAGCGTCCGATAGGGATTGCTATCTGAATTTGCCAAGCAATATTTCGATCTAATAATATGTTCTTTATCTTATCTAACTCATTTAAATTAGTTTTACTTACTGCTGTAATAACACTAACAGGCATTTTTTCTTCTTTTAATCGGTTAATCGCATTTAGTGTTTTTTCAAATGCTCCCGGAATGCCTCTAAGATAATCGTGGACTTTAGCCGACCCCCCATCCAAACTTAGTGATACGCAATCAACTTTTAGGCTTTTTAATTTTTGAATATTTTCAATTAAAGTTAATCCGTTAGTAACAATTGATAATTCGAGCTTATTTCTTTTAATTTCTTTCGCAATTTCATACCAATCGTCTCTAATTAATGGTTCTCCTCCCATTAATGCAATTCCCTTATAACCACAATCACGGATTTCCCTAACTAATTTTAAAGATTCCTCGGTATTCAGTTCATCAAGACGAGTTTTTCCTGCTTTTGATCCGCAATGAATGCAATTACTATTACATTTTAGTGTAATTTCCCACACTGCGCAAGAGGGTTTAATTCTTTGAGATATTAGAGAAGTAATGCTTGGCATATCTTTAATTTGGATTCGATTTATTGAATGATATATTATTAAGTAAATTATTAAATGTTCCCATCCAAAATAGATGTCTATTGAAAAATTGCTTTATGACATTAGGATTACAAAATAAGAGAAAATAATGCTTTTAAAGCTTTAAGGTGCACTTTTCTAACAATTTAAAGATTGAATATTATCCGAGTTAGAGCAATTAGGATTCTGTCATTAAGTTTGGTGTGGATTATACTAAGCGAATGAAACTCGTATCTTGGGACAACCAAATTTCAAGAGATTTGAAGCACGAGATTCTAGAAAGAGGAATTTCTTTAGTTTAGCATTAGGTCGTTATATAAAGCAAAAATTTTGTGTTCCTAATTTTCCTTTTCCTTTAAATAGCTCTGTTTTATAAGTATTACATGATCAACGCTCCCGATTCAAAAATTTCTAATCAGATAAAATGTTCCATTTGCCGCGCCGACATTAAAGATCGCCACGCATTGTATCAATCAAGCATAAAAATGGGAGTGATCTGTAAGCATTGCCGAGAACGATTCTCTAAAGAAGATATCGAGATGATCATGAACATGTTTTTTGCGTTTGGTGGATATTTCGGACAGTTCGATAAATCTGAGTTTTCTTTAGACGATTTAATTGCAGAATTCGCGGAGCAGTTAGATGCAGGCAATTCAACCTTTCATATACAAAATGTGAAGATGTGGCACAAAATTTTAACCCACGGCATCGCTCCTAAAGAGTTTTTAAAAGAACTTTCCACGTACGTTGATCAAGCTTTTTAGAGAAAGGAAGAATCATAATTGATCTCATAATGTTTATATTGATTTCAATCTCAATTTTATATAAGTAAAATTAAATTATAATTCTCTAATGCTTCTCATTTTTGTTTAGAAAAAGTATATTATTAAAGTAAAGAAAATCAAAATGTCAGATGAAGAACTCAGGGATCAAATTAATAAAATAGCAGTGGAAATTGAGAAAATTGAACAGACAGCGAAACAAAAAGAAAATTATATTACAAATAAGTGTAATGAGGAATTTGATTCTAAAATCATGGACCTTGGGGAAAAGTTACTTCATCAACAAACTATATTAAATGAACTCCTCAAAAACATTAATGAATTGACGACAAAAAAGAAAGAACTACTTTCTATTACTAAGAATTTGGAGTCAGAATATAATTCTTTAATAAAAGAGAAGGATAAAATCTTACTCAATAATTTAAAAGCGATTGAAAAAGAAAGGAAAACTAAAACTAAAGATATCGATACCAAAATAAAAACACTAGAAAAAGAGTTGAAATCGGGCGAAAAAAAATAAAACTTTAGGGATATCATCCTAAATTACCATATCATAATTATAATTAAAATCATAAATTATTATGGCAGATATTATAGAAATTGAACGTACGATTAAAGAAGAAATAAATAAACTACGTAATTTAGGAGAATATGCACGAGGAGGAAGCGATCATCTTTCTTATAGATCTATTTGTGAATTCAAGTTGGGGAAACTAAAGAAAATAAAGCGTCAAGAAAATTCAGCTTTTGAAGTTATTTGTACGTATGATATTTATACTGAAACTGAATTCATGCATTCTCCAGATATGGACGAACTCTATACGGAGCATTACAAGGACAAATTTATTATTGATAGCGATTTCAGAATCTTAGAAGTTAATGATAAATAGAAGTTTATTCTAAAACTAATAAAAAAAAGAAATTTGAGAAGATAAAATCTTATTGAAGATATTCAATTGAGAGTTGGTTAAAATTTTGGAGATATCCAACTTCAAATGCATCTGAACCAGTGCTATAGCATCGTATTGAAAAATTATCAAGACCAGTGCTTTTTACATATACCGAAGACTCAATTTGATGATATGGCGAACCAGGATATTCAGATATCGCAACTCTTGCAAGGCAGTGATCATATAAATAATTTCTTAAAAGATATGCCCAATATACTTCATCAGCGTCAACATCATATAGCAGTAAGAGAAGCGTTATTTTATAAAAACCCTCCTTTAATAACTGAAAACGCGTATTATTATTGCTTACTTCAATATAATTAGAATTATTAAACTGATTATTGTCAAATTCAATAAGCCAAGAAGAATCAGTTGTGAATGGAGCGTATTCTTTATTCTTTGCAAGATCATCCCACAAGCCTACGAGAAGCAGTCCACTGTCTGGAGCAGGGGCAGCAAAAATCTCATTCTTGATGAACAGATATCCGCTAAGTCCTAGAGCTGCTATTGCGATGATCCCTAATAGAAACATCCCACCTTTTCTTTTACCCATGTTTTACTTTTCACCTTTTAATCTATTGATCTTTTTCTCTTTAAAGTTAAATTTATGGATAGATAGTAATAATTATTTATATTAATAATATTACTGAATTTCAATAGAATAATCCATCCATAATTACAATAATTACTAAAATCCATCCTATAAAGCATATAGCTGGGATATCTTATCCTTAGAGATGAATAAAAAAAAAGGTTAAAGAAGTTTTGTTTCGGTTGTAGGAGTTGGAGTTTTTATAACTAAGAATCGAAAACTTCTTTCAGATTCATTTAGTAACGTATGAACGATTTTGGCCGGGCTAAAAATTAATTGATCTTTTTTCACAGTTTCTCTTTCTTTATCAATCTCGACAATACCCTCGCCTTCAAGAACGTAAAAAGTTACATCTACAGGTGTTATATGTCTTTTAAGAGCTTCACCTGGTTTAAGTTCAATATGTACGATTGTTGCGTGCTCAAAATTAAATAATTTTTTCACAGCAACTTTATGTGGAGTGTCAGCAATTTGAACATCTTTAATATCAATAATTTTCATTGAATTTTAACCTCAATTTTCGAAATATATTACGTTAATTCTATATAAATTGAATCATAATATAAGGTTTAGAGCGAACATCTTCGAGCTGAATTAGTCAATATTTTAACGGCTAGCTAAATTGATTATAATTCTCAGCAAGTTTTTTAGAAAAATTTTTACATGAAAATGAAAAAATAAGAAAAAAAGTTTAAGGTGTTGGCAAAGATGCAAGTACGCTAGTATATGCACTTAGAAACAAAACCGCTAATCCTGCAAGAATATTCAACATTAGTGTGAGCATATTAAGTTTCTGCTTCTGTTCTGGAGTGAATTTTTTAACTCTATCCACAATTAGACTGCGGAACACACTTAAGGAGATCATAACGAAGTATAATATATGTTTGATACTCAAAAGTGTCGAGTATTCCGTTCCAAAGCTTAAGAAGCCTGTGTACAACCCAGATATTTCGGCTTTTCTTGACATAAGTAACCCGGTAATTATTAATCCAACCATACTAATGTAGGTTAACAGACTAAGTTTTTTCTTTATTAAAGCATTTAACGCTTTGGTTTCTTTGGATTTACCAAGAATTTTCTTGATTGCAGGTAAAACGGAAAATGCGAGTGCCAACATACCTCCAATCCACAACGCAGTAAATGTATCGTGGAAGAAGGAAATCAACACTGGAGCGATTACAGCACTTATAGGAACCATAATGATCATTTATTATTTTAGTTTTAATTGATATTTAATTTAATCAAATTAAACAAGTGCTAATTTTGTTTTCCTTTACCAGTAAAGTTATTTTGAAGATGACTCCTTAAAGTTAAAATCCTTTACTTTCTCTCTTTTAAAAATAAATTTTAAATTTTTGTGCTTCTAATACAATATAATTTAAAATTTTATTAAAAACTGAAAATAATGTGAAAAAATATGAGTAATCGAAATGGATTGGCAGTTTTTGCTTTACTAATTGGCCTTGGAGGTCTTGGTTTGGGCCTATATTCGGTATTTATTTTACCTAATACAATTATCGCAGAGACTACAAATAACTCGGAAATAAAGCAAATATGGACCGCGGAACAATCTGCGGTCTATTATACCACCGGAAGTTATGCTGATGTTCCAGATATGGATCTCACAATCACTGTAAATACTGGAGAGAATGTTTTGATATTATTCAATGGCCAATTTCTAGGAACGACTGGACTACTTATAGGTGAAATACGATTTACGATTGATAATGTCGTAATACCTAATTCCGTGAGACTTTTTAATATTGAAACCACTGGCGGGTCTCTTATGGGTAATAGCATATCGGCGCAAATTTTGGTAGATAATTTAGCAGCGGGTACCTATGAAATAGAACTGCAAGCATTGGGTGTTGGTGGAAGTGATCGTCTCGATGATGGATTATTAGTTATCTATACCTATATTTAACTTTTTTTTTATTTATTATTTTTTCCAGAATAACTCCCACTTCA
>Ga0307376_10002738_pt1 | contig 16933 bp, 15 predicted proteins | sample TR2MG_FD_202536 | JGI IMG/M metagenome (GOLD analysis project Ga0307376, IMG submission 202536) | Soil microbial communities from Risofladan, Vaasa, Finland - TR-2 | ecosystem: Environmental > Terrestrial > Soil > Coastal area > Acid sulfate soil | place: Finland: Risofladan, Vaasa | collected...
ATGCGGAGGGGAAGGACCGCCGTGACAAGGCGCTGAGTCGCTATCCGGAAAAGAAGGGGGCTCTGCTCCCGATGCTCGCCTACGCGCAGGAGCGAAACGGCTGGATCTCGCCCGAGAACATGGAGGAGATCGCGCAGGCGCTGGACTTGACTCCAGCGTACGTCCGTTCGGTGGCCACGTTCTACACGATGTACGCCAAACGACCCGTCGGGAAGTACTGGATACAGGTGTGCACGTGCATTTCGTGCCACGTCAACCGGGGGGAAGAGGTGTTCGAAGCGTTTCTCGAACACACGGGTACCCGGGCCGGCGAGGTGTCGGATGACGGAAAGTGGACAGTGATCGAGGCCGAGTGTCTCGGCGCCTGTGGCTTCGCCACGGCCGTACAGGTCAACGATCAGTATTTCGAGAACGTCACCCCGGAGACGGTCCCGGAGGTGCTCGCACAGCTCGAAAAGGGCGGATCCGAGGAATAGATGGGATATCCGCACAGTCACGAACTCGAGGTCGGAACGATCCTTTCCCGGCACTTTGGCGATCCGAAGGCCCGGGATCTGAACACCTGGCTCACGTACGGTGGATACGAAGGCCTCAAGAAGGCTCTCGAAATGGAACCCGCCGAGATCACGACCGTGGTCAAGGACTCCGGCTTGCGGGGTCGGGGCGGGGCCGGTTTTCCGACCGGGCTGAAGTGGACGTTCATGCCCCAGGAGCAGAAGGGACCGCACTACCTGTGCTGCAACGCGGACGAGTCGGAGCCGGGAGCCTTCAAGGATCGTGAGATTCTGCGCTGGGTTCCTCACCTGCTCATCGAGGGCTGTCTGGTCGCGGCACGGGCGATCCACGCGGAACACGTCTACATCTACGTGCGCGGTGAGTACTTCCCGTTCACGAACATCCTGAACGACGCGGTCGTACAGGCCTACGAGGCCGGCTACATCGGCGAGAATATCCTGGGGAGCGGGTGGAATTGTGACCTGACGGTCCACATCGGCGCCGGGGCCTACATCGCAGGTGAAGAGACCGGACTCATGAGCTCCCTGTCCGGAGGGAGGGCTGAGCCCAGGATCAAGCCGCCATTCCCGGCCCAGTCGGGAGTATTCGGCAGCCCGACCACTGTGAACAACGTCGAGACCCTGGCCGCCGTTCCGATGATCGTGGTCAATGGCTCCGACTGGTATCGACAGTGGGGCACCGAGAAGAGTCCGGGAACGAAATTGTGGTGCTGCTCGGGTAACCTCGAGCGCCCCGGCAACTACGAGCTCGAGCTGGGCGTCTCTCTCAAAGACGTGATCTACGAGGTGTGCGGGGGCGCCCCCAACGGCAAGAAGATCAAGGCCGTGATCCCGGGTGGATCCTCGACCGCGTTGCTGACGGCCGACGAACTGGATGTCCCGTCGACCTACGAGGGGCTGCAGGAAGCCGGCAGCTCACTCGGCACGGCTTCGCCCATCGTGCTCGACGAGGATGTGAATATCGTCCGGGCGATGCGGCGGATCGCCGATTTCTACGCCCACGAGTCATGCGGTCAGTGCGTTCAGTGCCGCGAAGGCACCTCGTGGGTGGCGCAAATTCTGAGACGGATCGAGGTCGGGGACGGCCGACTGTCTGACCTCGACACCCTCTACGATCTGTGCGAGCAGCTGACGGGACGTACGATCTGCGTCCTCGCCGACAGTGTAGTGTTCCCGCTCCGCTCTTCGCTGGACAAGTTCCGCGGGGAGTACGAGGCGCTGATCGGCGGACGGCCCTGAACCGAGCCCTGCGAGGCACGAGACACGGATGAACGAAACAACCAGCGAGGCGATCAACCTCACGATCGACGGCGTCGAGGTCACGGTTCCGAAAGGGACGACCGTGCTCCAGGCCGCCGAGCGTGCGGGTGTCGTCGTGCCTCATTACTGCTACCACCCCGGGATCCCGTCCCGTCCGGCTCAGTGTCGGATGTGCCTGGTCGAGATCGAAGGGCAGCCGAAGTTGCAGCCGTCGTGTGTCCTTTCGGCGACGGATGGAATGTCCATCCTGACCCAGAGCGACACGGCGAAGGAGGCGAGGCGATCGGTTATCGAGTTCCTGCTGCTGAATCACCCGATCGACTGTCCGATCTGCGATGCGGCCGGGGAGTGCATGCTTCAGGACTACGCTTTTGAGACGCACCAGCTCAAGAGCCGAAGTCACGAGGCGAAACTCGTGCTCGGTCGGGACCGGATCGCGGACGACATTCTCTACTTCGCCGACCGCTGCATCCTGTGCACGCGGTGTGTGCGCTTCATGCGAGACGTGGCAGGAGACGAAGCGCTGCTCGTCGCACAGCGGGGACACAAGGCGTACATCGACACCTTCCCGGGCAAGGATCTCGAGAACGAGTTTCGCGGCAACATCGTCGATGTATGCCCCGTAGGCGCACTGGTACACGAGGACTTTCTGTTCAAGCCCCGGTCCTGGGATATGGACTCCGCGCCGAGTGTATGTCCAGGGTGCTCGAACGGCTGCAACATCGACATCGCGGTGAAGGAGAACCAGATCGTCAGGGTCAAGCCGCGCTACAACGCCGATGTGAACGGCTTCTGGATGTGCGACCACGGACGGAAACACCTGGTAATGGCCAACCGGGGCTCCCGCATCGATCTCCCCCTGATCCGCCGCCATGGCGAACTGGAGGCGGTGCACTGGGGAGAGGCGCTCGAGTGGCTGTCGACTAACCTGCCGGAAGGGGGCTCGGGACACGCCGTCGTTTCTGCATTCGACGCGACGGAATCGCTGGCCGCGGTCCGGGCCCTGCTCGGGAGAATCGGCATCGAAGGCGGAGGATACCGCCTGTCTCGCGGCCACGAGGCCGAACTTGGTGGATTTCCACAGCTCAAGCTGCGCGCGGAACGTGCGCCCAATGCGGCGGGAGCGGAGTTGTTCGGCTTCGGTGAAACGGATGGGCTGCCGGAGGTGTCGGACGGCGACACGCTGGTCGTAGTCGGAGACCGGCTGGCGGATGCACCGGCTGACTACGGCGAAGGGGCGGGGTTCTTCCTCTACATCGGAAGCCACCTGTCGGACGCGGCGCGCAATGCCACGGCGATCCTCCCGGCGACGACGTTCGCGGAGATGGAGGGGACTTTCGTCAACCACGAGGGACGGGTGCAGCGTTTCCACCAGGCTCTCGTGCCGCCCGGCGTCGCTCGGCCGACCTGGATGATCCTGCGCCGGCTCCTGGGGCTTGGACATGGGGAGGTCACCATGCTCGAGGCCCGGGACGCATTCGCGGTGGCAGCGAGCGAGTCGGGCAGGTTGGCGGGGTTGAACTGGGATGAAGTCGGGCTCAAGGGCGTGAATCCGGGCGGCACGGCCGCTCCGGTGGCGAAGTAGGGGGGACGATGGAACCGATGACTGGAACCTCGTTCGTCGTCTTCACGGCGCTGAAGGTCGTGCTGTTCTTCGTGCTGCTGCTCGTGTTCGTGGCCATGTCCACCTACTTCGAACGCAAGATCGCCGGATTCATCCAGAACCGGAGCGGTCCCAATCGGGTGGGCCCGCTCGGTCTTCTCCAGGTGGCTGCGGATGGTCTCAAGTTCATCCTCAAGGAAGAGACCGAGCCCGGCGGAGCGAACAAGGTGTTCTTCTTCCTTGCCCCTGTCCTGGCTCTCGTTCCGGCCACGGTCCTGTTCGCGGTACTCCCATTCGCGGCGCCGTTGCCGACCCGGTGGGGTCTGGTGGAGATGATCGTGGCAGATGTGCCCGTCGGTTTTCTGTACGTGCTAGCGATCGCCTCGCTGGGCGTGTACGGGATGGTTATGGCCGGCTGGGCTTCGAACTCGAAGTATTCGTTCCTTGGTGGGCTGCGGGGATCGGCGCAGATGATCAGCTACGAGGTCGCTCTGGCGATGAGCCTCGTGCCGGTTCTGATGCTGGTCGGAAACGTGGCGATGCCGGAAATCGTCTCCGCTCAGCAGCGATTTGCCGAGGGGACCGGGGCTTACGGAGCCTGGTTCGTGCTGCCGCTGATGGTCGCCGGGCTGATCTTCGTGGTATCGGGAGTGGCCGAGACGGGCCGGGTCCCGTTCGATCTGCCGGAAGCGGAATCCGAGCTCGTGGGAGGATTCCACACGGAATACTCTGCCATGAAGTTCGGAATGTTCTTCCTCGGGGAGTATGCCCACCTGATCACGACGGCAGCGCTGATCACGATATTCTTCCTCGGTGGCTGGGACATTCCGTTCTGGGAAGGCGACAACATCCGGGTGCTGGCAGACGGCACGGTGATCGGCGAGCCGGCATGGTGGAAGACTCTGCTGACTCTGGGCTCGTTTACCGTCAAGTCGCTGGCGCTGGTGCTGTTCTTCATGTGGCTCAGGTGGACGATACCCAGGTTCCGCTACGATCAGCTGATGGATCTCGGGTGGAAGGTCTTCATCCCGTTGCTCATGGGATACATCATGCTGATGGGATTGGCGATGTATCTGCTCGATAGCTGGGGGATTCCGTCGGGACTCAAGTATTCGGCGGCGCTGATCGGGCTGAACGTGGTGCTGATGGTGATTCTCGTGTGGGTGGTTGATCGCGGGTCGGTCGTCAAGGGAGCGACCGCACGCACTCGCCGGGCACCCGGTACGGCGCCGGCGCGTAAGCGACCGGTGGCCCCGAACGAGGCGGACTGAGATGCCTGGAAGCGTAAAGGTCGTGGTGAGGCCGGAAGCCAGTGCGTCATACGTGCGCGCGATCTCCACCGGTCTGGGGATCACGCTCAAGCACATGGTGAAGCCGAAGAAGCAGACACAGCAGTACCCCGACGAGAAGTGGGACCTGTCCCGTCGGCTGCGAGGAACGCACCGGATGGCGACGCACGAAGACGGACGTGCCAAGTGCGTCGGCTGCGGGCTGTGCCCGACCGTCTGCCCGGTCAACTGCATCAAGCTCATCCCGGCCGAGGATGAGAACGGAGAACGATACGCGGCGGTGTACGAGATCGACGAGTTCCGCTGCATTTTCTGCGGTTTCTGCCAGGAAGTCTGTCCGGTGGAGGCCATCCATCTCGGAGTCCATTACGAAAACGCCGAGTACAGCCGGGAACGCTGGGTCTACGACCTGGAACGGCTGACGGAGTTCGAGCATCCGTTTACGGCGCTGTGGGACCCCTTCGACCCGGCATCAGAATGATCGAAACAGCCTTTTTCCTGCTCTTCGCCGTTCTGGCGGCCGGCGGGGCCATCATGATGATCGCCAGCAGAAATCCGGTGGCCAGCCTGCTGTACCTGGTGCTGGCGTTTTTCGCGCTGTCCGGGATCTTCGTGATGCTGGATGCGCACTTCTTGGCTGCTGTCCAGGTGATCGTTTATGCCGGCGCGATCATGGTGCTGTTCCTGTTCGTGATCATGCTGCTGAATCTCGGACACCGCGAAGAGCTCGACATGCGGAGTCACCTGACCCGGGTCGCGGCGCTGGTCGCCGGGTCGAGTCTGTTCGCCCTCGTCGCGGCGCTGGTGCTCCGCGGCGAGCAGTCATCCCTCGCAAGTGATGAGGGCGGGGTGGTGATGGAAGCGATTCTCAGGTCGCGCGGTGCGGTCGGTGCCGTAGCCGAGCCGCTCTTCAGGAGCTACCTGGTTCCGTTTGAACTCACGTCCTTGCTGCTTCTCGTGGCCATCGTCGGGGCGATCGTCCTGGCCCGGCGCCGCGCACCCTGAGGCCTCGAGCATGAATCTGGATATTGAGAACGCGGCGCTGATACTCAGCGCGTTCCTGTTCGCCGTCGGGACGGCGGGCGTACTGGTTCGCCGCAATGCGATCATCGTGTTCATGTGCGTGGAATTGATGCTCAATGCCGTGAACCTCACCCTTGTCGTATTCTCCCGATCGCTCGGACTCGAGGCACAGGTGCTGGTGTTCTTCGTCATGGCCGTCGCCGCCGCCGAGGCGGCAGTCGGTCTCGCGATCATCATTGCGATCTTCCGACACTACGAGGGTGTGGATGTCGATCGCTTCAATCTTCTGAGGTGGTGATCCGGTGGTGAGCCTGCCATTGCTCCTTCAGGAGGCGCACGCGGCGTACGAACCGATCCTCCCGGCGTGGATTCTTCTCCTGCCGTTGATCGGGGCCGCCGTGAACGGCGTCGGCGCGTTCATGTGGCGTGGAAACAAGTCGATTCCGAGCCTCGTTGGACCGCTTGCCGTGATCGGCGCGTTCGTGATCGTCGTGCTGAATTTCGTCGCGATGCTGACGGCCGCGCCCCACGATCCGGCGATCGTTTCGATGTGGACGTGGATGGCCGCCGGCAGCCTGAGCGTCGGAGTCGACCTGCAGTTCGATCAGCTCTCGATCCTGATGTGCCTCGTGGTTACCGGCGTGAGTTCGGTGATCCACGTCTACAGCGTCGGATACATGGGTGAGGATCCGGGCTATTCACGGTACTTCGCGTACCTGAACCTGTTCGTGTTCTTCATGCTCGTGCTCGTGCTCGGGGCGAATTTCCCGATCACGTTCGTGGGTTGGGAGGGGGTCGGACTCTGTTCGTATCTGCTGATCGGATTCTGGTACGAGAACCAGGACTTCGCGAGCGCTGGCAAGAAGGCGTTCGTGGTCAACCGGATCGGCGACTTCGGCTTCCTCATCGGGATGTTCCTGATCTTCGTCCACTTCGGAACGCTCAGCTATACGCAGGTGTTCGCGGCTGCGCCCGCAACGCTCGCGTACGGAGGAGCGGTCGTGACAGTGATCACGCTGTTCCTGTTCCTCGGGTGTACCGGTAAGTCGGCGCAGATTCCGCTGTATGTGTGGCTGCCCGATGCCATGGCCGGTCCGACGCCGGTTTCGGCGCTGATTCACGCGGCGACCATGGTCACGGCAGGCGTCTATCTCGTCGCTCGGACGAGCGTTTTGTTCGCGATGTCTCCGGTCTCGCAGGCAGTCGTAGCGGCCGTCGGGGCAGGCACGGCACTGTTTGCGGCGACGATTGCCACCCAGCAGTACGACATCAAGAAGGTTCTCGCCTACAGCACGGTCTCACAGCTCGGGTACATGTTTCTCGCGGTCGGTGTCGGAGCGTACACGGCCGGTGTGTTCCACCTGATGACGCATGCGTTCTTCAAGGCGCTGCTGTTCCTCGGCTCGGGCGCGGTGATCCACGCGATGCACCACGCGTATCACGAGGTGCACAGTCACGAGGATCCGAACGACATGCGGAACCAGGGTGGGCTGCGCCGCTACATGCCCATCACGTTCACGACGATGTGGGTCGGCACACTGGCGATCTCCGGAATCATACCGTTCGCCGGCTTCTTCTCGAAGGACGAGATCATCTGGTATACGGGTGCCTACGGATACGGAATCCTGTGGGGCGTAGCGCTCCTCACCGCGATGCTCACGGCCGGGTACATGACGCGCCTGATGGTGATGACGTTCTACGGAGAGAATCGGACGGGCGAGAACGCGAAATCGCACCTGCGTGAAGTGCCTGCGGTGATGTGGATCCCGCTGGCCATCCTGGCGGTCCTGTCCGTCATCGGTGGCTGGGTGAACATCCCGGATGCCTTGCCGGTCCTGCCGGGTGTGCACGCGTTTCACGACTGGCTGCACCCGATATTCGCACCGGCGCGCGGAATTCTCGAGTCTCATGGCCTGAATGGAGCTCACGCCTCCCCGATCGGGGGAGGAGAGGCGATGTGGGCCGGAATCTCGACCGTGGCTGCTGCGGTCGTGATCCTGCTGACCTTCCGGGCCCTGATCCATCGGACCTGGAAGCCGGCGGCGGATTCGGTGGATCCGACCGGACTGGCGGGCGTGCTCTACAACAAGTGGTACGTGGACGAGCTTTACGACCGCATGGTCATTCTTCCACTTCTCGCCTTGTGGCGCGGATGCTGGCGGATCGTCGATGCGGGGCTGATCGACGGTTCGATAAACGGGCTCGCATCCAGCACGCGGGCCGTCGGCTGGATCGGTAGCCTGTTCCAGACCGGACGAGTCTCTACGTACATGTTCTATTTCGTTACGGGGGTACTGGTGATCCTCGCAACATTCCTGTTCTGAGCGGGATCGAACCGTGAGCTTCTTCGAGAGTCATTGGGTACTTACGGTCCTTCTGCTGCTTCCGCTGGCCGGCGGCGTCGCGTGCCTGTTCGCAGGCGAGGAGGACGCGAAGCACGTGGCGCTGGGGACGAGCGTCGTGGCGTGGCTGGTTTCGCTTCCACTGTTCTGGACGTTCCAGCAGGGTACGGCGGCGCTGCAGAATTTCGTTTCGATCCCGTGGATCGGGCAGTGGGGCATCGGCTACACGGTCGGCATTGACGGCATCTCGCTGCTGATGGTAATGCTGACCACCTTCATAATGCCGATGGCGATCCTCGGATCGTACAGCTACATCAAGCGCCAGCAGCAGTCGTACTACGGGATGCTGTTGATCCTGATGAGCGCGATGATCGGCGTATTCATCGCCCTGGACATGTTCCTGTTCTTCCTGTTCTGGGAGCTGATGCTCATCCCGATGTACTTCCTCATCGGGGTGTGGGGTGGAGAGCGGCGGATCTATGCGGCCATCAAGTTCTTCCTGTTCACGGCCGTGGGCTCCCTGCTGATGCTGGTTGCGATCGTCACCCTCGTATACCTGTACTTCCGGCAGTTCGGCGTCCTGACCTTCGCGTACAACGACCTGGTGCAGCTCCCGATCACCCGGTCGCTGCAGTTCTGGCTGTTCGCGGCTTTCGCGCTCGCGTTCGCGATCAAGGTGCCCCTGTTCCCGTTCCACACCTGGCTCCCGGATGCGCATGTCGAGGCGCCGACGGCGGGCTCGGTGATCCTCGCGGGCGTCCTGCTGAAGATGGGGACGTACGGCTTTCTGCGCTTCGCCATGCCGTTCTTTTCGTATGCGGCGACCAGCGACCTGGTAGTGAACACGATCATCGTCCTCAGCCTGATCGGAATTACCTACGGAGCCTGGGTCGCGGCCGTGCAGCCGGACGCGAAGAAGCTCGTGGCGTACACTTCGGTCGCGCACCTCGGCTTCGTGATGCTCGGTCTGTTCGCGCTGACGTCCGAGTCTGTGCAGGGCGGGATTCTCCAGATGGTGAATCACGGGATTTCCACGGGAGCGCTCTTCCTGCTGATCGGGATGCTGTACGAGCGGCGTCACACCCGAATGATCGAAGACTTCGGGGGCATCGCGAAGGTGATGCCGTTCTTCGCATTCGCGTTCGTGGTCGTGGCCTTGAGTTCGATCGGACTTCCCGGGACCAACGGATTCGTCGGGGAGTTCCTGATTCTGATCGGAACGTTCAAGACGCATCCGGTTGCCGCGACGATTGCGGCGACGGGCGTCATCTTCGCTGCGGCGTATATGCTGCCGATGGTCCAGCGAATCCTGTACGGCCCGGTCGACAGCGACGAGAACCGTGGTCTGAAAGACCTCAGCCTGCGTGAGCGGATCGTCCTGCTGCCGGCACTGGTGATGATCATCGTGATCGGTGTGTATCCCGGACCGTTCCTTGCCCGGACGGCGCCGTCGGTGAACGCACTCCTTGAACAGATCGAAGTGCGGGCGGTCCAGGCTCCGGTGGAGCCCCTGGATGCGGACGTCCGGTTCGACCACATGCTGATCCTCGGCTTGCACGGGGATTGAGAGGGTTGACGACGTGATTCTGGACTTCAGCTCACAGCTCCACTACTTCTGGGCGCTGCTGCCGGAAATCGTCGTGTCCGTGACGGCGTTGGCGGTCCTGCTCCTGGACGTTTTCCAGCGGGGCAGCAGGGGCGCGCCGAGCGCTCGGTGGGTCGGCGCGCTCGCCGTGGCCGGTGTGATTGCGGCGGCAATCGCCAACGCCTGGCTACTGACTGTCGAAGTCCCGGGCCAGAACGACATGATCGCGGTGGATGGATTTCGTGTGGCGACGAACTTCATCATCCTCGGGGCCACGGCTCTCGGGCTGCTGTTCTCGTTCGACTGGCTGGATCGGGAAGGACTCCGGATCGGCGAGTACTTCTTCCTCGTCCTGATGGCTTGCGTCGGCATGATGATGCTCGGCGGCACCCGGGATCTGATCGTCCTGTTCGTGGCGGTCGAGCTGATGTCGATCTCGGTGTACGTACTGACCGGGATCAATCGTCGGGACCGCCGGTCATCGGAGGCTGCGCTCAAGTATTTCCTGATGGGGGCATTCGCCAGCGGCTTCCTGCTGTATGGTATTGCGCTGATTTTCGGGGCAGTCGGGAGCACAAATCTCAGCCTCGTGACCTCCGAAATCGTCCGGGGGACGGAGGCTGGCAATCCGCTGCTGTTCGCTGGAGTCGCGCTGCTGCTGGTGGGTCTCGGGTTCAAGGTGTCTGCCGTTCCATTTCACGCCTGGACACCGGATACCTACGAAGGAGCTCCCACCCCCGTTACCGGGTTCATGGCGGCTGGCGTCAAGGCGGCAGGATTCGCGGCGATACTCAGGATCGTAACGATCGAGCTGGCGCCGGCCGAGCCATTCTGGCATGGCATCGTCTGGTGGCTGGCGATGCTCACGATGATCGTGCCGAATCTGATCGCGCTGGCGGAGGACGACGTCAAGCGGATGCTCGCGTACTCGTCCATCGCCCACGCCGGATACCTGCTCGTCGGTGTCTCCGCAGGGAGCTCGCTCGGCCGATCGGCGACGCTGTTCTATCTGGGTGTGTACGCGATCATGACGCTCGGGGCATTCGCCGTCGTATACGTGGTCGCCGGCAAGGGAGATAGCCGGTCGAAACTCGCAGACTTTCGTGGTCTCGGGTGGCGGCGCCCGCTTCTCGGAGCGGCATTCGTCGTGTTCCTGCTGTCTCTGGCCGGCTTCCCACCTACGGGGGGATTCATCGGCAAGCTGTACCTGCTGAGCGCGGCCGTGGAGGCGGGTGAGGTGGCTCTGGCGATCACGCTCGTGCTTACGAGCCTGATTTCCTACTACTACTATCTCCGCGTGATGTGGAAGATGTATTTCGAGGCAGCGTCCGACGATGCGCCGGACCTCGATCGATCAGGCCCGGCGTTCCGTTTCGCTACGGTCGTCGCGGTGGTCGCCCTGCTGGCAGCCGGCCTGTTTCCCGGTCACGCGCTGAGAACCGTGAGCGAGGCAGCAGAAGGTCTGACGCCCAGATCGGCGGTCGTAGCGCCGGCGATCGGGCAGACAAATGCAGTTCCGCCGCCGACTGCCGTCGTGCACACGCCCGCCGATCGGAGCTGACGCCGGGTCACGCGATCCCCGCCGGGGCACATCTCAGCCGGCGGACTCGCGGGTCCTGGGCCCGGGCCCGAAACGGGTCCGGCAGACTTGTGGTCCGGCCCGGCCATTTCCCTGTTTGAGGTCTCAATGAACGTTTCAGGAACGATTTTCCGTGAGTATGACATCCGGGGCATCGTCGGCGAAGATCTGACCGTTGATGTCGTCCACGCCGTGGGCCGTGCGTATGCGTCCAGGTTGCGGGAGTCAACCGGACTGGATTCCCCGCGAATCACCGTCGGGCACGACAATCGTCCCAGTTCGCCGGAACTGGCCCGGACCATGTGCGACGGGCTGAATCGCGCCGGTGCGGACGTCATCCTGATCGACACGGTTCCAACACCTACGCTGTACTTCGCGGACCGGGAATTCGGCACTGACGGTGCCATCCAGATCACCGGGTCCCACAACCCGCCCGAGTACAACGGAATCAAGATGGTCGCCGGCGGAGGCTCCCTGTACGGTGAGGCTATCCAGGATCTGCGTCGGAGAATCGAAGCCGACGAGTATCTGGATGGAGCCGGGACGACGGAGCGCCGGGAGATCCTCGACCGGTACGTGGAAGCAGTTTCGGGCGCCGTCGACCTGCCTGCCCCGATCAAGGTCGTTCTCGACTGCGGTAACGGTACCGGAAGCGTGGTGGCCTGCCGGGCGCTGGAGGCGGCCGGGATCGAGGTGATTCCTCTGTACTGTGAGTCCGATGGTTCGTTTCCGAACCACCATCCGGATCCGACGGTGGACAAGAACCTGGTCGACCTGATCGCCCTGGTCAGGGAGACGGGCGCGGCGCTCGGGATTGGTCTGGATGGCGACGCCGACCGGATCGGGGCCGTGGATGAGAACGGGAGGATCGTCCGGGGAGATCACCTCCTTCTGCTGTATGCTCTGGACATCCTTCAGACCCACCCCGGGGTCGAGGTGGTGTTCGATGTGAAGTGCTCCAAGGCGCTTCCGGAAATGATCGAGGCGGCCGGCGGCATTCCCGTCATGTGGAAGACGGGACATTCGCTGATCAAGGAGCGGATGAAGGTCGGCGGGTCTCCGGTGGCGGGAGAGATGAGCGGGCACATCTGTCTCGGCGATAGATGGATCGGCGTTGACGACGCGATCTATGATGCCGCTCGGCTGGCGGAGCTCGTGGCTCGAAGCGGCCAGCCGCTGTCCCGTCTCGCGGCGGCAATTCCCTCGTATCCGTCTACGCCGGAAATTCGCGTGGACTGCCCGGAGGAGAAGAAGTTCGAGATCGTAGATCGGACCGTTGACCATTATCGCGAGTCCTACGAGGTAATCGACATCGACGGCGCCCGCGTGCTGTACGACGATGGCTGGGCGTTGATCCGGGCGAGCAATACGCAGCCGGTGATCGTTTGTCGATTCGAGGCCGACTCGCCGGTTGCCCTGCAGCGGATCAGGGATGACGTGGCCGGGTGGCTGGCGGAGCAGGGTGTAACCGTTCCCGATCTCGATTGAGGAATCAGCCTTGAGTCCTGGGCGCAGGACAGTCGTGGTCGCGATCGGCGGTAACGCCCTGTCGCCGTCGGGTGAGTCGGCATCGGTTACGAACCAGTTCCGGCACACGCGTGAGAGCCTGGTCTCTATCGTGAACCTGGCCCGGGCGGGCTGGAACATTGCGATCGTGCACGGGAACGGGCCGCAGGTCGGAGATGAACTGCTGCGCAACGGGGTAGCCCGGAATGAGGTCGAGCAGCTCCCGCTGGGTGTCCTCGTGGCCGCGACGGCGGGTTGGATTGGATACATGATCCAGCAGTCTCTGCAGAACGCCCTCGTCGGCACTGGCAGTGATCGTCGCGTCGTGACTCTGATCACGCAGTCCCGCGTGGACCCGGACGATCCGGCGATGAGCAAGCCGACGAAGTTCATCGGCAGGGGGCTGTCCGAATCGGATGCCGCAGAACTGCGCCGGGACGGAGTCCTGATCGCCGAGGACCCACGGGGCAACCTGAGACGCCTGGTCCCGAGCCCGGTCCCGGTAGAGATCGTGGAGTCGGACGTGGTTCGGGAACTCGTGCTCCGCGGGGACATAGTGATCGCGGCAGGCGGTGGAGGAATTCCCGTTTACCGCGATCCGGTGCTCGGCCTGGAGGGCGTCGACGCGGTGGTGGACAAGGACCGCGCGGCAGCGATTCTTGGTCGGGAAATCGGCGCGAGCATCCTGCTCATTCTGACTGATGTGGACGGAGTGTACGAGGACTGGGGCACTGACCGGGCACGACGAATCCCGGAGCTTTCGATTGCGCAGGCCGAAAGCCTGGTATCAGGGGAATCGCTCGGCGCGGGAAGTATGCGACCGAAGCTGGAGGCAGCGCTGGACTTTCTCGCCAGCGGTGGGGAGATGGCGATCATCGCGGCGCTCGAGGATGGTCCGGCGGCGCTGGCCGGAAAAGCCGGAACCACGATCAGGCCCGGTAGCTGAACAGGCCGGGAATCCGTTTCTGACATGGGACGAAGGCGGACATGAATATTCACGAATATCAGGCCAAGGAAATCCTCCGGGCGCATGGGATTCCGGTCCCACCCGGAGAAGTCGCAACGACACCGGAGGAGGCAGAGGCGATCGCGGCCCGATTCGGGGGGGCCGTCGTCGTGAAGGCACAGGTCCACGCGGGTGGTAGAGGAAAGGCGGGCGGGGTGAAGCTGGCCGATGATCCCGCGGACGCGAAGGTCAAGGCGGCAGCGATTCTGGGATTGAAGATCAAGGGCCTGACGGTGGAGAAGGTCCTGGTCACGCCCGCCGAGGAAATCGTGTCCGAGGCGTACGTCGGGATCGTGATGGACCGCGCGACGCAGACCTCGGTGTTCATGGTGTCGCCAGAAGGCGGAATCGACATCGAGGAGGTCGCCGCGACCAATCCTGATGCGATCACCAGGTTGTCGGTCGACCCCCGATATGGCCTGCTTCCGCACCAGGCCATGGGGCTCGCCTGGGCCTTGTATGACGACGTGAAACTCGCACGTCAGGCAGCCTCGATCATCACGAAGCTGTACGAGGCATATCAGGCGGCGGGCGCCACGCTGGCGGAGATCAATCCGTTGATCACGACGCCCGAGGGCGAAGTGAAGGCGATCGACGCCAAGATGAACATCGATGACAGTGTTCTGTTCCGGGTGCCGGAAGTGGCGGCGATGCGGGACACGAGTGCAGAACCGCCAGCCGAGACCAAGGCGAGAGACGCCGGACTCAGCTACATCAAGCTGGACGGGCGGGTCGGCTGCGTGGTGAACGGGGCCGGGCTCGCCATGGCGACGATGGACATGGTGAAGTTCTACGGTGGAGAACCGGCGAACTTCCTCGACATCGGAGGCTCGTCCAACCCGGACAAGGTCGTGACGGCCCTGGAGATTATCACGGCCGACCGGCGCGTGAAGTCGATCCTGTTCAATATTTTCGGTGGAATCACCCGATGTGACGACGTCGCCAACGGCATCGTGGAGGCGACCAGGCGCATCGACATCGATGTCCCGATCGCCATCCGGCTTACCGGAACGAACGAAACGGAGGCCATCGAAATCCTGAATCAGGCCGGATTCACTGCGATGACGGACATGGACGAAGTAGTGAAGGCGGCTGTGGAGCTCGCGAAGGGAGACAAGTCGGAATGAGCATATTCATCGATGGATCCACGCGACTGGTCGTGCAGGGCATCACCGGCAGGGACGGGGGATTCCACACCCGTCAGATGATCGAGTACGGCACGCAGGTCGTTGCCGGAGTAACGCCCGGCAAGGGAGGCCAGCTGTTCGATGACTCGGTCCCGGTATTCAACACGGTCGCGGAGGCAGTGGAATGGCACGGCGCCAATACGAGCGTGGTGTACGTTCCGGCTGCGTTCGCCGCGGATGCCGTATTCGAGGCCGCAGATGCCGGCATCAAGCTGATCGTGTGCATATCCGAAGGCGTGCCGGTGCAGGACATGATGCGCGCGCTCCCGTTCGTGAAGGAGAAGGGCGCGCGGCTCATCGGACCGAACTGCCCGGGGCTCATCACGCCGGGAGTGTGTAAGGTCGGCATTCTCCCCGGACAAATCGTAATGCCCGGACCGGTAGGTGTCGTAAGTCGCTCCGGAACACTTACATATGAAGTGATATTTCAACTCACGCGAGCGGGGATCGGACAATCCACCTGCCTCGGAATCGGGGGAGACCCGTTGATCGGCACGAATTTCGTGGATTGCCTCGAGGCATTCGAAGCGGATCCGCAGACCAGGGCCGTCTGCATGCTCGGCGAGATCGGTGGTACGGATGAGCAGGTGGCCGCGGAGTATGTCCGGGACCGGATGTCCAAGCCGGTTGTCGGGTTCATCGCGGGACAGACGGCACCACCGGGACGCCGTATGGGGCACGCGGGCGCCATTATTTCGGGCTCGGAGGGAACGGCCGCGGAGAAGATGAAGGCGTTCCGCGACTGCGGAATCGCCGTCGCCGAGCGACCGGCTGACTTCGTGGATCTGGTTGGAGCCGCACTCTGAGCGGATAGTCAGACAGGGGACTGAGGCGCACCCGGCGAGAGCACCCGCCGGGTGCGCCTTGCCCCATGATAGGGAGATCGAGGTATGAGCGTGGAAACCACTCTGGCGATCGTGAAGCCCGATGCCTTCGGCACCGGCAAGGCGGGCCTCATTCTGGCGCACCTCGAGGAGCGGGGGTTCGAGCTTGTAGCGGCTCGGGTTGCCCGACTTCGAAGGGTGGAGGCGGAGGCTTTCTATGTGGTTCACAGCGAGCGGCCGTTCTACGGTTCCCTGGTCGACTTCATGACTTCGGGTCCGTGCATGCCGGTCGCGCTGCGCAGGGAAGACGCGGTCGCTCATCTGCGGAGTGTGATCGGAGCGACCGACCCAGCGGAGGCGGAGGAGGGAACGGTGCGCGCGCTGTTCGCCGAGAGCAAGGAACGGAACGCGATCCACGCATCTGATTCGGTGGAGAATGCAGCCGTGGAAGTCTCGTTCTTTTTTTCCGGCACGGAGTTGATCTGAACCGATCTCGACAGTTACGGGTATCGAAGTCGGCGCGTTGACAGCTTTGGTGGAAACGACTATGAATAAAGGCTTCCCGGCAGGAATGCTGGCATTCGACCGACTCGAATCGGGTCAGGTCGAATGGTCGGGCCGCTTGTCGGCGGACCAGTCGTTGTGGGATCTGGATGATGTGGCATTGATCGACGGACCCGAAGTCGATCTCAGCATCGACGCCTTCACGGAAGGAGGCGTTCACGTGCGGGGTCGGCTGGGAGCGCCGGTCGAGATGGACTGCAGACGTTGCCTGGAGCGAATCGTCCGCAAGGTTGATGTGGATCTGGATCTCAGATTCGATCCTGACATCGGGCCCGAGGATGAGACGGAAGGGTTGTACGCGGTGGATCCCGATGCGCCGGAGCTGGACCTGCTGCCGGCGCTGCGCGAAGAGCTGCTCCTGGCGCTGCCGGAGTTTCCGCTTTGCCGCTTGGACTGCAAGGGGATCTGCCCGAAGTGCGGCATCAACCGTAACGAGGGAAACTGCGGCTGCCAGGTCGAACCGGCGGACTCGCGGTGGGATGTGCTGAGACAACGGTTCCCGCAGGAATCGGACGCCGCAGAGGGCGCCGGACGCGGGTCGGACGACGGATAGAGGATCGGGTATCATGGCCGTACCGAAGAGACGTACATCGAAGACGCGGAAGCGGAATCGTCGTGGACACGACGTGGCGGAGAACGTCGCGCACCAG
>Ga0307376_10002739_pt1 | contig 16930 bp, 6 predicted proteins | sample TR2MG_FD_202536 | JGI IMG/M metagenome (GOLD analysis project Ga0307376, IMG submission 202536) | Soil microbial communities from Risofladan, Vaasa, Finland - TR-2 | ecosystem: Environmental > Terrestrial > Soil > Coastal area > Acid sulfate soil | place: Finland: Risofladan, Vaasa | collected...
GCGATTCGCATTCCACTGTCATTTAAAGTTACATTGACAGCCTTGTGGGCTTTCTTTGCGGCTCTAAGTGCGTTGGCAGCGAATTTCTTGGCATCTCCATCGAATTTAACTGATTCGATAGCTTCCTGAATAGCCTTCATAGCTGTATCATTGGTTCTATGGATAGAAGCTTTGGCGAGGAATTTCTTGCCATCTGGAGCCGTTACCAGAATTCCTTCTGGTCGGATAGAAGCAATAATTGTTCCCTTGGTAGATACGTCTCCACCAGTTAATTCTTCATTCTTAATAGGAGCACTTCCGGCTGGAACACTGGCTTTGCCTTCTGGGTAACTTTCGTCTTTACCCAAAATGCTAGCCTGACCACCGGTAATTTCGCTGCGATTTACTTCTTTCGCATCGAATTTCTGTTCGTTCTTCATAGTCGTTCCGTCTTGGAATTTCTTCCCATTTGCGGAATAACCTTCCTGTTCCAAGTTTCCTTCATTGATGGGCTTAGGATCTTCTACGCCCTTTTCTTTTGCAGGAATCTTCTTATGGCCAACTTCTTGTTCGTCGGCTTGAGCAACCTTCGTAGTTTTCTTGGCTGAAGCTTCCTTCATATCTTTGCCTTCCTTTTCTTCTGATTCTTCACTTTCTGATTCTTCTCTCTCTTCGCCTTTATCGGTCATTTCTTCATGACCTTCTTTGTGCTCATCTTCTAGCTCTTTACCTTCTTCATGTTCTAGTTTTTCTTCGGCGGGAGTTTCATTTTCTTCGTGTTTCTCATATTGTTCAGAAGTTTCTCCTTCTGGATGTCCATGAGCTTGTCCCGGTTCTACCTTCCTTATTTCATAAACTGGAGCAGCAGCCATTGTCGAACCGCAACCTTTGCAGGTAGATGTTTCGTCGCTGACTGTAACTGATTTTCCGGGTTGCTGAAGTTCTTCGGGTTTTCCCGGAATTCCAGCTTCTGGAGCGGCTGGTTCACCAAGGCCTTCTGAGGATGGATCACCAAGACCGTCAAGACTTTCTTGGGCCGGTTCGTCAAGACCATCAAGACCTTCTTCGCCTTCCGGGTCAGCAACGCCGTCAAGACCATCAAGACCTTCTTCTGTGGTACCAATTTCTCCACCTGAAGGAAGACCATCCAAATCCCCTTCTCCACCCAATTGAGATTGGAGAGATTCAAGGATCTGTTCGGCAAATTCTTTAGGAACTTCAAGATTAACTGTTTCTTCTTGAGGAGCATCGCTAAGGCCACCTTCCATATCCATATCGCCTTCCGGCTCAACGGACATATCAACTTCAACCTGCTCATCCTGACCCTGTGGATCAACCAAATCAACTTCTTCGGTCATTACTTCAGAAGATTCTGGGCTTCCCAATCCCTGCTCTTCGTCACTGACAACTTCGTCAGCGAGATCAGAAACATCATGTTCGGTTTCTACTTCGTCCATCATCTGACCGAAATCTGCTTTCATCATGTCATCCATGGCGTAAGCACGGAGATATTGAGTAACTTCTTTGGCTGCATTCTTTTCGAATTTCATTTCTTTCGAAAGATATTCCTCGCATCGATCCGTGTCATCGTTCTTCGACAGGGTTTCTGCGAGTTTCATGGCTAATTTAACAACCTTATCTTTGTTACCAGCAAAACGATCATTGATGGATTCCCATCGATCATTTAATTGGTTGCAAACGCAATCTGCCAAAGCCGCTCCTTGGCAAGGTCCGCTCAAGGCAACAGCATTTAGGCCCCAACGTCTGGCTATTTTCGCCTTGCATTCATCCAAGGGAAAAGCTTTTTTGCTATCGATAAGTGCCTGTTCGGCCTTCTTGACTCTTGGCATTTCGTATGTCTCCTTGACTTAATTTAAAATCCTACAAAAGTCCCTGATCATGTAGAGAAGCAATAATAGAAGCTTTCTCATCGAAATTCGCAGCTTCAAATTTCTCTATAAGACTTGCTTCCTTCAATGCCTTCAACAGACAGGCTTTCTTTTCTTGCTGGTTATTTATTTTAGCTACTTTGGTAATATTACTGGGTTTCCAAGCAACTCTAGCTTCGAGATTTTTCTCTGAATCAACAGAAACATCTACACGATATGGTTTCTTACAATCGTGACATCGGCCAATTCCTGTGCCATTCTTAAAAGCAAGTTTGACTCCGTTTACGCCACAATGTGGGCAAACATGTCCAATTGGTTTATTCTCAGACTGCTTAACCATTTCTGGTGTGATCTTGAAGGAAGCCGCGATTCCACCGATTCCGCCAGCAGGACCACCAACTGGTGGCATTGCTGCACCGGGGCCACCAGCCATATCTCCGATACCACCTTCGTCAGCTATTTCGTCTCCAAGGCCTTCCTCTTTTTTCGATGAAGGTCCTTTTTCCTCAATAACTCCGGGGAAGGTATGAACTTTAACAACGAACGACATTTCGCCTTCGGCTCCACAATTATTGCACTGGAATTCCCCAGATTTAACATCAACATCATCCTGTCCGCAAACTGGACAAATTGATCCCGGAGGAACAGCTTCGCCTGCACCAGCTTCTTCATCACCTAAACCTTCTTCGGCCATGGGATCGGCAGCCAATGAACTGACTGGAGCACCAGCGGATGGATCTCCGGGCATCGGAGTTGGCATTGTTGTCCCGCCACCACCGCCCATTGGTCCACCAGCAGGAGCAGCCCCCGGCATTCCACCACCGGCTGGCATCTGTGCTTCTACTGTTTTTCGAGCTTCTTTTCTGGATTTAGCAGATTCTGCTTTGGCTACCTTCTGTTCCTCTTCCGTCATCTTTGTACCAGCAACTGAAACATGGACTTTGGTCCCATCTTTCTCGACGGAAATATTTTTTGTTACTTTAATTCCATGATCACTGGCAACTCTGGAAGCGGCTTCGAAAGCAGCTTTCGTGAAATCCTGAGATTCTGGAGCAACATCAATTTCTTTGACATTAAGATCAACCCGAACTGATTCTTCAGTATCTTCGTTAAGGGCTTCCTTAAAGAAGTCAGTCTGAGGAACAGTCTGTTTGGGCTGCAATGCGTCAGCTTCGACTTTTATCTGTTCGGCAATAGCTTTTAGAGGTTCCTTGGAATTAGCAAAGGCTCTAAGAGCCTTCACCGCAACTTCTGCACACATTCCGCTATCAGCCAAACTACCGAGTAGATAAGTTCCTGAAGCATTCGTCAAAGATGTCCCATGGAAAGCCGCTCTCTTCAACAATGAGGAGCGTTCGTCTTTCTGGCTTGCCAACTTATCAAAGTTTTCCATAGCCTTGATAGTAGTAACTGGGTTTTCAATGATTGACAAACCGATAGCCATGATCTCGTCTGGGGTAGCTTTAGTTGCAATACAAGTCTTGGCCATAGCTGATTTTACAGCAGACATGGCTTTCTTTGCGTCTTCAACGCTGGAAATTCTTCTGCCCCAAGGTTCTCCCTGATCTTTAAGCTGTTTTTCTGTGATTTCGTGTTTTGGAGAATGAGTCTTTTCAGCGGATTCCCATTGGCGAAGTTGATTTTCCGTAATGGTTTCCTTCTGATCAGAAACCCCAGAGGCTCTTTCTTTCTCGCCAGCGGGGTTGGTATTTCCTTTAATTCCATTATCACGAAGCTGAAGCTCAGTGATTTCTTCATTCTTCTTATCTACACCCTGACGATCAAATTTATCACTAGGAACATCATTAAGCTGTTTCTCGGTGACAGTTTCTTTTGGATCATCTTTTCTGGTGTGAGTGTCATAACCAGTATGTTTTTCATCCAATTGTTTCTCGGTGATCGATTCTCTGATTTCTTTTTCTCTTGGATGAAGAGGAGGTTTTTGGGTTTCCAACTGAAGTTCTTGAGTTTGTTCTATTTGTTCGGCAGTATTTGTAGGAGCTTTTTCAGCTACTTTAGTCTTAAGTGCGTTTAACATATAATCTCCTACCATTTTCGGGTTTTCGTTTAGCATTTCCTGAACATCTGGTTCGAGTTCAGAAACCTGAAGAGACGCTACTTTTTTGCCATCTAGCATTCCGTAGACATCCTTCCCGCCAATAATAATTCGCCATTTGCCATCGGATATTTCAGTCTTAAACTCTTTGACTGATGGGTTTTCCCAAACCGAAGCTAGTTTCTTGATAGTTTCTTTGTATTTTTCTTGACTCACTTTTCGTGTGCCTCCATGAATAGACATAGCCTCTCCGTAAATCTTCTCCAAAGATTCACGTAAATCCTTTATTCTTTTGGACACAAGGATTTTCCTGTCACTATTTTCTGCTGAAACTGGTTCAGTCACTGCTGCAACTCCTGTTGATGATGTTTCTACCGGTGATGGTCCTTGTGGAACTCCACCACCAGATTCCTGCATTGGTGGAACTGAAATTTGGCCTGCGGGAGTCATTCCCGGTTGGTTTCCAACACTGCCATAACCCTGATCAACCAATTCATCTATATTGTGTTGTAGATCCTTCATAACCTCTACAATATTGGACACAAATTCAAGATCTATATACTGTTTCTGATCCAACATAGTACGAACAACTTCTTCGATTTTGGTCATTGCTTCATTCAATTTTTGAATTTCGGCTTGACCACCAAACTTGACCATTGCTATTTCTAAATCACGACCTATCTTAGTCATGAACTTACCAATGGAAGCCGCCGCTTTCATTGGATTGGATTGAGCTTGTCTTAAAATATCGTCAGGATCAATGATTTCTCTGATCGTACAATCCTTACAAGCACCATCTGTTACGATACTAATTTCTATAAATTTTAGGCCGTAATTTTCTTCATAAACTTTTTTGCCTTCGTGCAAACGACCTTTCATGGTCTTAAGGTGATCGCAGTATTCGGCTTCTGTTTTGGCTCTCTTCTTACAAAATGAGCAGACACTGTAGTCAACTTGAGTACCCATGGACACATCTGTTGCTATTCCAGATTCAATAAGTCTACAAATATCCCCGTAAGCTTCTCGATCAACAAACATTGTGCAGTAGACGGAGTTTTCTTGATCGTTCCACTCAGCCAGAATAACTTTGCCTTTAGCTTTTTCTATTTTATTGTTTTCGTGATTAGTAAATACAGGAACACCTTCAAAACTCTTATAGGATTTAAGCAACTCTTCTCTAGAGAAATAGTCCCCGTTGTCATTTGGAATATCTGCTTCTATTGCTTTAACTTTTATCCAAAGAGCATTTTGATGTTTTTTCATTTCGGAAATTAGATCGACAGAACCATCTGGCTTTCTTTCAATCTTGCCATAATATTTAGACATTTTGCTATCATCAGCGGCTGTTTTGATAATAGTCGAGAGGAGAGGTTGACTGCCTGAATTAGGAGTTTCTGTTGTTAATGAAACCCCAATAATGTCTCCTAGGGTGATGATATTAGGTGGCTTACTATTTTTAACGTATGTTGTTCTCATTTGCTAGTAGTCCCGTTTCATAAATATCTATTTCTAACTCCTTTACCTAATTCCTTTTGGAGTTTTAAAGAAGTCCAAAACGGCTCTCTAATTCCTTTTCTATCTCAGAAAGTTTATTGAATTTATTGAGATACTCTATTTTCTCTAATTCTTCCTCTGTTAACGTTTTCATAACAGAAGGATGCCTAATTAGATTCCCATGTTCTCTAGAATTTATAAATGAGTGCAATTGCTCAGGAGTCAATCTAGACATCAATGCTGAAAGATCCTCTTCTCCGTTTACAACCATCGGCCTAACAACCTCTTCTTGTACTTCTGGTTCAGGTGGAGGTGGATCAACCTTAAATATTTGATGAGGAGGACTGATGACTCTAGAAGGTGTCACCATTGCATTTCTTTCATTAGGAAGAAATGGTGGATAGCTATTAGGGTCATCTAGTGTTACCCACGGCATTTTTATATTCTTTCCACAACTATCTTAATCAGTTTGTCTATTGTTTCTGCTTGATCATGTTTGCCTTCATCGTCATAACGATTAGCCAAAGATATTAGTTTTCTCAAAGCAGAAGCCCCTACAGGCGTCATTTGCTTTGATTTATGTTCTGAAATCATCTGTTTTAATGCCTGATAAACTTCAGGTTTACTCTGATGAGCACTGCTAGCTGCATCCCACATACTAATAGGTTTCTTTGATAGTCTCCAACGAGCTATAATTCTTTCAGCTTCCTGAGAAGCTGTAGCTGGCTGAGCAGGGGCCTGTGGGACAGGAGCCATCTGTGCTGGGGCAGGAACAGGTTGGGCAGGAACAGGTTGGGCAGGAACAGGAACTTCAGGTGTTGGAGCAACTGGAACATCTGAAAGACCCGGAGTTTTCTGAGGCTCAAGTTGTTCATCAATTTTTTCTTTAACCTCTTGGAAAACGGCTTGATCAGCAGGATCATCAGTCCTATTGATAGCTTCATCCATTTTTTGTTTAATTTCTTCTGGTTTGGCCCCAGATTGTTCCATTTGCTCAATGAGTTCTTCTGCGGACTCTTCTTTGCCTTGTTCAGCATCAGAGAATTCAGGGGCATATTCTCCAGCATATTTGTCTGGACCTTGCTTTATTTCTACTTGGTCTCTTGTCATGCCTTGCTTATAGGAGTTGATTTTATTAACGAACTTATCGGCTCCCTTCACAATTGGCTTCCCTACTGAACCGAATGTCATTACCCCATTTTCCATCATCTCTGAGAATATCTCAAAATCTTTATCTGGTTGATTGAGTTCTTGTATTTTTGTTGTAGCTGCTTTATGACTTCCAAAAATATAGGTCTTATTATCGTCATCCCGTAATACATCCCATGGTTCGGGAGAGCCTTTGGTTTTGAATTTAACTCCATAAGCAGAAATAGACTTTGGTTTTAAAGATTCTTCTGGGTTCTGAAGAGCATTCTGCATATCTTTAACTATGTCTGGATTGATTCTGTCTCCACCATGCATACAGGCATCACAGACTCTTCCATAATTTAATTTTTGCTCGTCTACTCCAGCTTCTTCAAATTGCCTTCCCTGCTCAAATAAATTACTACTCTTTTGACCTTCTCTGTAAGCTTGAACGGCTCTGTAATAATCTATTGAGTCTTCGGCTTTTTCGTATATGAACTGGATATCACTTGAAGATAGTGGCGTAAAAGGTCCAATATCTTCAGGACTTAGACCAAGCAGCCTAGAAATAAGAGCCATTAAAGCAGCAGTGTTTTTCGCATGAATATGTCCGTCGTCACCTTTTTCAAATTGACTGGATAAATCTACCAATTGACCATTTGCATCTTTTATTGTGTAAAAGTTTTTAACATGCTCTGTAGGTTGACCAAATCTATTTTTGCCACTTGGATCTGTCTTGAAAAGAGGTTTTGGATGGAGTGGCCTATAAGAATAAGTCAAGCCATCTTCGGACTCACGGGCTGTCTGTTCTGAATAAAAAGCAGTGAATGAATTATTATGAATGCCTCCTTTGAAAAGCTTTCTGCCGGTCTTCATAGCTGATTCTTCTGGTGGACCAATTGTTACGTCATAAACACCACTTGGGATGTAACGTCCATGGCTATTAGCATCCTTTTTGTGGAGGATTCCTTTTCTTAGTTTTCTGAGTCCTCCTTTGCCATCAGGAATAACCATAATTGGATCTTCAACAACAACTGGCAGACCTGTTACGTCCTGAACAGCTTGGACATTTTCAGGATTTTCTCCGTAGTGTTCCCGACCATAATGAGTTTTACCTTCTGCGTCTTGCCATATTTCGTTAGGATTAAAATACCTTGAAGCTGCAACAGTTCTGCCATCTTTGGTCTTTTCCATTTTGGCTCTTGCCGAAGCTTTTGGAGCAAAAGGAATTCGTGAATGTCTGTAGCCTAAACCTCTTCCGTTCTGTCCATCGGCTAGCCTATTTTTTTCGTCTAATGGAAGATTCGAATTATCGGTAGCATAACTCTTACTTGGAACATTGTCTCTTTCACAATCACAAGTACTTGAATCAGCAACGTCTGTAGGGAGAATCTTGAGGAAATTATATCCTCCCATTAACTGGAAGCCCGAGAAAATCGGTCTAAGTTCCGCTAGGAGGTTGCCGTAAGCAAGTCTTTCTTGACTGCTATCTTCACCTTTATTATTTTTCCTCTTAACTTCACCTTTAAGCTGATATAATTGAGTAATAGCTTGCTCAATTTTAGGTTGGGTAGCTTGTCTGCCTTGAATATTTGTTACCCACTTTTGAACTTCGGGATCAGCAGTATATTTTTTGGCTATCTGCTTAAATGACTCAAAATCGTTATTCTTTCGGGCTTCAACTAGAGCCATCATAACTGCCGATACTTCTTGTTGTGCCTGTACATTTCCTGAGTCAGCTTCAATTTGTTTCTTCCCTAAAGCTATGGCTAATGCAGAACTGTTTCTGGCTACAATATTAGGAATAGATTTAAACTCATAAGAGGCTGCTCTATCATCTCTTTCTTTTTTGATTTCAGATAATTTTTCGTCAGGAATTTCTTCGTTATCTTCCGTGACTTTCATATTATCTTCGCTAGAACCCATTCTCATACTAATTGGAAGGATTCCATTAGCGTCGTATTGGATGAATTGAGTCCCATTGACACGCATCTGTTCAAAACACGGAGTTTCCCAATTAAAATCAGCATTACTTTCTCTGTGATAATCAAGTAGATCAACTAGATTTTTCTGTACTTCATTACCAAGTTTAATATGAGGAGCTTTATTTGGAGGGTATAAAGAAGCTATCCTCTGTTTGAATTCAGAATAAGCCCTTGGATCAACAGAGAAAGAAACGGCTATATTCTGTTTCCTTGACTTTGGATCTGGAGGTGTATGAGCTTCGGAAGGAAGAACTACTCCAGAAATTATTTCGTCATCAGCATGCTTTCCGGGCAAATTTTTAAATTCTTGAGCCGGTCTTTGATATTTTAAACCCAAATCAGCAAGTTGAGCCCAAACTTGTTTGGCAGCGGGACTATAGAAAAGGTTTGTTGGGATTCTCAGCTTAGGGGTCAATCTGACATTCTTCCATCTGTATAGAGAATATCCTTCCGAATCCTGTTCGGCCATTGGTGCCTGCGGAGTATAGGATACTATCTTTCCACCTTTTCTTTTGATATCAACTAAGGGGTTGTCTTCTCTTCCATTTTCCGTTCTAGTTTGAAAGATCTCTTCTGTTGGAGAATCACAAGTGGCTCGTTTAGGAGCCAAAGGAGATTTTTCGTAATCCCCCGTGAAGTCATTCTGAACAAAGGTTTTTTTGCCAACATTTAATACATCGGTACCAACAAATCTTTTTCTGGTATTTAAAGCAGCCAAGATACCCATGATTCCGGATGCCTTGTATGACCAGCATAGCATTTCCGGCAATGTCTTTTCACCTGATCTCTGGACGAAATTACTCATTGTTCCACCAGAGACAGCCATCGACATGGCTTCTTTTTGCATTTCCGAAGAAATTACTTTGCCAATAAAAATAGAAGCGTGTTTTCCAGAAGGCTGAGCTTCTAATACAATAGGTTTATTTCTAATGTCACCAATGTTATAAGGCTTGGCGGGTCTCTGCTTAGGACGAGGAACATTCCATGTGTTCATGGAATAATTCAGGGCTTCAGCTAATGTATTAAACTTCTTGCCAGAAGCACCGTGTTCCGCTGGAATCTTTCTTAACCCAGCAAAAAAGAAATAGCCCTTCTTTTCCGAGTAACCGGGGGAAACAACGACATAATATTCCGTATCAGTGGTATGATCGTAGCCTTCCCAACGGAAGTAGCTGCCGATGCCTACTTGCTCCTCCATGCTTTTCTTTAGAGGAGCACTCTTATCCCCATAGGATTCTTGCCACTTGATCCCACGTTCTTTAATTGGAGTTGCCATTGATTAAATCCCCGTATTTCTCTTTTGCTCTTTCCTCAGAAGAGGAAATTACTATTGTCTCTTCTGCTAGTGCATCTACTTCAAAGGCATTATTAAATTCCTGATCATTAATAAACAATACGTTATTAACTCTCAAATACTGAGTCAAACTCCAGTCCTTGTCCTTAGACCTAGATCCCTGATATAATCCTTGAACACCCTTCTTTTGATTCTCCAATGTTCGTTTCCAACATTTATTGACGAATGCTTGAACGTCTTTTCTTACTACCTCCAAATTACCCTTAAGATCTTTCTCTCTGAATCTTATGATAGTCCATCCATATTGAGATAATTCCGAATCTCTCTTTTGATCGTGAGCAATCGCTTGAGGCTGTTGATGCCAATAATCTCCGTCACATTCGATGGCTAGTTTGATAGCCGGTATTGCAAAGTCAGCCTTATATTTTCCTAATGGGAACTGAATCCATTTCTTGAATGGAATATCCATATTTAAGAGTAGTTTATACATGGATTGTTCAAGGCTTGTCATCCTTATCATCTGAGGCTGAACTGCTTCTTCCTCAGGGACATTAACCTTCGAAGCTCGACCTTTGGTAAGAATTTTATTCGTTGTCCCACCCATAGCCGGAGGTGGAGGAGCACCCGGAGCAGCACCACCCGGAGCACCACCTTCAGGTGGCATACCTTCTGCACCCGGAGCACCACCGGCTCCACCCATTCCGCCCATTCCTGCATCTGGCATTGGAGCAGCACCACCGGCTCCTCCCGGCATTGGCATTCCGCCACCGGCTCCTCCCATCATTCCTCCAGCAGCACCACCACCCGAAGCAAATTGTTGTGCAGCAGTTTCAAACCTAATTCTTTCAATTTCTGCATCGTAATCGAAACCAAAGAATTCACAAAGAGTTTGAGCGGAAATAATCTGTTTATCGAAGAGTTGAACATACAACTGACCCTTTTGGGTCTCGTCTCTGATATTAAGTTCGTTCCATTTGATCTTCGGGTACTTATAGATCGGTTCGTCTATTTCGTCTTCCATCTCCTTGGTGGCTTCTTCGTCAATAAATGTTTTGTCGCCACCAAGAGCCTTCATTCTGGCTATCTGTTTATAGATGTTGTTCTCTATCCAACGACCTAATTCCAGACGCCACGATTCCAGTCTTCTAACCAAAACTTCGGCTCCAATTGCTGCCGAAGTGTAACCAGCCTGTTCTCCACTAAGAAGGGCTTCGTTAATCATTAAGCCTTGTAATATTTCCTTGTTGATTAATTCATATTCATTGCTTAACTGGAGAACCTTTCCTGAAGCTCCAATCCAATCGTAATCAAATGAATGGTGAGTTACCAATGTAAGATTAGGATCTTGAGCAACAACTGCTAATTGTTGCTGAACGTCTGCGATATCAGCGGGACCGGCAGGCCGCTCTGCATCACCAACTTTAACAACACGAATAGGTAGAATAAGTCTTTCTGCAACAATCCATTGGGCTGTCATCAATTTGTCTTTGTAGGCCAGCGTTTTGAATAAACGCCGGATCATTGATGTCCCATAAATACCGTAAGGATAAGGATTGTACTTAATATGACTTACGGATTCATTAGAAAGAGGGATTGGTTTTCCAGCAAGAATCAAGGCACGGACGTATCCGGGGATTCTTTGGTAGATAGCCAATGGTTGTTTGTACCAAACTGTTCTTTTAAGATCATCGTCAGGCAAAAGAGTAATAACTGGTTCGTCAGCTAAAACGTTGGTTTGTACATCGATCCAATCCGGATTCAAAACTACCATTCTTTTAATTGTTCCGCCCGGATGATCACAGACATTACCGTCATACACTCCTGAACCTTGACATTTCTTGCAAGCCACTTCCAAAAACGGGAAAACATCTCCCATTAAATGGTTTTCCTTAGAAATCATCTTGGTCCAGAAATCTAGGTTGAGTCTCTTATTAATATTGTCGAAGAATCTTTTGATCTTTTCGTCTTCACATTGAGTTTCAAAACCATTAATTGGGAAGAAACTGTAAAAGTCGATAGCCGCTCCAACCTTGGGTTCGTTCTCATAAAAGTAGCGGCAATTTGAAGAAACATATCCATTGGCCACAAACGCTCGTTCGGGGTCAATCTGCATATCAAATCCAATGCCGGTGTATTTATATTGTTTAATATAATCAAGAGGTTGAGCTAAATAAGTTACGCCATCTTCTTCAAAGAAAAATCTTAGATCATTCTGTTTTGGAGCAATGAAATCTTCTGGGATCTTTCCGCTCTTCATGTATGGAGAAATCTTAGGAACATCAGACGAAGGAATGATAAGTCTGTAAACCCATTTTGAATCTGTTTCGTAATGTTCTCCGTAGAGAGGATGTTTGGTTAAGGAACAGCGAATCCCCACTGAAAGGAACATCGCATATAATTGATCAGCCATATCTTTAGAATAGTTGTTAGCTACTAGCCAATGAGTATTCTTATCAAAAGAACCATCTCCATCCAGATATCCGGCCAAAACGTTGAGTCTTGCTTCTTTGTCTAATTCAAAAATATCTTCCGTAAATTGTTTTTGTGTTAATTTCCCAGTAATATAATTAGAGAAGAAATCCATAGCGTCTCTTCTAGAAACAGTTATTCTCCAACCTCTTCCTTCCCCATGCTGTCTTGAAGAAACTTTACAAGAGAATTTTGCCTCTAGAGAATTTTCAAGGAAATTTCTAGAAATCTCTTCTTTGTCTATTGTGAAGTTAACAGAGTCGTTTCTTTCACCCGAATAAATACATCCATCAGCAATACAATTTCCTATTAACCAAGCAGAAGCCGAATCCAAACTTTCTTTACCAACAGAAGAGACCGGATACAACAAATAGTCATCCATTGTAACTTCTGAAGCAAGCCCTCTTCGGATTAACTTTGTTTCAAAATTAGCTGGATGCCTAATAGTTCCTTGAGGGATACCTTTACTTCTACGATATTTTTCATTCTGAGTAAGCTTTCTCTTCTTTTTATAAAGTTTCCCATCAAGCCAAATTTGTTTGTGTTCACTAGAAACATGTAGAGATCTCCAGTAACCCAATGTTTTAAATTCAATAGCATCTTTATCTACAACTTCTCTTATAGAGATGTGTTTTGGCTTTCTAAAAACACCAGTAGACGAAAGAATTTTTTCACAATTGACATTTTCAAACATCATTCCGCCCGTAACTGGATCACTCAAAACATTATCTGTTTCAACCCATAAGTCTTCAACATTTTTATAGGTCATCGTTCTTGTAAGTACTTGACACGGAAGGAGATATAGCCACTGATATATTTGCCTTCTCTTAGAAGGAATTTGCCAGTTTTGGGGAGTATGAAGTGGGCTATAGAAACTTGGCTGAGTATAAACAACCTGACTTTGTGCATAAACTCGATTTGGAATTCCAGATGGAACTGAATTGACTGTTCTTGCCGCTGTTGTTACCAACTCGTGACTTTGACTTTGACCTTGACGTGAAGATTTGAGTCTTTGAATAGCAAAGTCGAGATTACTCTGGAATTTAAACATTATGCCTTCCCATTACAATAAAAAATAGCTACCGGGGGTTACTCGCCATAACCGCGTCCCCGGTAGCCTGTATAGATAGCATAACCCCTATTATACTAGGGAGTTTCATCAACAACGTAAAGTTTGTCAGCACTATCCGCTGCTATCACAACATTCGGGCTAACCGGTCCCGGCGTATCTGCTACAGTAAACACATTGCCATTTTGGTCTATTCTTCTAATTTTACTGTTACCAGAATCTACAACCCACAGGACTCCACTTCTATCACAAGCGATGGAAGAAGGCACATTAAAACGAGCGTTTGCCCCCTGCCCATCAGCCATACCCGAAACGCCATAAGCACCAGCAAATATAACAGAGTTAGGTGCTCCCCTTCTCCATTTGTAAATAACATGTTTCTCAAGGTCGGTTACATAAATGTTTTCTGACAAATCAGCACAAACTCCACCAGCATCTGCTAAACCATTAATTGGAATTGGGACATATTGAGCCTGTCCCATTCCCGCATCCGGGGTATTAGTGCTGGCACTAACTGGTCTAAGTCTAAATACTCTGTTGGCCATTTTAGCCTCCGAATTACCTTATTTCCTGACCACATTTGGGACATTTCAAAACAGACATATCACACAATTCTTCGCTTGGGCAAGACTTCTCACATTTACACCCACAAGCCTTGCAAGCTACTATCTTCTTAAAAGCCCCGTTTTTTACAGTCGGAGTACTCTTTTCCGACCTTGTGTTATTTATCCCAAACTTAGTTAACATTTTTTCCCCTTACAGGTTCTCAAGCAAATACAAGAATCCTGTGTTATCTACGGCAACGTCACCTACCCCTGCAATTACATCGTAAGGCATAAGAGTTGTGGTCTTTCCATCGGCAGCAACTCTTCTGACTGCTTTGTTGCCGAAATCCAACACATAAAGGAATCGGCCACTTGGATCTAGAGCTAATCTTGAGGGCTGATTGAATTGAGCTTCAAGTCCATTTCCATCAACTAGTCCAGCCGTTCCATTTCCGGCCAAAGTTGTGACTGCTCCATTTGTAGCAATTTTGCGAATTCTATTATTGTCTCTATCCGCAACATAAACGACTCCAGCGGCATCAACTGCAACATCCAACGGAACATTGAATTGAGCCGCATTGCCAACACCATTGGCAAAACCAGCTACTCCCGATCCAGCCAAACTTACTGTTTTTCCATTTGGCCAAACCTTTTTAACTTTATTGTTGCTGCTATCGGCAACGTAAACAATCTCTGCATTATCTACGCAAACGCCGCCCATATATGCACCAAACTTGACTTCAGATCCATCATCATTGATGACATCGCCAGCGGTAGAACCTGCCAGTGACATGACTCGGCCATTGTTCGACAATCTCTTGATCTTCCAATTGCCTCTGTCTACTGCCCAAATATTATCGCTTCTGTCTACACAAATACCGAAAGGTCTCCAGAAACGAGCATCTAACCCGCTTTTACCATTGATCGTCTCGGTGAGGACATCACCAGAAACTCCAATTTTTCCAGCCAACACACCTTCTACTTTGCCACTTTCAAAAATCTTATAAATAACATTGTTGAACCAGTCAGCAGCGTAGACTGTTCCGTTGGCAGAAACATCCAAGCCCGTAATCTGAGCATTAACATTTAGATTTCGAGTTAATACTCTGACCTTATCTAGACTAGCGTTGATTTTGCGAATAACGTCTGCCATTTTTATTCTCCTTAACTTATTTTTTTACCTTACGTTCTGGACCTAAAACCGTTTTTTCGGCTAGTCCTTCCATTTCTTTTTTCGCTTCTGGATCTTTCTCTTCAGTTACGTCAAGAAAAGAATCCAAAGCGGTAGCCTGAATATGTGCCCCTTCTTCATCTTCTAATACTGAAGGATCAAACTCTTTCCCTTCATGTTGCTGCAATTGAGGATTAATTTGTTTTTGTCCAAGAGGTTTCGGCTGTAAAGACTGACCTAAAGGAGCTTGTTGTCCCGGAAGAGGTTGAGCCGGTTTAGGTTGTGCTAAATTAGGCTGAACTGGCTTCTGTGGTGGGGCCGCGAGTGTTTGTTGACCCGGACTTCCCGGCTGTTGTTGCTGTTGTAATTGTTGCTCTTCAACTTTTTGCTGAATCAATTTTGTTAATTGTTCTTCTTCCTGACCTACTTGATCAGGATTTTGAGGCACTAATCCTTTTAATTTACCCAAGGCTTCCTTTATGGATGAACCATAAACTGTTACTTCACCCTTGGTAATTCGATAAACACCATTGGCAACAGAAGCGGCAATATCAGATTTAGGAATAGCCCCTGTTTCATTCATGGCTGTCCCTTTTGACTGAATTTCCATCTTTGTTCCGCAATTCATGCATCTTTTCTGATTTTCTTTGCCTTTCATCTTGCATCTTGGGCAAACTGTTCCAGCCTGCATGGAAACGTTTTTCAGCATCGGATTACCAGCAGTTTTTGTCATCTTGTTTTTATTAAATGCTTCTTTAGTCCTGCCAGACATTCCAAATAAATTCGGAGCTTTAGGACCTTTTACTAATTCATGCTGGTCGAAATTATAAAGGCCTTTGGGATCTCCCGGAGTTTCCGAATAGCCACGAGCTTTGGCTTCTGGAGAACGCCTTAATTCCTGAAGTCTCTTTTCTGTGCTCCACGCATCTTCATTAATGGGGGCCATTCGCTGTCCGGGTTTTAATAGAGCAGGATGTTCATGCGTTGTACTTTCAACAATGAAACGATCTCTTATGTATCCACCTTCTAGCTTGCCTTCTTTATTGAGATATTCAGTGGAGAATTTATCCATTATAGATCTTCTCCAAATAGCCTCTCCGCAAAGAACTTGAGCATCCCCAATAACCAATCCGTCTAAGCAGTTGAATCTGCATTGGAAGGTTGAAATAACATTTCTTAGTTTAGGACAATATCGTTTGTCAGATGGGCCAGCCATATCATAAACCATATTAACTGTGCTGCCCACACCTCCACTGGCAGTCTTTTCCATCGTAGTATTTTTGTCTGGACCAGCAACAAGGAAAAGACCATTGAAGGAAGCCACTACTTTATCATAGTTTTTACCAAACATATCTTTGACTTGTAAATCTTGTCCAACTTTTGATTCTACAAATACTTGGGCATCCCCATTCCCGTCCCAACCTAATCTTTGAGCTAGACGAGGAATATCCCAGATATTTTTGATTGTAAGAGTTTTCCCATTCTTAGCTTCAAGAATGTAAGATCCCGTGACAGTGCCTCTTTTCAGTGAAGCCTGAACTGGTTGCTCTTCAGGAAAGAGTTCTGGATGTTTTTCCATGAGACCCCCTATAATGCTTTCATCAATAGGACTTGCAATACCTGCTTTTATCAACAACTCATATAATACACATAATGCGGCAGAACTACCCTTAAAAAACTCTTTTAGAGCACTTTTAGCACTGTCTTCATTATCCATACCAACCAAATTAAAGACCAGATTATATGTTTCTTCCGTTGCTCCCATATTCAGAAGGGCATCTTTTAATTCATCCATCGAAGTAATTTGACCATCAATCAATGGATTAGACATATTAGCGGGTGGTGATGCTA
>Ga0307376_10002740_pt1 | contig 16925 bp, 16 predicted proteins | sample TR2MG_FD_202536 | JGI IMG/M metagenome (GOLD analysis project Ga0307376, IMG submission 202536) | Soil microbial communities from Risofladan, Vaasa, Finland - TR-2 | ecosystem: Environmental > Terrestrial > Soil > Coastal area > Acid sulfate soil | place: Finland: Risofladan, Vaasa | collected...
GACCTTCGGAACCACAATCCGACGTTCTAACCTACTGAACTACATCCACCGTTTCAGGAGTGCAAAATAAGTTCAAAATTTCTTATTCACAAAATTTTCTATTTATTTTATTATACAGCAGTCAATTACTATCTTTGGGCGGTTCAAACGAAAATGACCCTGGCATAACAATCTTTTTATTAAAAGATTGTTATCAGGAAGAACTATTAAGGTATTAAGACTGATGTGAGAAAATTATATATTATAGACAATATATCAGGGTTGCAACTTTTCCAGTTGATGAAACCTGTTGTCTTTCTTATTATTAGTATAGTTTTTACCAAGAGTCATCTTACCAGGGCTGAGATAGGCCAATGGGAGATGTTCATGTTTATTGCGGGATTAATGACCTTTTTCTGGGTAACAGGTATAATTCAGTCACTGTTACCTCTTTATCACAGGAATAAAACATATAGAAAGATCGGTGATAATGGAACGACAAAATCACCCGAGATCTTTAATGCATTTCTGTTGATGTGTTTTTTTAGCCTGCTTTTCTTTATACTTGGTCACTCATTGAAGAATAATTTTTCAGTCTTCCATATTTCTGGTAATGTTCCATATATCAATCTGCTATTGCTATACATTCTCCTTAGTAGTCCGGTATGCCTTATAGAATACATATACCTTCTGAATAACAGGTCATATCGCATTTTGCAGTATGGCCTGATAACCTTCATTGCACAATTGATTATGATAGTAGTACCAATTCTCTTCGGTAAAGATATTATATGGTCAATATGGGGATTACTGGGCATTACAGCTATAAGATGGATATGGCTCCTCGCTCTTCTAAGAAGGTATACTGAGATGAAGGTTTCAGTTAAGTTTATGAAGGAACATCTTTATCTCGGAGGGCCTTTGATATTAACAACGCTTATTAGCAATTCCGCTCAATATAGTGATGGGGTTATTATATCTTCCGTTTATCGTGATCCGGAAATGTTCGCATGGTTTCGTTATGGCGCAAAAGAATTCCCTTTGGTGCTGATGCTTGCAAACGGGCTCAATAACGCCATGCTTCCGGAATTTTCAACCCGTGAGAGGATGAAAGAATCCCTTGCAAAAATAAGGGTCAAATCAAAGCGACTAATGAACCTGCTGTTTCCTTCAGCTATGGTTATGATGCTGTTTACAAGATGGTTATATCCTCGTATGTTTAATCCTGAATTTCAAAAAAGTGCCGATATATTTCTGGTCTATTCATTGCTTATTATCCCCAGGTTAATCTTCCCGCAGACCATAATTGTCGGCAGAAAGAAAACTCACATTACCCTATTTGCTGCAATCCTGGAATTGGCACTGAATATTCCTCTGAGCCTTTTAATGATAAAATGGGGTTATGGACTGGTAGGTGTGGTGTTGGCAACATTTGTAGTCTATACCTTCGGAAAGATATTACTTGTTGGATACCTTAGGTTTAAAATGAATATTAGACCATCTGAATATATCCCTCTCAGATTATATGCTTTATATTCTGTCCTTATCGCTATTCTTTTCATACTGATCGATCATAGAGTAATTGATATACATTAGTCTTAAGGCAGCGTGGACCACTAAATCTGGTGTCAACTTATGATTTACAGCCCTTAGTCATAAATTCTGATTATATTTGTGCATTATTATACTAAGATATAATTGAGTGTAATTCAATTAATGTCTCTTTTTTCAGATAACTTATATAATGCTGGTAATTGAGGTAAAAACAAAAGAGGATAAAAAGGAGTTCATTAGTCTTTCCAAAAGGCTATACAAAGAAGATCCATTTTGGGTATGCCAGCTAGATTCAGTAGTAGAATCTGTTTTTGACCCAATAAAGAACAATACTTTTGGCCATGGCGAAGCAATAAGATGGATTCTTAAAGATGATAATGGCATTACTATTGGCAGGGTTGCAGCGTTTATCGACAAAGTACGATCAGCTGCCAATAACCAGCCTACAGGTGGAATCGGTTTCTTTGAGGTAACTGATAACAGAGAAGCTGGCTATGCACTGTTTGATACTGCAAAAGGGTGGCTTGCAACCAGAGGAATGGATGCAATGGATGGCCCAATTAATTTTGGTGAGAATGATAATAACTGGGGTTTATTGGTCGACGGATTCATGCAACAGGGATACGGGATGCCTTATCATAAGAGGTACTACAGAACATTCTTTGAAGAGTACGGGTTTAAAAACTATTTTGAGCAATACTCTTATCATCGCGAAATTCGCAATGTAAATAATATGATTGTACAATTTCCTGTAAGAATAATGAAAATTGCAGGATGGCTCTCTAAAAGACCTGGTTATTCATTTCAGCATTTTGAGACCAGGAATATAGAAAAATATATAAAGGATATTGTTGCAATATATAATTCGACATGGTCGGTATTTAAGGAAGACTTTACACCCCTCAATCCTGAATTTCTTAAAGAATCTTTTAAAAAGTCAAAGTATATAATCGATGAGGAACTTATATGGTTTGCATATTTTAATCAAAAGCCTATCGCATTCTTCATTTTGTTTCCAGATCTGAATCAGATTCTAAAACATATGAATGGAAACCTTAATTTTTGGAATCTGCTCAGGATTGCATATTATAAGGTTACCCATAAGATGAGCAGAATAAGAGCAGTGGTTGGAGGAGTTCATCCCTCATATCAGAATAGTGGGGTTGAATCTGCAATTTTCCTGCAGTTATATGAAGTATTTAAAAAGAAACCCTGGTTTAAGGAATTGGAACTTTCGTGGGTGGGCGACTTTAATCCTAAGATGATAGCAATTTATGAGGCTCTGGGTGCAAAGAAAGCAAAAACACACGTTACATACCGATATCTCATTAATGATAAGTTAACGTTCAAGAGGTATAAGGATGAAATGGCTGAACACCAAAGTTGAAAGCAATTTTATTCATCATTAGATCAATAATATTGTCATATGTATTGTATTTTACAATAATGTTAATTAATTTTGCAAGCCCAAAATGGGAGAACTTTATTAAGAGAACTAAGGACAAATAATATTTAGCAATGAAAAATGGAATTCATCCGGATGCGTACAGGTTTGTGGTTTTTCAGGATATGTCAAATGGATATTCTTTTCTGAGCAAGTCCACTGCACCCTCTAAAGAGAATATTAAGTGGGAAGATGGAAACGAATATCCGCTTATTAAACTTGAGATTTCTAATACATCTCATCCTTTTTATACCGGTAAAATGAAACTGGTAGATACTGCAGGCAGGGTTGACAAATTTATGAACCGTTACAAGGATCATGTCGGGAAGAAGAAATAAGTTTTAACAAGAATATTTAGAGGCCCTCTTCACGGGGGCTTTTTATTTATATACATATATATTACGTGGCACAATCATTGCAGGACTATCCTTCAGGTAAGTTCTAAAAATATTGTGTAATTTTGATATTTTAAAGAAGACTTATGAGGAGAACCTCATACTGCAGGGTAATAATTACTAAAGACGAAAGTAAATAGTATCATCTGCCTCCAGGAAATGGCAGGTATCGGAGAAAAGAGGTGTACCATTAAACCCAAAGAATGGCCTTTCTCAGAAAAAAGTTAGGAGAAAAATACCAGATGGATAAAAAGTACATGAGAAATATTAACGAAATATTGCTTCCGGATATTCTGGACGGTGATGGAGATATAATTCCAATTATTGCGGATGGAGATGATGGTGACCTTGAAGATGTAAATGTTCCAGAAACTATACCTGTTCTTTCCCTTAGAAATACTGTCCTTTTCCCTGGAGTAGTCCTTCCAATTTCCATCGGTCGTCCGAAGTCAATTCAACTCATTAAAGAGGCATATAAGTATGACAAAATAGTAGGTACTGTTGCTCAAAAAGATCCTGATATTGAAAATCCGAATTTTCAGGATCTTCACACTGTTGGAACAATCGGGCAAATAGTAAAACTACTTGAGATGCCTGATGGTTCTACAACAGCCATTATCCAGGGAAGGAAACGAATGGTGTTACAAGAACTTGTTTCCGATGATCCCTATTTTATTGCAAGGATCAAAGCAATACCGGAAATAAAACCTGGGAATTTCAATAAGGATTTTGATGCAATTGTCGGATCTCTCAAAGATCTTTCACTTAAGATCATTAAAATTAATCCAAATATAAGTCCTGAAGCTTCATTTGCTGTTAAAAACATTGAGAATAATACATACCTGATAAACTTCATCTGTTCAAATACTGATATTAAAGTACAGGATAAACAAAAGTTGCTTGAAATGAACAGCTTGCGTGACAGAGGGTTTATGCTGCTGGAGTTTCTTGTACAGGAGATTCAGGTTTTGGAGCTAAAGAACGAATTGCAATCAAAAGTCAAAAGTGACCTTGATCAGCAACAAAGGGAATTCCTGCTCCACCAGCAGATGAAGACTATTCAGAATGAATTAGGGGGAAATCCCATTGAAAAGGAGATTGGGGAGTACAGGCAAAAAGCAGAGTTAAAAAAATGGGGGAAAGATGTCAAAAAGATATTTGATAAGGAGCTTGACAAACTTCACAGGCTCAACCCGGCTGCCGCTGAATACTCTGTTCAGGTTAATTATATTCAGACACTTCTGGATCTTCCATGGAACATATTTACTCAGGATAACCTCGATTTAAATAATGCACGCAAGGTTCTTGATAGGGATCACTTTGGACTGGATGAGGTTAAAGAGAGAATTCTTGAACATCTTGCTGTGCTCAAGCTCAAGGGCGATCTGAAATCACCTATACTCTGTCTTTATGGCCCTCCTGGTGTCGGTAAAACATCTCTTGGCAAATCTGTAGCCAAGGCTCTCGATAGGAAGTATGTCAGAATGTCACTCGGAGGTTTGCATGATGAAGCGGAGATAAGAGGACATCGAAAAACTTATATTGGCGCAATGCCCGGACGTATTGTCCAGAATATTAAAAGAGCAGGGTCCTCAAATCCGGTTTTTATTCTTGATGAGATTGATAAGGTAGGACAGGATTTCAGAGGTGATCCATCATCTGCATTACTGGAGGTACTTGATCCGGAACAGAACAGCACTTTTTTTGACAATTTCCTTGAAATGGAATACGATTTGTCAAAAGTATTATTTATTGCTACAGCCAATAACCTGGCTACTATAAGTCCCGCTCTCCGCGACAGGATGGAAATGATCGAAATTACTGGGTATCTGGTAGAGGAGAAATTAGAGATTGCAAAACGACACTTGCTACCTAAACAGCTCGAAAATCACGGTGTCAAAAAAGATCAGGTAACTGTTGATAAGAAGGTGATGGAAATGCTTATTGAGAAATATACAAGAGAATCGGGTGTAAGAGAACTTGATAAGCGCCTTGCCAAAATTGTGAGAGTTACTGCAAAGAATATTGCATATGATTCAGACTTTAAAACAGCACTGTCGCAACAGGCTCTTATTGAAATGTTGGGGCCTCCGAAATATTCACGCGATCTATATTCAGGAAATGATCAGGCAGGTGTTGTAACTGGTCTGGCATGGACATCAGCAGGAGGAGAGATATTATTTGTGGAAACCAGCCTGAGTAAAGGTACCGGCAAACTGACCCTCACAGGTAACCTGGGCGAAGTAATGAAAGAATCAGCTATAATCGCCCTTGAATATCTGAAATCCAATGCTGAAATGTTCGAATTGCCTGATAATTTTTCCCAAAACTGGAATATACATATACATGTTCCTGAAGGAGCAATTCCAAAAGACGGGCCATCTGCCGGAATAACTATGGCAACTTCTATCGCTTCTGCATTTACTCAGCGAAAGGTCAAAAAATTTGTAGCAATGACAGGTGAAATAACCTTAAGAGGTAAAGTGTTGCCTGTTGGTGGTATTAAAGAAAAAATACTTGCTGCAAAACGTGCCAGTATCAAAGAGATCCTAATATCGGAGGAGAACAGAAAAGATGTGGAAAGTATAAAGGAAATATATATCAGGGGATTGAAATTCCATTATGTTAAAACAATTATGCAAGTGCTTGAACTCTCATTACTTAATCAGAAGGTCAAAAATCCTAAAAAAATATCATTTGAATGAAGAAAATTGCGGTTTTCCCAGGATCATTCGATCCGTTTACAATCGGACATGAAGCAATAGTGCGAAGAGCTTTGAACCTTTTTGATGAGATTATTATTGCTGTTGGCGCCAATGCCCTGAAAAAAAATTATTATTCTCTCAAAACAAGAAAAGAGATGATTTCAAAAATATTTAATGATGAATCGAAAATAAAAGTTGATCATTATGAGGGACTTACTGTTGATTATTGTAGAAGGAATAAAGCCTACTATCTGATCCGGGGACTAAGAACATCAGCCGATTTTGAATTTGAGAGAGCTATTGCCCAGGTAAACCTGGCATTGGCACCAGAAGTTGAATCGGTATTTTTGCTTACAGTTCCGGAACATTCCTATATTAATTCAACTATTGTGCGGGATATCATAAGAAGTGGCGGGGATGCCTCAAGATTTGTTCCTGAAAGAATTAATCTGAAAGAATACTGTGGTGAAGAAAATTAATACATCACATCTTAAGAATCGATGAATTTATAAGATCCATTAACGACAACCAGGCGTTACCTTTTATTAAATTCAGCTCATCAGGGAAAAGCCATTCAACTTTTGTTATACCTTCTTTTATTTGAGGCTTAGTTATCATCTTACCGTCATATTGCATTAGGAACCAATTTGTTTTTTTGAGGTATGAAATTCCTTCCCAGCTATAGGTGTGGTAACTGGGAGATATCGGTTTGACAATTGCGTGACCAGTTATCCCGCATTCTTCACTTACCTCTCTTAATGCGCACGCTTCAACTTCTTCCCCTGGTTCAATATGACCTTTTGGAAGATCTAGTTTTCCTTTCTTTTCAATAAATAAATACCTTCCTGAGGAATGCTTAACCAGACCTCCGGCTGCACCAACTTCAGTAAAGTATATCCTGAACATCTTCCAGACATGTTTAATATTGGTTCCATAAACATTAATGGAAGTGATGCTTGGATCTGAATGAAAATCAGATATAATTTTATAAAGTGCTTTCGTATCGTAGAAATTATGGAATAAGCCGTATTTTTGTAACCTGTCAGGTTCTGAGGTTATCATTATGAATCTGTTTTCAAAATGAACTTTATACATATTCCAATGGAGAATAGTGAAAAAAAAACTGCTGAATATCTTTTACAAATTAAAGCAATAAAATTGCAACCATCAAATCCTTTTATCTGGGCATCAGGGTGGAAATCCCCAATATATTGTGATAATCGAAAAACACTCTCATTTCCTGAGGTGAGATCATTTATTTGCGATTCTTTGGTGGCTCGTATCAGAAAACTTTACCCTCAAGTCGAGTTAATTGCTGGGGTTGCAACAGGAGCAATAGCCCATGGCACCCTTGCTGCCGACAGATTAGGGCTGCCTTTTGTCTATGTCAGGTCAGGTGCAAAAGAGCATGGCCTGGGAAACCAGATTGAAGGATATTTTGAACCAGGGCAGAAGGTGGTTGTAGTTGAGGATCTGATATCTACAGGAGGCAGCAGCCTTAACGCTGTAAAAGCTCTAAGAGAAGCTGGCTGCGAAGTTCTTGGAATGATCGCTATATTTACCTACGAATTTAATATAGCAAAAGATAAATTTGCAGCAGATAAGTGTTCGTTGGATACACTTAGCAATTACTCAGTCCTTTTAAATACAGCTGTTGAAATAGGGTATATTGGTCAGAAAGAGGTTGCAGCATTGAAAGAGTGGAGAGTTGATCCGTCAAAGTGGCAGCCGGCATAACTAAATTGTTTTGTTCTGGACTATATTTATTTACATTTTTTTAACGAACCAATACTCTAACTCCTGATCATAAACATAAGAGAAAAACTAGATAATATTCAGCACTTTACGATCCATTTGCTGAGGATCTAAAGAAAAAGGACAGGGATAAATTTAGATACCAAATTGAACAGTAATGGGTATAACATTGTTTGAGACTAGTTTCATTTTGTAATAGACTTAGTATTTAATTATGACTGGCATTTCATATTATGAAAGCAGACCTGGCAGGGTAGCTTGTACAGCAGAAGAAGTTTTTAACTTTGTGACCGATATAAGGAACTTTGAACAGTTTATTCCACAGGGGACAATTACAAACTGGTTGGCTGAAAAAGAATTTTGCAGTTTCGATGTAACAATGCTTGGTAAAGTGAAATTACTGCTTATTGAAAAAACGATGTATACCAGAGCAGGTTATTCTGGCGATGCAATGAAAAAAAATGATTTTTCACTGATATTGAATATATCTGACATTGGTTATGGTACTGCAGAAGTAAAAGTGTCACTTAATGTAGATCTAAATCCAATGTTGAAGATATTGGCTTCTGAACCAATTCAACAATTCCTTGAAAAACTGATAAATGAAATGGAACATTTTAAAGGTTGGAAGAATACTATAGAATAAAATCAACCTCCCTGAATGCATACTCTGTAATTTTACCTTCACTGTTCTCAATCTGTAACTTGCCATTATCATTTACAGCGATTATACGTCCTGAATAATCACCATTCAGATCTTTATAACTATGCCATTCGTTCAAATGGTAAAGTTGCATAACATACTCCTTCTTTATCTGAGTTAAATTTTCTGAGATGAGCTGTTTATATCGTCTGTCAATATCTGAAGCCAGCTGATTAAGACACGTTGGGAGATCATATTGTTCTCCTGATACCATACTAAGAGATATTGGATTGGGCGCATCACTAATAAATATCTTCTGATTTATGTTGAGTCCAATCCCTGCAATGGTGTATTCAATTTTATTACCAAGAATGTGGTTCTCGATCAAGATACCTGCTATTTTGTCATTTTTTATATAGATATCATTTGGCCATTTTATTGAGCATTCTGGGATATATCTCTTTATAAAATCACAAATTCCAAGTGAAATAGCCATTGAAATATAGAACTGATCAGAAGGACTTATCATATAAGGCGAAAGTAATATGCTGATTAATAGGTTCTTGCCATCTTCGCTTTCCCATCTGTTTCCCGTTTGCCCCCTTCCTGCTGATTGATAATTAGTATAGATAATAGTACCCTCAGGGAGGTCATTATTTTTTATCAGAGCAGTGGCATGAGAATTTGTCGATGGCAGATTTTCAATAAAAAATATTTTTGATCCTATTATCATGATTTACATGTAGTTAATATAGCAATGATTGTTTTCTTTCTCAGATTATTTTTTCTGGTTGAGATTGGCATTGAAATTGCAAAAGTGTTTCTCAGTAGCAAAAATACGGATAAAAGTGGTACTTTTGCGACTATATATCAAACTGATAAATATTGATGAAGAAAAGATCTGACGAAGTTGAAGTACTAATGGGGAGTATTTTGAAAGGAATTTTTGAAAAAAATGGACAGAATGTTTTGAAAATTGATTTAAGAAAACTTGAAAATAGAATTACAGATTACTTTGTTATTTGCCATGCCTCTTCAGGTAACCAGGTAAGTGCAATATGCGATTCAGTTGAAGAAACAGTAATAAAGAAGACTGGAGAGAAGCCTTTTCATATTGAAGGACTTGACAATTGTTTCTGGGTACTTCTGGATTATGGGAATGTAATTGTTCATGTTTTTCTTGAGGAGTATAGAAAATTTTATAGCCTTGAGTCACTCTGGGCTGATGCGGCTTTTGAAGCCATTGAAGATAAAATATAGTAAGTTAAAAATTTATGACAGAAAATAATAATAATCAGGATACTGGAAAAAAACCTGATAAGAACATTAAACCACGTTTTAACACCAACTGGATTTTTGCCATACTTGCAGTTTCAGTAATTCTTTTCCAGGTTCTATATGGAGGGAAAAGTGCAAATAAAGCAACTACAAGTGAGATCAAGGAGATGATCGCAAATCACGATATTGAAAAAATTATTGTAGTTAATAAAGATCAGGCTGAGATATATCTCTCACAGATTGCACTTGAGTCGGGAAGGTATCCCAACTTATCTAAACCTGGAACTGGATTTGGGATGTCTGTGCCAAAACCAAACTATACCTACAATATTGGTGATATTAGTAGTTTTGAACCTTTTATTTTGGAGGCTCAGAAGAGTGCCGGATACGGTGAAAAGGATCTTATTTACCCTGATTATATTACACGTAAAAACTATTTTGGAGAGATTCTTTCCTGGCTTCTATTTCCAGCTTTATTGGTCGTTTTATGGCTCTTTCTGATGAAGCGAATGTCAGGAGGAGGCGCAGGTGGTGCGGGAGGTATTTTTAGTGTTGGTAAGTCACGTGCACAGATTTTCGATAAGGACACTAATGTAAAGCTGAACTTTAACGATGTTGCAGGTCTCGAAGAGGCCAAAACAGAAGTTATGGAAATTGTTGATTTTCTTAAAAATCCGAAGAAGTATACACAGCTTGGAGGAAAAATACCAAAAGGTGCTTTGTTGATAGGTCCTCCGGGTACAGGAAAAACGATGCTGGCGAAAGCTGTCGCAGGCGAAGCAAACGTACCTTTCTTTTCAATTTCCGGATCCGATTTTGTTGAGATGTTTGTAGGAGTAGGTGCTTCCAGAGTACGGGACCTTTTTAAACAGGCTAAAGAAAAAGCTCCTTGTATTGTCTTTATTGATGAGATAGACGCGGTGGGTCGGGCAAGAGGACGTAATGCAAATTTTGGATCTAATGATGAAAGGGAAAACACTCTTAACCAGCTTCTTACTGAAATGGACGGTTTTGGAACCAATATGGGTGTAATTATTCTTGCTGCTACTAACAGGGCTGATATTCTTGACAGAGCTCTAATGCGTGCTGGCCGTTTTGACAGGCAGATTCATGTTGAACTTCCTGACCTTAACGAAAGAGAAGCTATTTTTAAAGTCCATCTGCGTCCAATTAAACTTGAAAAAAAGTTTGATGTCGCCTTTATGGCCAAGCAGACACCCGGTTTTTCGGGAGCTGATATTGCTAATGTATGTAACGAAGCAGCCCTTATCGCTGCAAGAAAGAACAAAACTGTTGTTGAAAAGCAGGACTTTCTTGATGCTGTCGACCGTATTGTTGGTGGATTGGAAAGGAAAACAAAGATCATATCACCAGTTGAGAAAAAGACAATTGCTTATCATGAAGCCGGGCATGCCACTGTAAGCTGGCTTCTGGAATATGCAAGCCCCCTTCTTAAAGTGACTATTATCCCTCGTGGCAGAGCACTTGGAGCAGCCTGGTATCTTCCTGAAGAGAGGCAACTTACCACCCGGGAACAGATTCTCGATGAAATGGCATATGCTCTTGGCGGCAGAGCTGCTGAAGCACTTGTCTTTGGGAAAATTTCAACAGGAGCATTAAGCGATCTTGAAAAAATTACCAAACAAGCTTATGCTATGGTCTCTTTTTTCGGTATGAGCGAAAAGGTTGGAAATATAAGTTTTTATGATTCATCAGGACAATCCGATTTCGGGTTTACAAAACCTTATAGTGAAAAGACAGCTGAGCTAATCGATGAAGAGGTAAACCTGATAATTGAAGAATCTTATGTAAGAGCAAAAGAAGTCCTTAAGAATAACATGAAAGGGCTTACTGAGCTGGCAGAGCTACTGCTGGACAAAGAGGTAATATTCAGCGAAGACCTCGAAAGAATTTTTGGTAAGAGGAAAGCTGATATATTGAAAGAGGAAAAAGAAGCTATGGACAAACTTGAAACAGATGCAATTAAAAAAAATAATGTCAAGGGCAACAGGAAGAGTCAAAAACCAGCCTCGACATCAACTGTTAAAGTAAAAAAAGCATCAAAGAAGTCATCGGAAATTAAGGAAAATGCTGCGCCTATAAAAATATTAAAAAACCCTGGAACAAAAAATAAGGGTGCTTGATGTAATAATCTGATTATTAGGAGTATATTTATCTTTTTGGAATTATATAGCTTACAAGTATATAAGAACAGCATATTTTATATTACACACTCTTAGGCTTTAAATATTTATATTTTGAACAATTTTTTTAGAAGAACCCTTACTGGAGCATGGATAGTAATATTTGTGATGGGAGGGCTTTGGCTTCATCCTGTAACATTTGTACTTACCGGACTGATAATGCTTGTAGGAACTCAGTATGAATATTATCAGATGATCAGGAATATTGGTGTCAGACCGCAAATTATTTTGGGTATTGTTACCGGGGTATCAATTTATGTTTTATCAACTCTTGTGGCTATTGGAATATTTCCATTATCTGCCTTTTTTATCCTTATTCCAATAGTGTTATTAATCATGGTACTTGAAATCTACCGGAAAGAGGATAGACCATTTGATTCACTTGCTCATACATTTTTTTCAGTAATTTATACTGCAATACCCTTTTCCATGTTTCCCTTTTCAGCATTTTCTCATACAGGACTCGATTCATTGCTCCCTCACCCGGGGATTTTATTTTCACCAGGTATGATTATAGGATTTTTTATTCTTATCTGGGCTAATGACACGGGTGCATATATTATTGGTATATCATTTGGCAAACACAGACTACTGGAACGAATATCACCTAAAAAATCATGGGAAGGGTTTGTAGGAGGTGTCTTATTAGCTGCATTTATTGCCTGGTTGCTTTCGGGTTGGTTAGGAGTTGTTGATAGTTTCAGTTGGATATTAATATCAATAATTGTTTCATTTGCAGGAACATATGGGGATCTTGTTGAATCAATGTTAAAAAGGAATACCGGAGTTAAAGATTCCGGATCTATTATGCCTGGACACGGTGGATTTCTTGATCGTTTCGATAGTGCTATATTTTCTTTTCCACTTGTGTACCTTTTTATATCACTTTTTGGATGATTGACCAGACTTAATTAGCTTTGTGCAAAATTTGAAAATATGAGTATTCATAAGGAAGGATATAAGATATTAATTTTCAGTTTTATTGCTTTATTACTTATTAATGTCATTTTTAATTTCATCTGGTCAGAGAATATCTTACTAAGATGGGCATTTATTATATGCTCTTTAGTGCTATATATTTTTTTCCTCTTTTTTTTCAGGTTGCCCTCACGTACTCTTAAGCCTGATCCAGGTTTAATATATGCTCCCGCAGACGGGAAGGTTGTTGTTATTGAGGAGACAATGGAGCATGAGTATTTTAAGGATATGCGACTCCAGATTTCAATTTTTATGTCACCGTTTAATATGCATAGCAACAGGTATCCTGTTTCTGGTCATGTTAAATACGTAGGTTATCATTCCGGACAGAATATGGTTGCATGGCATCCTAAATCATCTGAATTGAATGAGAGAAGTACTATTGTTATTGAAACTTTTGATGGCAGGGAGATCCTTTTGCGGCAAATTGCTGGAGCCCTTGCTCGCAGAATAGTAACATATGCAAGAAAAGACCATGATGTATCACAAGGTGATGAACTGGGATTTATAAAATTCGGATCACGGGTTGATATCTTTTTACCTTTAGGCACCGAAATAGAGATACCAATACTCCAGCGTGTGAGAGCAAACAAAACAATTATAGCCAAAATATGATCGTTGAAATGTAATGAGCAGAGAAGATAACGTTATTATCGATGTAAAGGGTGATGTTAAATGGATTGGTGTACTGGATTATGATATTAGGACTTTTGATATTGTAATGAGCACCAATTACGGGACAACTTATAACTCCTATTTTATTGATGCAGACAAGAAAGCTATAGTTGAGGTAGCTAAAAAAGAATTCAGTGAAGTTTACTTTTCTAAATTAAGGAGAGTTACTGATCCCTCTGAGATTGAGTATATTATATTGGATCATACCGAACCCGATCATTCAGGAAGTCTCAGTCTTCTTCTCGACCTTGCACCATCAGCTACGGTTGTTGGAAGCGGTAATGCGATCAGGTATCTGGAAGATATGGTGAATGTACCATTTAACTCTATGGTGGTAAAAGATGGCGACACCCTTAGCCTCGGAAACAAAACTCTCAGATTTATTACAGCCCCAAACCTGCATTGGCCAGATTCAATTTATACACTACTTGTCGAGGATAAGATTTTATTCACTTGCGATTCATTTGGAGCACACTATTGCTCATCAAAAATGTATAGTGAGTTTACAGAGGAATACTCCGAAACATTTAAATATTATTTTGATGTCATACTTAAACCATTCAGCAGGTTCTTCTTAAAATCAATAGAAAAGATAAAGACACTTGAATTTGAACTTATATGTCCTGGTCATGGACCAATGCACAAGGGAAATCTTAAAAAAGCAATTGCCTTATCAGAAAAGTATGCTAATCAATATATGCAACAGACTGCAGAACGAAGTCATAGGAATATTCTAATTGCCTATGTATCAGCATATGGGTATACAAAGGCAGCAGCAGAGCATATTGCCAAGGGAATCCTTGAGACCGGGGATATTAATGTTGATATTGTTGATATTGAAAATATTGATCAAATGGATCTGGAGTCAAAAATTATTCTGGCTGACGGGATACTTGTTGGTTCTCCAACTATTAATCAGAATACCTTAATTCCTGTATATAAGTTATTTGCATTAATAAATCCTTTAAGAGATAAGGGTAAATTGGGTGGTGCTTTTGGATCATTCGGCTGGAGTGGTGAGGCCTCATCAATAATACTTGAAAATTTGCGTCTGCTTAAGTTGAAGATTTTTGATGAAACTTCAACATTTAAATTCTCTCCGGAAGGATCAAAGAAGAAAATTTTGGAAGAATTTGGCAGAAAGTATGCTCTGAAATTCCTGGAAGGATGTGAGCAAATGAAAAATCCCGGCAATTAACCGGGATTCTTTCTATAAGTACTTATGAAATTTTTATCTGTCTGGTGATTTTATTTTTTTCCTCTTCCTGTTTTGGAAGTCCGACATTAAGAACTCCATCTTTGTAATTTGCTTCAATTTTATCCCTGTTAACATTTTCAGGAATGTAGAAGCTTCTGCAAAAAGATGAATAACTGAATTCTTTCCTCTTATATCCATCTTTATTCTCCTCAGTTTCGTTTTTTATTTCCGATGAAATTGTCAAAACATCCTCGTTAATATCAATTTTAAGGTTATTCTTGTCATTCCCCGGGATAGCTAACTCAAGAAAATATTTCTTTTCATCTTCCCTGATGTTTACTGCCGGCATTGTATTGCTTCTTTCGGAAAATGTTGGGAAGTCATCGTCAAAAAAATTCGGCATGTAAAACGGCCTGTAACTTCTTCTTGTAATTGTTGGTAACATGGTTTTGTCCTCCTATTATTTAGTTTAACATATTTTTGCTCTACATCCTGATATTTTCAAATTCTATTCCAAATCAAGAAACATGACATAATGACCGATAGTTAAAAACATATGCAGACATTATGTCTGTGTATGTTTATTTTCCTCAATTTTCTTGTAATGTTTTTTTTACCTCTTTCAAGATTTTATCAGGTCAACATATAGCTCCTGTGTATGAGCAAGAATGGACAAATATTTAGCATTATTTTAATTGGTTAGATCCTTTTGTCGAAGCAGATAGTGGAATTACAAGAGGGGAATTCAGCTATATGTCAGAGGTGTTTTTAGCGAATTTAAAAAATTTGGATTAGGTTTGTATAACGAAATGACTTTGAGATGAAGACAACCTTAAGGAACATTCTTATCATATTTGGAGTATTGTTACTTATGGCCTGTATATGGTATTTCCGGAGCATAGTTGTTTACATATTGGTTTCTGGTGTATTCTCAATTATGGGAAGGCCGCTTGTAAATCTATTTTCCAGAATAAGAATTAAGAATTGGTTATTTCCGCGTGCATTAAGTGCTCTTTTTACACTGGCTATACTTTGGGGCATAATCATTCTCTTTTTTATAATTTTTATTCCACTTGTAACAACTCAGATTAACTATTTCTCGACCATTCCCACAGAAAAAATTGTTCAGCTTGGGGAAGGTACATTTTCCAAGATTGAAAATCTGGTTAAAACCTTTAGTAAGGAAGGAACAGATGCAATCTCAATTCAGGATTACATAGCAGGGAAAATATCAGAAGTTTTAAATATTAACATGATACAGAATTTCCTCGGCTCCTTAATAGGGATGCTTGGTAACGTTATGGTAGCAATATTTTCGATTACGTTTATCACCTTCTTTTTTCTTAAGGACCAGCAATTATTTTTTGAGTCGATATTGATGTGGGTCCCGGATAAATATGTTGATAATGTAACCAGAGCCCTGAATTCGATAAAAAACCTTCTTACAAGGTATTTTATAGGTATTGTGATACAAAGCATCTGCATAATGATAAGTATCACTTTGGGAATGACTATTGCTGGTATAGAATTTCAACAGGCTTTGGTCATGGGGCTCATAATTGGAATTTTAAATGTTATACCATATGTTGGCCCATGGCTTGGTGGGTTTATTGCAATTATAATGGGTATTGCTTCACACATTAACTTGGATCTTAGCACTGTTCTGGCTCCATTGCTTATATATATGATGCTGGTTATCGCCATTACACAGTTAATTGATAATATTGTATTTCAGCCGGTTATATTTTCTAATAGTGTCAGGGCACATCCTCTGGAAATCTTTATTGTTATACTGGCCTCAGGTTTTTTTGCAGGGATTCCGGGTATGATATTAGCAATACCAGGTTATACGGTTTTAAGGGTTTTTGCCAGGGAGTTCTTCTATAATTTAAAAGCGGTGCAAAAGATCACCTCAAGTTTGTCATCAGAAGATAAGGGTGTTAAGATTCCTAACATAATTACCAAAGACAAAAAGTCTGTTGATAAGCCTGGCTCAAAACCATAAATTTGTAATTAATACTTTAGTGATATATTTATCTGGCAAAATAATACTTAATAGATGAATTATTTTTTCCGTTTTTTTAAACGTTTGTTTTACTTCTATTATGAAGGATTCA
>Ga0307376_10002741_pt1 | contig 16916 bp, 14 predicted proteins | sample TR2MG_FD_202536 | JGI IMG/M metagenome (GOLD analysis project Ga0307376, IMG submission 202536) | Soil microbial communities from Risofladan, Vaasa, Finland - TR-2 | ecosystem: Environmental > Terrestrial > Soil > Coastal area > Acid sulfate soil | place: Finland: Risofladan, Vaasa | collected...
GAAGGAATTATCCAGAGAGACCCCTATTATAAGCCGGGTGATTATATTGGTAAACTTGGTATTGAAGAAGCCTATGAAAGTGATTTAAGAGGTAAAAGAGGGGTTAAAATATATTTGGTAGATGTCTATAGCCGTATTAAAGGTTTATATGCAGACGGAGAAATGGACACCCTGGCTGTCCAGGGGTCTGATATTATTTCCAGCATTGATTTGGATCTTCAGGAGTATGGAGAACTTCTGATGAAGAACAAAATTGGAAGTATTGTTGCCATAGAACCAAAAACTGGTGAAGTTCTTGCACTTGTTTCATCTCCAAATTACGATCCAGACCTACTTGTCGGGAGAGTAAGATCCGATAATTATTCAAATCTTTTAGTTGATACATTAAAGCCATTGTTTAACAGGGCTTTAATGGCCTCATATCCACCTGGTTCCACTTTTAAACCTATAAACGGACTTATAGCACTTCAGGAACACGTTATCACACCTGATACAGAATTCGGATGTGACCAAGGTTATCTCTTTGTTGCCTGCCATCCACATCAATCACCACTGAATCTGGAAGGAGCAATAATGATCTCATGCAATTCTTATTTCTGCCAGGCTTATAGGAAAGTACTTGAGAATCCGAATTATCCTTCTGTCGCCTCTGCTTTTACAAAATGGCAAGGATACCTTAATGAATTTGGCTTTGGTAATAAACTGGGAACTGATTTTGTAAATGAACTTCCAGGTTTTATTCCGGTTACTGGTTATTATGACAAATTTTATGGAATTGGCAAATGGAAAGCACTTAACATAATCTCAATGGCGATTGGGCAAGGTGAGATATTAACAACTCCTCTTCAAATGGCAAATATGACTGCAGCTATTGCTAACAGAGGTTTTTATTATACTCCACATATCGTTAGGTCAGTTGGTGTTGATGGTAAAGTTGATGCAAGGTTCTATGTTAAACATGAGATCAATATTGATTCATCAAATTTTGAAGAAATTATCCTTGGAATGGATGCAGTGGTAAACGGCGGAGCAGGAAAAACAGGAGGAATTGCTGCCCTAAAAGATATTATTGTATGTGGAAAGACCGGAACTGCTCAAAATCCACATGGCAAAGATCACTCAGTATTTATAGCCTTTGCTCCGAAAAATGATCCTCAAATTGCAGTAGCTGTTTATGTTGAAAATGCTGGTTATGGTTCAACTTATGCGGCTCCTGTTGCAAGCCTAATGATTGAAAAATATATTAGAGGTGAGATTTCTAATAAATATTCGGAGAAGAGAATTATGGAACTTAACCTTATTGAAAATATAACTGAAAGTGAAACGCAGCGTTAATATCTGGAATGGTATAGACAAGATAACAATTGTCCTCTTTTTGATAATGATTATCATGGGGTGGTTAAATATTTATGCTGCCGTATACAACGAGGACCGTACAGGAATGATTGACCTGACACAACGTTACGGGAAACAGTTTGTATGGATTATCGCTACTTTGGTTCTTGCAGTATTTGTGGTAATAGTCGACAACAGGTTTTATCTCTTTTTCGCATGGTTTATTTATGGAGCCTTGATTTTGCTACTTATACTGGTACTTTTAATAGGTAAAGAAATTAATGGGGCAAGATCATGGTTTGAATTTGGCGGATTGAGTCTGCAACCTTCTGAATTTGCCAAATTCGGAACAGTTTTGGCCCTTGCCAGTTTTTTAAGTTCAAAAAAACAGGATCTTACCAGACTTAATGTGTTGATTTCTGCAGTAGCAATAATATTATCTCCAGCTTTACTTATTGCTCTTCAACCTGACATGGGTTCATCTGTAGTTTATTTTGCATTATTTCTTGTGCTTTTCAGAGAGGGTATGAGTCCATATGTGTTTGTTTCCGCATTACTTATGCTGATACTTTTTTTCTTCACTCTTCTTTTCGACAAACTTTACCTCTTAGTCGCTTTAGTTGCATTTGCCTTTTTCCTTTCGTGGTTTGCAACAAGAAAATGGAAATTATGCTTTAGCGGACTGGGAATCTTGGTATTGATTTCCGGGGTGTTGTATACATTAGATCATTTTGTATTTGGATCACTTGGGAATGAAGCGATTATTTTTATTTCAGTCCTGTTTTCGGGTATCATATATGCTTTTTATATTTATTTAAAGAAAGCCAGAAACATAATGATAATATATCTTTTTCTTATTGGAAGTATATTATTTGTTAATTCAGTCGATTATGGGTTTAATAACATTTTAAAACCCCATCAGAAGGAGAGAGTAAGTATTATGATGGGATTAAAATCAGACCCTCATGGAACAGGTTATAATGTCAACCAGTCGATAATATCCATTGGCTCAGGAGGATTGACAGGGAAGGGGTATCTTCAGGGGACACAGACAAAGTTTAAATTTGTTCCCGCACAGAGTACTGATTTCATATTTTGTACTGTAGGTGAGGAATGGGGATTTATTGGATCAATAGTGGTTATCGGAATTTACCTTTTTCTTTTGTTAAGACTCATTTTTCTTGCTGAACGTCAGCGATCAGCATTTGCCAGAATATATGGTTATGGTGTAATCAGTATAATATTTACCCATGTATTTATTAATATTGGCATGACTGTCGGACTGGTGCCGGTGATTGGAATTCCCTTACCATTTTTTAGTTATGGAGGTAGTTCTTTGTGGGGTTTTACGATCCTGCTATTTATATTTTTACGTCTTGATGCAAGCCGTACAGAATATCTCATCTGATCAGAAAGGGATAGTTATCCTGTGTGAAATTTCAATTCCAAAATCTTTCTCAACATAATCTATAAGTTGCGGAAAAAACTCCATAAAATCATCATGCAGAGAATAATAATTTTTTTTTAGAGCGCGCATAGCGAATCTTGTTTCGTTGGGGAGAGTTGACCGTTTACTTAATGTATTTAGCACATGCCGGATTCCATTTCTTGTCTGATATGATTCAATCCAGTTGTTAATTATAAAGAATGGCATCATCTCTTTGACATTTTCCGGCAAAATTTCGTAATTGTTAACGAGAGCTCTGTAAAAATTATACGTGACACTCTCAAGTGGCCTTCTTGAAAAGAAATCCCACTCCTTTGTCAGAAAATGGTCATAAATGATATCTGTAATAACACCTGCATATTTATGATATTTCCTCGTAAAGAATATTTTACTTCTGTGAACAACAGGATGACGATCAGTAAATCCATCGATATGGCGGTGAATGATAATGCCTTTTCTAATCAGATCAGGATATTTTAGATAATCACGTCCTTTTACGTAATCACCAATGTAATTTCCGATTATTATTTTATCAGAATCACCTGAAAGATATATGTGAGCCAACACATTCATAACATGATATAATAGTACAAAGAATTTGCCATATACCTTCCCTATTCCAAAACATTTTCTTTAACATGTTTTCAAGACATGCTCCCGGCGGTAATAACAGATTGTTAATCATTAGATTAACAGGTATAAATGGTGTTATAAGAAATTCTTTAAAATGCTCGGAAATACGGTGTCCAAATTATACATTTGTTGTTTCAAATAAAAATGAAAATACTATCACAATAAATAGAATTCATAAATAAACCAGGAGGATTTATGGCAAAGAAGAATGTCATTATAATTGGTGCTGCAGGCCGGGATTTTCATAATTTCAATACCTGTTACAGAGATAATGTATATTATAATGTTGTTGCTTTTACAGCGGCACAGATACCAGATATAGATGAGAGAAGGTATCCAAAAGAGCTTGCAGGTAAATTGTACCCGGAAGGGATACCAATTTTTTCAGAAGCAATCCTGACAGACCTGATTAAAAAATTTGAAGTATCTGATTGTATTTTTTCTTATAGCGATGTTACTTATCAGAAGGTGATGTCGGTAAGCGCAATTGTAAATCAGGCCGGTGCAAATTTTGTACTTCTAGGTCCGGCTGACACTATGGTGAAAAGCCAAAAACCTTTAATAGCTGTCGGTGCAGTTAGAACAGGTTGTGGTAAGAGCCAGACATCACGTAAGATAATTGAACTTCTAATGGAAAAGGGTCTAAAAGTAGTTGCTGTTCGCCATCCTATGCCCTATGGTGACCTTAATGAACAGAAAGTTCAGCGTTTTGCAGAAGTAAAAGATCTGGAAAAGAATAATTGTACTATTGAAGAGATGGAAGAGTATGAACCACATGTGATTAGAGGAAATGTTATTTATGCTGGTGTTGATTATGAAGCGATTCTTCGAAAAGCTGAAAAAGATCCCGCTGGATGTGATGTAATACTCTGGGATGGTGGGAATAACGATTTTCCTTTTTATAAACCCGATCTAATGATAACAGTTGCTGATCCACATCGGGCAGGTCATGAACTGAATTATTACCCTGGAGAAGTCACTCTGCGTCTTGCTGATGTTGTTGTGATTAATAAGATGGATAGCGCTTCGCCCGAGTCAATTCAGATTGTAAGGGAGAGTATAGAAAAGGTAAATCCGAAAGCAATTGTTATTGATGGTGCATCACCAATTAAAGTTGATGATTCATCTTTAATAAGAGGAAAGAGAGTTCTTGTTGTTGAGGATGGACCAACACTTACACATGGAGAAATGAAACTTGGTGCAGGAGTGATTGCCGCCCGTAAATTTGGTGCTGCCGAACTTGTCGATCCACGCCCGTTTACAGTTGGCAGACTCAGTGATACATTCAGACAATATCCAAACATAGGAACCCTCCTCCCGGCAATGGGATACGGCAAGCAGCAGTTAAAAGACCTAGAAACAACAATAAATAGTACTGATTGTGATAGTGTAATTATTGCAACACCTATTGACCTGAACAGAATTATTAAAATAGATAAGCCCAATACCAGGGTTTATTATGATCTTCAGGAGATAGGAGAACCTGATTTAAGTCAGGTTCTTGATGATTTCATTAAGAAGCATAAACTTATATAATCAAGAATCTTCAGCCGCAAAGAATAGATGTAATTTTTGTATATGGATTTTTAAATAATCCTATAATACGAAAAGCTTAAAGATCCAATAATTACATAAATATTAAATCAATTATTTAAGTCTTTCTTTAATCTTTTTTGCTGCCTCTTCGAAGCCTGGCTTATTAAGGAGAGCAAACATATTGGTTTTATAAGCTTCTACCCCTGGCTGATCAAACGGATTTACGTCGAGAATATATCCACTTATTGCACAAGCCATTTCAAAAAAGTATATCATCTGTCCGGTGTAATATTCATCCAGGGCAGGGATGGAGATTGTAATTATAGGTACATTCCCATCATTATGTGCAAGAGTTGTTCCGATTTCAGCATTAAGGTTAACCTCCGAAAGTCTTTTCCTGGAGAGGTAGTTCAATTGATCTGAGTCAACTTTTTCTACTGGTATAGTAAGTTTGCTTGAGGGATTTTTGACAGATATCATTGTTTCAAAAAGAATTCTTTGCCCATCCTGTATATATTGTCCCAATGAATGCAGGTCAGTTGTCATGTCGACTGAGGCAGGAAATATCCCTTTGCCATCCTTCCCTTCACTTTCACCGTATAGCTGTTTCCACCATTCGGAGAAAAAATGGAGTTTCGGTGTAAAACCAACCATTACCTCTATCGGCTTGCCACTCTGCAATAATAGATTTCTTGCAGCTGCATACAGTAGAGATGGGTTAGTAGCAGTATTTTTGTTATTCCTCGTTATCTCCTCCATTGTTTTAGCTCCTTTTACCAGCATCCTGATGTCCAGACCATTGAGAGCTATGGGAAGCAAGCCGACTGGAGTAAGTACCGAATATCGACCTCCAATATTATCAGGAATTACAAAGGTCTCATAACCATTTGTTTCAGCCATAGACCGAAGAGCTCCCTTCCTTGCATCTGTAATTGCTATTATCCTCTCAGCAGCGGCAAGTTTTCCTACTTTTTGTTCCAGGTGGTCTTTCAAAATCCTGAAGGCAATTGCTGGTTCAGTGGTAGTCCCTGATTTTGAGATAACAACGATTGAATAATTTCTTTCATCAAGTATTTCAAGAAGATCTGATAAATAATCCTCGCAAATATTTTGCCCAGCAAAGATCACATCATGGTGTTTGGTTTTTAGACGAGGGGAAAAAGAATGAGAAAGTGCTTCAATAACTGCTCTTGCACCAAGATATGAGCCCCCAATACCTATTACGACTGTTGTATCAGTAACAGACCTCAAAAGTCTGGCAGTTTTTTCTATTTTGTCAAGCTGTATATTGATATCCTCGGGAAGAGAAAGCCATCCAAGGAAATCATTTCCCGGACCTGTCCCGGTATTAAGAGAATCAAGATGTCTTACAGATTGTGTTGCAAGAGCCACAACTTCCTCGTATGATATAAATCCGCTAATGTTTTTTAGGCTAATACTTAAATTTTCTTTCATCATATAATAATTTATTTTAATGGTATGATGGAACCTCCATGTCGGTGATTATTATCCTATTGTGTTTAGCTTTGCTGAGCCCGTAAACTCGGTTGCGTATACTAATACATGGAGGTTTCATATTACTAAAGAATTTTAAAAAAATTGGTTTTTCTGTAAATTGATTACAAAGTTAATAAAAAAGCCGTCGGAAATGATCCGGCGGCTTGTAATAAAGGGGGGAATATATTGATTAAGAAGTTATCTTTTATGGATCCCTCCGGCACTTGAGGTATGTACATCTATATATTTGGGATTGCCCTTGTAGTTGATATCACCAGCACTTGAAGCTCTTGCAACTAATTTTTCAGTAACATAAATATCAGCATCACCGGCACTTGATACCGAAATATTGGCTTCCCGTACCTTAAGATTATAAGCGTTAAGATCCCCGGCACTACTTAGATCAGCCTCAAGCTTGTCTGCTTCTCCAGTGAGTGTAATATCTCCAGAGCTACTGGTTGACACTTCAATCTCCCTTGCGTAGACCTCAAGTTTGATATCACCGGCACTGCTGGCAGACAATTCGAGTTTATCACTTTTAATGGCTGTTTCACCAATAACATCCCCGGCACTGGCAGTTTTAACTGACTCAATTTTTTTCATGGTAACATATACTCTTTTCCTTTCAGCTTTACGGATATTGGCATCAGTATAAACATGAAGGACTCCCTGCCTGACTTCTGTGATGATGTATTCATGAAGATTTTCATCAGCTTCAACGGATAATGATTCATTATTGCCTTGTTTAAGATAGACGTCAATTCCGGTACTAACCCTGATACCTGAAAAAGATTCCGTTGACCTTTCTCTTGTTACCACATCATTATTACCGTATACTGTCTTTCGGATCTGACCCTGAGTACATGAAGAAATAGTCAGAATGACAATTGCAATTGGCAAAATTCTAAGACTTTTCATTATAATTTAATTTTAGTTTAAAAAGGATTTCATACCGCTTCCATATTATCTTTAACTCTTATACGGAATAAAGACAGTGAGAAAATTAAAATGTTGCACCTTTTGAATAAAAACATACCGTTCTGGTAATCGGAATGATCATGAATTAAGATTGTGAATAAAAATAAATGGTCTTTTTTTAACAGGGATAGGAAAATTGGAGATAATATTATTCAAAAAGTAATGCTGGTCTAAATACTAATGCCATTTAAAGATCTTCAGACCAATAGCGAAAAAGATAATACCAGTGGACGTAAGTATGATAATTGGTATTGCAGTTTCATTAAAGCCTGCTCCTTCATTAAAAATACTTCTTATCCCATCAGTAAGGGTTGTTAGTGGGAGCTTCTGAATTACCGGGATACTCCAGTCGGGGAAATTATGGTAGCTGAAAAATATACCCGACAGCACCATCATTGGAAATACGACGAAATTAATGAGACCATTACCTACTTCCGTATTTGAGGTGTGAGAAGATACAAAAACAGCTATCCCGGCAAAGGCAATGTTCCCCGCCAGAAACATTATAATAAGGGCTGCCTTATCACCCTGAATTGTTAGGTTAAATGCCATAAGTGCGAAAAAAAACAGAATTATGGATTCAATGAAGTTAATAGTAATCCTGACTGTAAGTAAAGCTATAAGGAAATGTGATTTTTTCATCGGAGTAGCAACCAGTCTACGTAGAAGCTTTTTAGACCTTTTATCAATAAGTCCGTAACTGATTCCCCACATACATGACATCATTACACCCATAGCTATCAGGCCAGGTACAAGGAAATCAATATATCGTGTGCCACTTACAGTAAGTGGTTTTATTTCAGAATTAGCTTTTACTGTCAGAATTTTACTTTCACCGATAATATTACTCAATTTCAAATATGTAAGTTCAGCATCGGGATTCATTGGATCGAAATGGTATTCAACTGTATCATTAAGTCCTTTAATGATAACGTTAATTGTACCTCTTTTTAGAAGTTTCATTGCCTCCTCCCATTTCATATCATAAAACAGGAAAATTGAGTTTCCCATCTTATCATCTTGCCTTACATATTTCCATCCCCACGATTCATTTTCTCTGGAGGGGTTTCTTTCACATCTACGCTGAAGAAAGTCAGTTAATGTCTTATTTTCCAGTTCTATATCTGATCTCGTAATATTATTTATTATAGCAACTTTTCTTATGATATCAGCCTTTTTTGTGAAGGCGAGCCCGAGTCCAAGTGACATTAAAATTGGGAAAAGGATCCCCCAGAAAAGAACTCCTGGTTCGCGGATAATTTCCCTGAACAATGCAAGAGTAAGTTGCCAGAGTTGGTTATAGCTGAACCATCTATTCATTTATCTTCCTCCCGGTAAGTGAAACAAACAGATCATCAAGCGTCTTACGACGACACTCCATATGGCTAAGAATAAGACTCTTAGATTTCAGGTATGACATGAAAGCAGGTAGTTCAGATTCAAAATTGGTTAATGTAATAAAACCTTTATCCTTTGTTTCGCCTGGTTGAATTGCAAATGGCAGATTGTCTGAATATAGAGTTTCAGGTATCAAATCATTCTCCACAGTAAATTCAATAACTCTTTCTTTGATCTCTTCTTCAAGCAGTTGCTGCAAAGTTCCTTCTTTTAATATTATTCCTTTATCTATTATAATAATATAGTCGCAGAGATTTTCTGCCTCTTCCATATAATGTGTAGTAAGGATCATTGATGTCTCAGCCTTTTCCCTTAGCATCCTTAAGATGTCCCAAATTTCCCTCCTGGCATTTGGATCGAGTCCTGTTGTAGGTTCATCAAGAAGAAGGATGGCGGGATTGTTAATAAGGGCAATGCCTATTGCCAGACGCTGTCTCTGTCCACCTGATAGATTCACAACAAAAGATCTCCTTTTTTCTTCAAGTCCTGCAATTTCAATTATCTCATTAACCCGGTCTTTCCCCAGATTATAAAATCCTGCAAAAAGCTGCAATGTTTCAGAGACCCTCAGTTTGTCAATAAACCTTGTTTCCTGAAGTGAAAGTCCAATTATGCGGTGAAGTTCATCTTCATTACCCTTCCATTTTTTATTCATTATGGTAATTTCACCCTTATCAGGTTTCTGAATTCCTTCAATCATTTCAACCAGGGTGGTTTTTCCTGCCCCATTGGGCCCAAGCAAGCCAACAAACTGACCTTTCGATATTTTTAGATCAATTCCTTTTACCGCCTGTACAGTTTTAAAGGATTTCCAGACATTTTTTACTTCAATGACATTCGGATTAGCCATAGAACAATATTAATCATTTCCCTGTTCATTGTAAATATTATAACAAAAACAAGTAGGAAAAGTTAACCTGAATGATCAGGCATAAGGGTAATCAATGTTTTAGTGATTATATCAAAATTTAAGATACTCATTAATGACTGTAATACATGATATTTAATCTTGATTATGAATAATAAAACTTATAACTTTAAAAAAAAAATGAGAATTTTTAGTTCATCAGTCCTGCTTTTTTGTTTTGTGGTTTTATCGGGGTGCGGGCCACAGAATACAGGAGAAACCCAAGATAATTTATTGTCAGAATCAGAAAGAAGTATTTCGGGAAGTTTTTCGATAAGCGGAGCATATGCACTCTATCCATTGGTTCGGAAATGGGCTGATGATTTCATGAATATCCATCCGGAAGTAACAATTGAAGTTACCAGGGCAGGTACCGGTCAGGGGATTGAGAATCTTATTGCCGGGAAAAATCAATTGGCGATGATTTCCAGGCATCTGTATGACAAGGAGATAGATGCCGGCATATGGTCTGTCACAGTAGCAAAAGATGGCGTTGCTCCAATTATTAACCAGGAGAATCCTTACCTGGATAAAATCTTGAGCCATGGTTTAAGTCCCGAAGAGTTTCAAAAAGTATTTACCAGTGACAGACCGGTCACATGGGGAGAGTTATTTGATACAAATGGGAACGAAAAAGTAATTACATACATAAGAACTGATGAGTCAGGTGCAGCTGATGTATTTGCTAATTTCATTTATAAGGAATCGGCCGATCTTAAAGGTATTAAAGTATCAAGTGATGATGAAATGATAAAAAAAATACAGGAAAATATTCTTGCGATTGGGTTTTGTAATTTTTCATATGCATTTGATCTTAATACAGGGGAAAGGATTAAAGGTATTCAGATCATTCCTGCTGATCTTGATTTTGACAACTTTATTGACAGAAAGGAGATCCCATTTGATAATATGGAAGCATCACGCAGGGGAATATGGTTAGGAATATATCCAAAAAACTTATGCAGGGAACTTTCAATTAGTTCACTAGGGAAACCTACTGACCTGGCAATTATTGAGTTTCTCAAATATGTTTTTAACAAGGGGCAGGAGAGTGTTAAAACATCCGGTTTATGTGAACTTAATGATGCATATTTAAGATATTCTTTAGACAAATTGAAATAGACAAGTTCTTTTTAATCGGATAACCATTAAGGTAGCCAGATTGGTATGGAAATATTATATAACACAAAGAATTTGGTGTAAATTTGCAGCAAATTAATAAATGGTTTTAACAGGATAAATTTGGGAATTATGAAAACAACGAAAGCTAAGACCACCAGTAAACCTAAAATGGCTTCTGGTGCTGGAAAGTCAGTAAAGAGCAAGAAGGTTACGACCATTAAATCCGGACCAAGTGTAGAAGATATTCGCGCCAAAGCGCAAGAGATCTATAATGAGAGAATGGCGCGTGGAGAACATGGTACTGCAGAAGGAGACTGGCATAAGGCTGAGCAATTTTTTAAAAGTGCAAAGAAATAAAAGGGTTATAGCGGAGATAAAGGCTATACTATTTATATTATAATAGCCTGCATCCGGCGTCACCCAGCCATGGAGCTATATATCCTTTTTCGTCAAGGTTATTATTCAGACCTGTGAAGTAAATATTTACTTTGGGATGATTCTGTATTATACAATACACAGCTTTCAGTACACTGATAACACAAAATATTTTAATACTTTTTTCACAATGGTCTTTAAGTCCATGGATAACATTAGTTGAGCTTCCTCTTGTGGCAAGCATGGAGTTGAAAGCCATACCATGTTATTCAGGCAGTTTATCCGGTTGTTTTGAATGGCAAGTCATTGTTCTGAAATATCATTATCCCGGTACATACCGATATATACGATTTCTGAACCAGGAATGAGAAAAGCATGTACCTGAAAAATATTCTCCTTCTAATTTAACAGCTTAAACATTTATTATTGATATTTTATCTAATGGCAGGATAAAATAGCTTTTCAGAGCATTAACAGAGCATTAACATTATTTGATGCAGCAAATTTTTTTTTGTCCAGTCTATTAATTGAAAATAGATAACAATGAACAGTGATTTGAAAAACATTTTAATTATTAACCATAATTTTTATTAGCCATGAAAAGAATCGTTTTAATAGCAGGATTAATAGTTGCAGTAAGTATGGCCTCCTATGCCAGAAAATTTGTAGCTGAAGGAAAAACAAATTCAAGTTTAGGAGACTACAAAATCTACGTAGACAACGAGTCTCTGATAATTAATGGTAAAGAGCATGTCCCGTTTGTAATTTCTTATGAAAACTCCGATATGGAGGTCAGAGTTGCAATTGACATGGACAGGAATGGCAAAAAATATTATGTTATTTCTGATAACCTTTCTGTTCAGTATGTAAGCAACAGAGATTATTTTGGTGTCGAAAAGCTTGATAAGGATATTGAAAAGGAGGGGTATAAAACCTCTGACTTATCACTTAACAGGAATGAGTATTTTCGTCAGAAGGCTATTACCACAAATAATAAATGGAGAGACGACAATACAAAACTTATTGCAGCTTATTTCCCGATGCTGCTAAGTAATGTTGAGAATGTTCTTGCGGTTAAGTAGCGAAAATAATATTGATTGACGGGGCAAATTACGGACAGTTATCAAAACAATTTAGGAGAGACAAATTAATTTGTCTCTCCTATCTTTTTAGGGATGTTCATAAGTACTGAAAACTTCTGATTGTCAAATAGTTATTTCTCATTAACTTTAAGAAAAAACCCCGAAAAAGCTCGTAACAGCTATAAATCGGGGTAATTTTCTTAAAACGTTATGGGAAAAATACGAAGAATTTACGAGACTACCCAAGAAATTGATTTCATTTCTCCACAAAAAGAGTTTTTACTTTATTGGAAATCATTTCAAGAATCAGAATTGGGTAAAATCTACCAGGTAATACCATGGATAGAGCTATCTAAGGTTTTAAAGATCAGAGAAAAGAGGAAAGGACCCAGTCGGATATTTAGTCCACAGGGGATGCTAGCTCTGATGTTCTTAAAATCATATGTTGACTGTTCTGATCGGAAGTTGATCAGCTATCTGAATGGAAGTATTGATTTCCAAATGTTTTGCGGTGTTTTTCTTGGCCCTGAACGTATTGGCAATTTTAAGATAGTCAGTGATATACGCTGTGAACTTTCCAGGCGTCTGGATATAAAAATGCTTCAGGAAGTGTTGGCTGGTTGCTGGAAACCTCATCTGAAAGAAACCAATATTATGCTGGAAGATGCAACCTGTTATGAAACCTCCATGCGTTATCCGACCAATGTAAAGCTTCTGTGGGAATGCACAGAATGGTCATTTAAACAGCTAAAACTCATATGTAAATGCCTGAGAATTAGAATGCCCCGAAACAAATACGAAGAACAAAGGGATAAGTATAATAACTACAGCCGTAAGCGTAAAAAGACTCATAAAGAGACTGCCAGACGCATCAGAAGTCTTTTGTATTTATTGGAGAAGATACTTGTTTTGCTCAAAGAGATAGAAAATCTACACCAAGAGCAGCTTGATTTACCCAGAGGATACTATACAAAGATTAAAATCATCCGTAAAGTTCTAAAACAACAACAGGAGATCTTTGAAACAGGAGGGAGTGTGCCAGATCGAATAGTAAGCATATCTAAATCATACATAAGGCCGATTGTACGGGGAAAAGAAGTTAAGGCCGTGGAGTTTGGAGCAAAAGTGAACATGATACAGTTTGATGGGATCAACTTTATCGAGCATTTAAGCTTTAACGCGTTCAATGAGGGTACCAGGCTTGTAAAATCTATACGCTATGGGAGGAGCCTGTTTGGCAAAATCTCCCATATATCGGCTGATGACATTTATGCAACCAATGCAAATCGCAAGTACAGTACCGCTGCACACATAGTGACCAACTTCAAGCGAAAAGGAAGAGCAGGAAAACATGAAGAACACAGAAAAATCATCAGCAGGGAATTAAGGAAAGAACGGGCAACAAGAATGGAGGGAAGTTTTGGAACAGAAAAGGAACATTATGGACTTTATAGAATTAAAGCCAGAACAGAGCTGAATGAAATACTATGGATTTTTTTCGGTGTTCATACAGCAAACGCTGTTCGGATAGCAAAACGCTTAGCCGTCTCAAGGGTTGAACTAATGGCATCTTAATCATAGCAAATGATGGATAAATAAAATCATCATTGGGATTATTTTGCCCAATAATTACACTTTTGTAATAAATCAACCAAAAAAACTGGTCTGACTACTCATCAAAATGAAAAATGAGTAAAACTCAATACAATGAATCATACTCATTTTTTAAAATTATCCTTACTCCCGAAAATCCCTTTTTAAATTCCCGGGTATGAAATTATATTTTCCGGATGTACTGTTGTTAAACAAAAATATACCTTCAGGAATTATATCAATATATTTAATAATCAACTAGTTGATGATAGTAAAGAGTGAATCTATATTAAGTATATATAAATAAAGTATTCCCTGGATAATGAATCTGGCAATGCGCATAATTCCAAAAAGAAGATAAAGCTTAAATGGGTATTTCAGGAGGCTTACAGCAATAATTATCATAGAGAAAGGAGAAAAAGGGAAAAGTGCAGCAATGATAATAAAAGCACCTCCCCATTTTCTGACAAGTTCGATATAATTATTAAGTACATGTTCAGAATAGACTTTTATCCGGGGCCTTTTTGAGAGCCAGGATCCGATCAGGTATGAGATTATACCACCAATGTAGGAGAGGATCCCCAGCAAAGTCAGTAATAGAAACGGATCATTGAACTTTGAGGACCATATCACAAAAAGATCAGGAGGTATCATTCCAAGAAAAGACTCGGAGATTAAGAAAAGGCTTAAAATGAACCAATTTGAATGATTTTTAAATATAAACTGGAAGATAAGGTTCAGATCAAGCAGTTGCTTAAGGATCAGGATTATGGGTACGATAACAACTATGTATATGAGGACAATTTTTAATGCTGACCACCACATATACCCATAAACGCCTTTTCTTTTATTAGTGAGATGATGGCGCTTTAAATTAACCCGCAAAAATCTAAAAGAAGAGCTTCTTTTACTCATTTTAGTTAATTTTCCAACAACAAGAGTATATTCAGTTTAACTATTAAAATGGCATTTAATGAACAAAATCTATACTGGTTTATATCCAGCAAAGATAAAGTATTGCTGTCTGATACGTAAAAAGTAGATATTTAGTTTGACATTTATGATGTAGAAGATTCTGTAAGCCAAATGATTTAAAAACATTTTCCTTTCTATTTTTGGGAGCCACTTTTTGTAGATACTCCAACCCTTTTTCACTTGATGTGATATATCTTCATGATGGTTAATTACAAGCTGGGATTTTAGAAATTCTTCATCATAGCGATTTTTGTTCCAGAAATGATGTCCCATCGGTTTGCCCCAGATTTTCATAAGACCTTCCCTTTTTTTACGGGTAGATAGAATATCTGCAATAAGAAATTGTCCCCCGGGTTTAAGAACTCTGGTTACCTCCCTTATAAATGCCGGTTTATCTGGATAATGAAATGCACTCTCAATATTAATCAGAACATCAACGGAATCAGAAGGAATTTGTGAAAGATTCTGAGCATCATCAATAAGGAATACTACATTATCTATTTTAGCCTGTTCTTTTTCGCTATTAGCAATTTCAATGTTGGCCCTGTTCAGATCTATTCCTGTTATCTTCAGTGGGTTATAATTGGATTTTATATATAGAGCCTGAACTCCATTTCCACATCCGATTTCCAGAATTTCTTTATTTTCGATGGGCATAAGTAATGAAAGGCAATAATCTGTAAGGTTTTTCTGTGCCTGAATAAAACTATCATTATCTTTTCCGAAAAGTGGATAATGAAGCATAGTATGCTGGTTATTCAACCTTTTTAGTGCCTTATTCATAGATTCATAGTATTGGCCCTTGGTAAATCCTGTTCCAGACAGTTTAAGTATTTTTCGCACAATGTTCATTCTATTCTTGATTTTAATTGAAGAAATGAATCCACCTGAAATAACTTTCAGGTTTTCAGTTCAGATTTAACCAGGTTTTTACATCTTCCTGGGAAGGATTATGAAGACCGAGTTTGTTTTTTTTATTATAACCGCAAAGATCCTGATGGAGCTTTGTGTATTTTTCAACTTCCTGAAGTTTAGCAATTGTAGTATAACCGAGGTTCTTCAATGGTTCGATCCATTCTTCAGGTACTCCAAGTTCAATAAATTCCTCTTTTGAACTTTGAACTTTTAACTTTGAACTTACTGGTTTCATCTGTGGGAATAGAAGTACATCCTGAATTGATGGCTGATTGGTAAGAAGCATTGTAAGCCTGTCAATCCCAATGCCCATTCCTGAGGTAGGAGGCATTCCGTATTCAAGTGCTCTGACAAAATCAAGATCGATGAACATAGCCTCATTATCACCCTTTTCAGAGAGTTTGAGCTGATCCTTGAAACGTTCCATCTGATCGATCGGATCATTCAGCTCGGAATATGCATTTGCTATCTCTTTCCCGTTTATCATCAGCTCAAATCTTTCTGTAAGGCCTGGTTTGCTCCTGTGCATTTTAGTAAGTGGAGAAGTTTCCACAGGATAATCAATAATGAAGGTTGGCTGAATATAATTATGTTCGCATTTTTCTCCAAAAAGCTGATCAATCAGCTTACCTTTTCCCATCTCAGGTGCGTGAGGCACAGCGAGTTTATCGCATACTCTTCTCAATTCGTCTTCCTCCATGTCGGAAATATCTATACTTGTATTTTCTTTTATTGCATCAATCATGCTGATCCTTTTATAAGGAGGATTAAGATTGATTACCTTATCCATGTATTCTATTTCAGTTTTACCATGAAGATCGAGTGCAGCTTTCTTAACAATTTCCTCAGTGAAGCTCATCATCCAGTTATAATCTTTATAGGCAATATATATCTCCATTACGGTAAATTCGGGATTATGGGTCCGATCCATTCCTTCATTCCGGAAATCTTTTGAAAACTCATAGACACCTTCAAATCCTCCCACAATTAGCCGTTTAAGGTAAAGCTCATTAGCTACCCTCAGATAGAGTGGCATATCTAAAGAGTTATGGTGAGTAATAAACGGACGGGCAGAAGCTCCCCCGGGAATTGGTTGAAGTATTGGTGTCTCAACTTCAAGATA
>Ga0307376_10002747_pt1 | contig 16891 bp, 16 predicted proteins | sample TR2MG_FD_202536 | JGI IMG/M metagenome (GOLD analysis project Ga0307376, IMG submission 202536) | Soil microbial communities from Risofladan, Vaasa, Finland - TR-2 | ecosystem: Environmental > Terrestrial > Soil > Coastal area > Acid sulfate soil | place: Finland: Risofladan, Vaasa | collected...
TTCTTGATTTCCTCGGCGATCTCGGCGATGCGTTTGTCTTTGGCGGCTTTGTCGGCTTTGAGTTCTTCGACAAGAGTTTTTTCCTCGGCGATGATCTTATTGAGTTCGTCCTGCAGGGCTGCTTTTTTCGCCTTCGTGTCGGCTATCTGGGCCTTGACCCTGTTGCCCCTGGCCTCGATATTACCGAGAGCTGTCTGTCTCTTGTTCTCGGCGTCGGCGATCTGCTCGGCCGGCAATTTCTGACCGCAGTTGAAGCACTTCTCATCGGCAGGCTTATCCTTCGCTTTTTTGTATTCATCTTTTATATCAGCCAGCGTGACAAGTGACGCAGCGATCTGGTTTTCGGCGGATTCAATAGCCGATTTACCCTGTTGTATAAGATTCTGCAGCTTGACCAGTCCCTGCGTCCTGTCGGCGTGGTTCTGCTCAAGTGATGCCCTCTCATCATTCAGGGAGTCAACCATCCCCGACTGATTCTTGACGATGTTCTCCCGGTGCAGCAGTTTCTCGTTGATTTCGTTGATTTGTTTGTACGAATCCTGCCTCTCTTTTTCTTTGCCCCGTAGAATCTGGATTTCCTTGTCCAGCTTAACAACATCCTCCTGGGCGTTCTCGCGCTTGGCCCGCAACGTAACCTCGTCGTCGTCGGCGTTCGGTACGTTGTCTTTAAGGTACTTCCGTTTATCGCTAATAAGAACGCCGTTGTCATGCTGCTCGTCTTCATACAACTTCTTGCTGTCGGTCAGCACCTTTTTGTAATCGTCGAGGCTGTGGCCTTTGAGCTTGGCTTTTAAGTCGTCATGGCCGGCCGGTTCGGGAATATCCCCAGACATATCTCTCAAGACTTCCCGGCGTTCCGGCCACTTGAACTTTTTTTCATTGTTGAAGTAATCGGGGTCGGTAAGCATCTTGAAAATGTCGGTCGGTACGATGTCCTCGATGGCCTTCTTGTACTTGTTCTCCGGCATGGCAAAATCGTCTATCCAGTATTTATTGGGATACGAGTAAATCGTTCTGTCGTTGATTTCTTTGACGACTTCGCGCTGCTCTTTTTTGAATACTGTAACCCTGCCGTCGATACACAAATCGAACTTGACCATCACTATCAGGCCCCTGATGGGCTCGCAAAATTTCGGACTGTTCTCGTCCGTATACACCGGGCGGATCCCGAACTTCGTATCGCCTTCGGAGTTCTTGTCGTACAGCACCCAGTACACGCCGTCGGCTATCGACGTCTTGCCGGTCCCATTCTTGCCCCGGGCTATGGCCTTGCGGTATTGGAAGTCGACCGTCTTTTGCGTAAAGCCCTGGAAATGCTCAAACTCAATTTTTCCTAATCTGATTCTTGACATTTTGGTTTCCTCTCTTTCTTTCAAAAAATATTGTTATGCCCCCAACAGCGCGACCAACTTAGCCACGCAAAAAACGACTACGCAGGCCAACAGCACTATGCCGAGGCAGTACGCCAGTTCGTTCTGGTAGTCATCTGAGTACTTGCCGGTTTGGTTTCTTTCTTCCTCGGTCATGTTATTCTCCTTCATAAAACAGCTTCGGGCGTCCGTGATAAAAACGGGTTTAACCAATAATAATCTTCATACTTTTTGCTCTATCCGACTTATTCTGTTTAAGTTTCTTTATTAGGGCTAATCCCTGCCCATCGTCCCAAAGCTGTTCTTCACTTGTAAAAAGGGGCGGGCAGTTCTTTACCTAAACTGCAACGAGCTTATATGGGGTATAGGTAATTAAACCCAACAAGTCAGGCTACCACGCCACCGCCCCTTCGATTCGTCCTTTCAGACTCTTTATTTAGTTGTCAAATATTCCCGGCCCCCGCCCGCTGGTGAAGGCAAGAGGCCGGGTCGCTATAAGATAAAAGATGCCTGGAGGCTGGAGCCGCCTTGCCCCTTGAAACAGACTCCGACGTAAACGTAAATTTTCTCACATCGACCTCCACGTAAACCATATTGATCCACCGTACTAATTCATCTACCTTTAGCATCAATCTTGTACGCTTGCCCCTGTGATAGAATGTCAGTCCGCATCCAGGCTCTTTTCGCAACTCGTAAAATGTGGTAATCGGGATGCCGGTCAGCTGTGACGCCGCCTTGAGCGTTATGAGTCCGCCGGGATTGATGTTGTCCGGCAACTTTATTAAATTTTTTCTCATTTCAACCACCAGTAACAATTTGCGCAGCTTCGGTTGCAATATTTTCGATTTGTTGAAAATTCAAACAGGCAAATTCCCCAAATAGTTCCTTTGCTTTTCGATCATAGGCAAGAGCCGCTTCGGTATCAGACGTGAAAAGGCCGAGATATTTACGATGACCATTAATTACGATTTGTGCATGCCACTTGCTACATATTTTCTGCAAATAAACTCCTTTGTATTGAGAAGTGCAGCCTTTACGCGGTCTTTGATATCGTGTATTTTGTGAGTGTGTACATATCCGTAGATTGCATCGTCGATTATCGAGACCGTTATGATTCCTGTGGTCAATTTCTCGTTTATCACCAAATTTCAGACCTTGGATTTCACGGTGCATTAAAAATGTTGTTTGCTTTCCACTCGATAAACGAACCCGCCTTGCAGCATAAAAAATAACTCTATCTTTGTGGGCGAACCACCTCCATTGATTCAACCATTCAAAATCTGCGTCGTCAACAATGGCAAACTGGCCTTGAGTCAATTTAATGCGTTTCATGTTTTATCCTTGACAATCTTCATCCAGATTGGTAGTTTGTTATTTATGCTCTTAGGCCGAACCAGTTTCGGCAAGGACGCCATCATAAACTTTTCCACCCCTGGCGAAGGCCCAGATAAACGACAGCGATTATCAGCAGGACTACAATCACCCTTGCTATGTTTGCCAGCAGTTCCATGAGAGTCACCTTTCAAAAAAAGAATGCAGGGCCCCGTGATGTTCTGCTGGGAACGAGAGGAGCCCTGCTTAGGAGAATATGCAAAATTAAAAAGGCCCGCCCAAGCCAACCGTAGTTCTGATGCTAACCAGGGGGATACGGTAGACAAGAAGCGGGCCGGGACAACACTTAGGCTTTTCCCAAAGGTGTTATTAACCCGTATTCCAAAAAATGCAGGCGGACAGGTAGCGATTCGGCTAAGAAGGCTATTGAACCTGCCCGCACTGCTCGGTCTTTGTTTGGATTTGCCGAATCGCATTTTTAGCTCCTTATTATTAAAATGTCGGTGGTTAATTCCCATATCTACCCGGGGGTAGATATCTCTTTTGCCGGTGAGTTACCGTATTGAGGAATTTTCCACCGATATTAACTTTTTATAGATCAATCTTCGTTTCTGATTGCTTAGATTTCTTTTTTTGCCCCATTACCCCTGCCCGTAGTATGTAATTCGGGAGTTTTTTCGTCAGATGCCTCGCCACGGCCACGCTGTTGCGCAGAATCAAGCGATATGGGCTTGTCTACATCGTCTTGATAAGGCCTGTATGGATGTAATGGGCAAGTAATAATATCACACCTTTTGACCTCTGCCTGCTGCCAACACATACAATCGAGGCATTTGCTGTTTATTGCCGCTCGCATGGACTCCCTGTTTATGGCCTTATCGTATTGTTTACGGTACGAGCCGCTAAACAGGTTTGGGATATTCTCCCGCCAGGCCGCTATGCGTTCTTCTTTGGTCTCAGGTTGTTTTTGCGAAATATTCATTATCCCTGCCCTGCAATTTGGCCGCCGTTGTTGCCTGTGATCTTTGCGATGGCCTTAGGGAGTTCGTCTATTAGAAAATTCCGTATAGCATTCCGGGGCGGCGTTTTCTTCATTACCTTCTCGTTAAAGATCGAAGCATAGCTGTTGACAAGTTGCATCAACTCGCCGTCATTGTCCCTATCAAACTGAATGGTATTTACCGGCCTCATTGTCGTCACTTCTTCATTTGCCATTGGACTTCCCTGTACTTTGATATATCCTTTTGAATTTTATTAACTGTTATCATATATTATATTGTATCGACATTATAATGATTTGTAAAGAAGAAATTTTTAAAAATCTCTATATTTCAATGGGTTATATTATAAATCATTATTAAATAAGGACTTGCAAAAGAAATATTTTTTCTATATTTTGTATTTTATGGCTAAGAAAAATTCGACCTCATTTGATTTGACAGAAGTTACTGCGCCAGTTCTTGAAAAACTTAAGCTGGCTAATTGGGATATCAAAGAGGTGGTTAATGCTGGTATCCTTATGTTTAGCCAGGCGAAACTTAAAGAACAGCAATTTTTTGCCTTTATGGCAACTAAGGGTTTGATACTTGAGGAGAATAAGGTTGCCCGCGATATGGTTCGAAATTGGATTTTAGAGATTGTGGCGGATGCTCAAGTTTATAACGAAGAAATGAAACGGCTTCCGGCATCCAAGAAGAAAGTATCCGGCTGATTTCCTGTATTTCTCGCTCTTTAGCGTAGTCAATAGTACGGACCGTTGATTCTTTTTTCATCGTTTCCTCCTGAGTGTGGATATTAACAAGTCTTTACATATAGAAGGCGATTGAAAAGCGAAAATGTTGATAGTAAGATTTGAGTAGAGGGATAGATGTCAATAACAAAAAGTCTTGAGCGAAGCGAGACGGTTTTGAACGCCCTGAACGAAGCCGTAGATGCCATAGGCGATATTCCGGCTGAAAACACCACTAAACAGCAGCAGGAGGCTTATAGAATGTGCATGGATGTGCGTGATGAATTGATTGGAGAGAAAAATGAAGGAGAAGTTGATCTATAACGTAGCGTTTCTGTGTATTCTCTGGGTGGGAATCCTTTTGATTGCTGCAATGTTTTTGTATCCGCCCTGGGCGGAGAATACAAAGTTTAGTGGCAGTAATATAAAAGGGATGCGACCTTTAGGATATGCTTTAATTTGGGAGCCACCAGAGACAGAAACCTCATACGCCAGAGGTATTTTTATTGATTATGGTCGATTAATGTCTCAAATAACTCCAGTGGTGTTAATGGTTGGAGGGGCATTGTTTGCTACAAGAATGCTATTTAAATAAAAACAAATAGATTAAGGAAAAGTAAAATGAAATCAATTCTATGTGTCTGGAAATTAGGAGAAGAAAAAATGAAGCAGTCCATACTATTTATTTCCCTATTGGCAATATTTCTTGGGAATACCGGTTGTGCTACAATCATTTCGGGCAAACATCAAACCATTCCAATTTCATCGGAACCGCCTGGTATTAAAGTGCGCGCCAGTACCGGGGAAATGGTCACAACGCCCGGCGAGATTACTCTTGTTCGCAACAAGAACCATATCCTTGTGGCCGAATGCCCTGATGGCAAATCCCAGCAACAACAGTTGAAGCACGGTATCCAGGGCTGGTTTTTCGCCAACATTCTGCTGGGAGGCATACCAGGCATGGTTGTTGACCTGATTACAGGATCCAGTGATGAACTGAAACCAAAAGAAGTACATTTCGTCTGCCAATGAACTAAATAACGTGACATCAGGGACGCATTTGGGTCGCACCATGGCCATGAGAACCCTAAAAATCCTAACTGCCCAGCGCTATTGCACCTTTGTTTCCAGCCTAAAACCGCGTTATTGGGCATGCGCCTGTAGCTCAATTGGATAGAGCGTCGGTCTATGGAACCGAGTTTTTGTGTTGTAAAGTGTTATTTTATAAGGATATAAAAAATAGTGGGTCGCATTAGGGTTGCGTTTTGGTTAATGTTGTGGAACCACAAAGGTTCCGAACAAAATAAAACGTATTTTGTTCGGAGAATATGTTCATCAGTAAATAATTATGCAACAAGCATTTAGCTATCGCGGCGGTAAATACTTTACCCGAACAAACAAAATAATTTGTTTGGCGAGTTTGCACCAGTTTGTGGTAGATAGGGAGATTTTAGGGGAGATTTTAGGGGAGATTTTTGCGTGACTCAAAAGGACGCAATCAGTCGGGAATAATGTGTTTCGATGGTCTACAACTAATATTGAGGTCATCCGAAAAAGGGGAGATTTTAGGGGCGATTGAATTTGTGGTGGTAATGTGTATAGCAACGTGCGTGCCAGGATTATGGAAAAGTAGCAGATGCGCAGATTTTGCGGCAGTTTGTGCGGCAGATACGCAGTTTGTGCGGCAGTTTGTTACTTGAGGTGTTACTCGAAGTGTTACTTGGTTGCAAGTTGGGATGCAAGTAGAGACACAAACTGACGCAAACTGACGCAAGGGAAAGTGGCATGAGAAAAGTAAGAGTTTTCAAAAGGCAGGATCGTCCGGGCTGGTACATTAGCTGGCGGGAAAACGGCAGGGAGTTGAAGCGGGCCCTGCCGGACAAAAAGACGGCCGAGCATTACGCCTCTATCGTCTATCACGGCCTTAATATCGGCGTCTACCAGACTACCATAGATCTGCCCTGGTCGGACCTTGTGGCGGAGTATATCAGGACGTATGACATCCGGCGTCTGACCTCGAGCGCGAAGTACGAAGCTTCTCTAACGCTCCGCCACTTCGAAACGCTTATCGGCGAGTTCAGTAGCAAGAACATCACACATGGCATTGTCGAGGAATTTATCCTGCAGCGAGCCGAGACCGGCGTTACTGACTGGACCTTAAATAAAGACATTGCTAATCTCAGGGCGTTCATCGCCTGGGGCCAGAAGAACAGCTACCTTAGCCGTAATCTGGAAGTAAATAAGGTCAAAGTAACCGATAGGCCGCCGGTCTGTTTAGCCGACGCCCAGATCCGCAACCTCTTGATCTCGGCAAGACAGAAAACCGAGAGCTGGTATATCCGCGTGCTGCTGGCGGTAACTACCGGGCTTCGCTCGGGCGATATCGAATCGCTGACCGTAAACGACCTCGACTTCGAAAACCATTCCGTGCATACTCACAGCAAGAAGACCAGAAAGTCAATGTCGGCAAGGCCCCTGCCTACCGGCATAATTCCAGTTCTCACAAGGTACGTTGGCGAGCTGCCGGCCGGACAGGTCAAGCTGCTTACCGATTCCAACACCTTCAAGAAGTGGAAGGCAATCCGGGAGCGTGCGGGCTTGCCGGATTTGAGATTTCACGATCTCAGGAGCGTTTTCTCATCGGCCCTGCAGTCCCGGGACGTGCCGCTGAGCGTGGTCCAGAGCTTGCTGGAACACAGCAGCCCATCGCTGACAGCACGCAGTTATACACAGACAGATACGATGCTGGCGCCCGCCGTGGAGCGCCTGCCGGTGGATGAGTGGATATGACCATTTTATCGAGGCCAGTAAAATGGTTATGCCAATAAAAAACCCCAACGCTCACGGAAAGCAAGCGTTAGGGCAGGACCGAAGCCCAATAATTTGTAACCACTTATTGTTATAGGCATTTCGTCCCACTTGTCAAGAGAAAAAATAAAGATTTTTCTTGACAGGCAAATATAAGTTGTTAAAATAGGTAAAGTATGTATGCTATACCTATAACATTTATCGTACTAACACTTTTTATTTTGGAGGCTAAAATGAAACTGAAAGAAGGGTTCACACTGGTTGAGTTGATGGTTGTGGTGGTGATTGTGGCGCTGCTGGCTGCGCTATTGATTCCCGTTCTCACGGCTCGCGTAGAGGCCGCAAAGTGGTCTGAGGGCAAGGCTGGGGCCGGTACGATTGCAACGGCTCTACGGGCTTATGTGATTGAAAGGGTAGAACTTGAAAATCTTGAAATTGACGGGTTTAATGATATTTCAAGGTTTATGAGCGAGGGCGATTTAGAAGGGAAATACTTCTCTTACAGCGATTACGTCCTTAGTAATGTCGCTTACAATCCCACCGCCGGAGAAGGCAATTATGTAATTGAATACACCATAACAGTAACCGCACCCGATGAACTGGAATGGGAAAAGACTTCCTATTCCCTTGACCATACTGGAACATGGACAGACCTGACGCCATGAAAACGAATAAACTCATAGTAGTGTCGTTGGTAATCGTTCTTCTGTGCGGATACTTAATGGCTTCTAATATTTACGCCTCACACAAAGAGATAATGTCCTTGCGCCAAAGAATCCAGCATGTTGAAATGATAATCAACTACGAACTCATACAGGATGGGAAGCTGGCTAAATCGTAGTACGGGTGGTTATTTTGAAAGCCCCGTCCGCTCGATTTCAAATGTGAGTTCACCGAAATACTCTTTGGCTTTATTATCGTAAGCATTGGCTGCATCGGTTTCTGAACCAAAAAGACCAAGATGTGTACTGCTTCCATTGATTCGGATTTGCGCACACCATTTTTTGGCGGTTTTGTGCCAATGAACACCTTTGAAGGCCGAAGAACAGTTTTTCTGTGGAGTCTTGTTGTATTGATTTTGTAAAGACGTACAAATCCTCAAGTTTCTTCGCCGGTTATCAAGGCCGTTGTGATTTCTATGGTCACACAGCCTTGAATCATACGCCCCCAAACCTAAAATCATTCGATGCATTCTTCATCGTCAACAATTGCAAAAGTGTTTGGATGTTTCGGGGTTGAAATATCAATCTGTTTCATATTAACACCTCTCACAGTGTTTCCCAGAACAATTTGAATGGAAGGGGCGGCTGAGATTTCCGCCCGTTTCGGTTACGTTAACCTATCCAAATTGAATTATAAACACAATTCAGAAAATGTCAATAATTATTTTATATCCCTCTCGAACGCCTGCTCTAACTCATGGACTGCTATCTCTATTTTGTTCGCTGCCACGTACTTGTCAGGCTTATTGATTAGGCCGGTTTCATTCATCTTGTGAATCAATCCGTAGAATTTCCGTATATGCCGTATGTATCTCTTTCCGCAAATCAGGACGTAAAGTTTACTTATATACTTCTTAGGGCTCATTTCTGCGCCTCAAGGATTTTGAGTATCTTCTCGATATTCTTTTCCATCGTTGTGACTTTTTCTTCGAACTTGATTCTATGGTTCGAGTTAAGCTTAACATCAGGCTTCATTATCGTGACCTGATTACACAGGGCACCGTAAGCTACGGCCGCGCCGATGACGATAATAATAAATCCGCCAATAGTTGCTATGATCTTCCATGTGCCGTTACCGTTTTTAGCCATTAGTCCGCTCCCTCTAACATTAACACGTTATACATCAACTTCATTTCCGGTGTTATTTTCTCCGCCCTTGAATACTTGCCTTTAAGGATAGTTCTTGCGGCACGTTTTTCTGCCGGACTTGCTATAGCGTAAACATACAGGCAGTGATTCAAAGAAAGTCTACTAAACGATTCGATGAAAGGTTCCTTTCTGGCATCGGCCTTGAGTTGCAGCCAGCTTTTTGCACCAATTCTCTTAATTACCTCGTCCTTATCGACCGGATCGCCCTTTCGAAGCCTGTTCTTTATGTCCCTGCGGTATCGATACAGTTCGGTCTGTTCTTTATTCTTTGTCTTATCGGGAATGTTTTCAATGATATATCGGTACATGAGCTTCTGGGCCGGACTTCTTGTGATATAAGAAGGGGCCGAGGTGATTCCGGTAATGCTAACCCATGCGTTCTTGCCCTGCTTGCCGGGATCGGCCGTTGACATTTTTTCGTAATTCCTCGCCGATAACGGCAGGAACTCCCGGCCAATATACTCTGCAACATCGAGAAGCTGCTGGCTGATCAGGTCTTTGGGATTGCGGATCTGGGTACTAAAGAAATCTTTATTCGATACCACGTCTGTAAGTAATCCCCACAACGGATGGGTCTTATTCTTTACCGTCTTTACGGGCTGCGTACCGTAGGCAAACCAGTCCTTTGCATAGGTCGGCAGGCTCAGGCGTTCGTCCGAACCGTCGTTATTCTTATTGCCAGTCTTCGGAAAGAAGTAGTCTTTCGGTTCTTCCGGCGGCTTGCCGGTCAGTATGTATCCTATGGCAGCGCCCAATACTCCGTACAGAGTAACGGCGCCAATGGTATAGGACATCTTTTGAGACAGCAGGACATCGCCACGTTCGAGCCTTCCCTTCGTCCCTAATATATCGATAGGCACACCGCCGTATTCCCGCCATGAACCTAAGTTCCAACCCACCGAGCGAACAGCCATCATGGAAACGTCTTTGAATGTTTTGTTCCAGAACAGGTTATCGTAAACGAGTTGGCCCATCCTGTTATCAACAGAATCCCAGGAAGATATGAGGCGTTCGTGCAACTGTTCATTGGTTATCTGTCCGGATTCCGCCCGTTTCATTTCGGATTCTGCCATCATAGCAAAGAGTCCGAGCTTGCCGGTCGGTACATACCACTCCATCAACGGCTTTGCCAGGACTTCCAGTGTGGCCCCGAACGTCTGTACCGGCAGTTTGAAAACGCCGGCAATCTTCTGTTTCGGCGAGCCGTGTATAAGGTCGCTCACTGTACCTTTCAAAGCCTTTATCGCCTGGTTGTAATAGAACGGGTCCATCCTGTCGCGGCCATCGGCCAGAACAACAGCCCTTACCATTGCCTGCAATCTCGGGTTTGTAATGGTATCGATCTGCTGCTTGTACGCCCTTCGCAGCCTTATCCCTGACCACAGCCTAAGCAACGGCGAAGCTGGCGAACTTATAATGCGGCCGACGCCGTGCAGTCTCTGGCCCTTAATAGTCATTTGGCGAATGCCCATCCCGTATGTAGATGCGATCATGTCGGTAGTGACGTTCAGGCCGTGAAACAGGCTCAGGGCAAGTTGGGCCTGGTTCAATATATTGCCGGACATTCTCAGAAGGTTATATCCTGTTGCTATTATCTTGTTCTCACTATTCCTTAATCCCGGCGACAGGTAGTTATTGAGAATTTTACCGACGGGCTCGGGCGCGTAGTAATGCCCTAACGTCGTAAAACCCGGAACCTTAATCTTGGCATCTGACTGGCCGAGTACGAGAGAAGGTTTCATATCGAGAATCGGTCGAAGCTCCGAATGGCTGTTAAGGAACTTCACAAACAGGCCATGCAATGTCGGGGCTACGCTCTTGAACTCGTCCGGCGCGTGGATTAAGGCTTCGAGTAGAACGGCCTCTTTTTCCCTTGCCTTACGAACGTATTTTTGATATCCGGGACTAACCTGCTGGCCTTTGTACCTGGCGTCGGCGAGGTCCCGCCATTCCTTATCTATCGTCCTGCGGTGAGTGACTGCATCTTTTGTCGGAACAAATCTCTGCCCGCCCGCCTTTTCGCCCTTAGTGATATCCCTGTATGAACCGTCTTTCTTGCGCCGTATGGTCTCGAACAGGTTGTACTTGTAGCCGAGGACGTGGCCTATTTCGTGGGCAAGCACGGACTCCGGGCCCGCGTATTTCGTTCTGATTTTATGCGGCCCGGTCTCTGGCGAACCCTCATATTGGGCATAACCCCATCGCTTGCCGCCGATAGCTACGAACCTGTCGGTATCGATACCCATACTCCTTGCCGTATCCATTAACTGATCGACAAGAATCTGGTCGTAAGCCTCTTTCTTGGTAATCTCCGGCGGCATGTAGACTGTGAAGGCGTTATCATTGACCTTAACATAGCCGTCGGGCGACTGGCTGCGGGAGTACACGAACTTTATCAACCCCCTGGCCTTGAGGTCCTGAATGATCCTCTGGGCCATGATATACCTGTCCATTTCGTAGACTTTTAACAGTACGAGATCGACGGGATTCTCGCTAACGAGTTCGAGCCCGTATCCACGGCCCTCTTTGATTGTCATTATGGATCGTTTTTTGAGAAACGATTTGGAACCTTCGAGCCTTCGCTTGCCGAATATCTGCATGATAGCTTTTTTGGCACTGGCAGGATCCTTCCATATATGCGGGAAGTAGCTCTCGTAGAAATTCTCCAAGTGGCCCTTGCCGAGACCCCGCACGGTATCGCGCCTGCCATCCAGCATTTTCCTGAACGATTTCGCCATATCGTCTAATTTCAGGGACGACTGCGCCCTGCCGGTTTCCATTCTATCGATGAACTCGTAAATATCCGCCCTGCTCATAAACGTAAAGGCGTGATGTGCTTTTCTCAAAGCTTCATGGGCAACCGTGGTCTCATGGGCAAGCTGGCCGAGGTTCTTTCTCAGAACTCTTGCGCCGCCCCTCGCACCTCCCCTACTCGCCGGCGAGACGCCCTTGAGCAGTTCGTCAACGGCTCTAAGGCTTTTCTTGTCCGGAGCTGCATCGCGGAACCGCTTTTTGTTTGTCGTATTGGCGAATGTCGATTTTTCGCTCGAAGCTATTGTGCCGTATCCGCCGCCTGTGGATTGTGACGAGGCCGCCGCCGCCGATGAACCACCGGTCCCGCCGCCTGTGGGCTTGGGCTTTTCTCCGGCAATAGCCTTTGTACGTGATTCCAATGCCTTTTGCAATTCTTCCGATGTCTGTCCGGCGTTTACCGGCATAGTTAATGTTCTGGTTTCTCCGCGGGGGCCGGTTGTTAAAATCGGACGATCCGGATATGGAAAGTAGAATTCAATTGGACTATCGCCCCGAATGGCATGGAAGGCGAGGGCATCAATAAGGAATGATGGATTTGCCGCACCGAGTATCTTACCGCCCGGCTGAACATTTATTTCCGTATGCCCGATTTCAGGAGCCGATGCAGCGAAACCGAGCGAACCGTCTTTGTTGAGAATGACTAAGACGCCTTTGGATTCTTCGGATGTCATCGAAGCCGCCTGATGCAATCGACGCCACACCATAGGCAGCTCGTTATTGATGGCATTTATAGATATTGTTATCGCATTTTCTTCTGAAATATCAGGAATGATATCTTGCCATTTCGTGAACTTCATTCCCGTTTTATCTGCCTTGCCAAGAACGCCTTTTCTTAACGATGTATTATCTGTGTATATTCCATCTTTGCCCCATTTGCCCTTTGCCGTGAATAGTCGCCGGCCATCGGTAGCAACGAGATTATCACCTTCAACTAAAAGACCCGATATTGCATATCTTGAAGTTTCTTTTGAAGATGCTTTTTGAATCGCATATATGAAATCTTCTTTTTTGGTTTTGGCTTTGGGCAACTGCCTTGCATTACCGATTGAAGGTTGTTTCGCTTTCCTATCAGACGGCTTCTTCATTCTCGACATTTTTGCACCAATGGCGCCGAGTTCCTTCTCTTTGCCGGGCATGGCGAATAACGAGACATCGTCCTGTGGCGATTCTATCTGGGTTTGAACTGTGCGATATGCTTGATCGACTTGCTCGTGGGAGTATATAACCTTTGTAATAACAAAATCATGTGCTTCTTTATCCCACTCAGTCTCATATATCCCACTATTCGCAATTCGTAAGTTTTTGTCTTTGCCTCGTAAAAACTGCCGATGTTCCTCGATTATTTTTGCGGCGTCTTCGGGCTTTGTGGGATCGAGCTTGCCTGTCGGTTCGAAGGAAACATCTGGCCTTGCTTTCCCCTGCTGTTCCTCGATACTTGGTTTAGGCTCAGTAATGGCTTCTTCTTCTGTGATTTCATCTTGTTTTCCTTCTGGAATTTGTAAATCTCTAATATCGTCCACGATGAATTCTCCATCATCGGGGAATTGAATGGCCCACGAATTTGGTTTGCCACGCCAGATTTGAATATCTATAATTTCGCCAGTTTTTCCTGCCGCATGCATCAAATGGGCAGTGGACGGTTTGTCTACAACACGCACCATGTCCCCTACTTTTAATTTCTCCGACTTCGTAACGCCTTTGGGCTTTTCAATCTTAGCAACTTCCTCGGCAGGCACTTCGAGCAATAGTTCCCTTGCTTGCCCCGGCGTCATCTTGAGAATTTGCGAGACTTTGTACCCCTTTTCTCGCAGGGCGTTCTTCTCGGCTTTGGTGATAGGGCCTTCCCCCTTCCCCTGCGTAACAGCGGCGGGGGCTAAGCCCTCTTTTTTAATTGTATAAACAATAATATCAGAATCTTGTTTTATTTTCTCTCTTACTCCTTCAACCTCAACAAAATCTGATTTAGTAGTAGTGTGAGATTCCAATACAGAAAAACCAGCCTTTTTTGCGAGTTCTTTTATCTGTTCCGGCTTCCAATAATGAATTGTTTTGCCCGCTGTTTCTATCTTAGTATATTGATGAATTTTTGCTATTCCACCCGGTTTCAAAACTCTGTTGATTTCAGCTAAAGATTCATCTAATAGTGAGCTGTGCAATGCAGCTATAGAAAATACAGCATCGAAACTCTCATCAGGATATTTTAATTTTTCTGCATTGCCTTTTTCAAAAGTAACGTTTTTTAATTTGCCGGCGTTTTTCTTTGCGGCAGAAACAGCTTGCTCCGCAACATCTATTCCCGTTGTAGTATGCCCTCGTTTAGCAAGAAAAATACTATCCCGCCCATTACCTGTCCCGATTTCTAATATATTCGCCTGCTTTATACCCCCTTTTTCCAAATCATCGTTTAATTCCTTTGAAAGAGGAGACGGTTCTAAGTCTGTCATCCAGTGCGGAAGCTCTCCTTTACGATATTCTTCTTTCCATTCCTGAGTTGTCAACCCTTCTGCAAAATCTTCTACTAACTTCTTTTCTTGTGGCGTTCCTTTGATTTTTACTTCACCTTCAGTCTCCCACGACTGCTCTGCCCCACCATCGGTCTGCACACGACCCTCCACCTTCTCTGTGGAGGCCCTTGGCGACGGTTTAACCGTCGCAGGGCTTGCGATCCCCCCCTTACCTACCATCGGTACGGGTTGCGTGGCGTCCGACGGCTCTACGAGAGTCTCGGTAGTCGGCTTTTCCGTTGTAATCTTCGTAGTCGACGTAGGTTGCGTCGGTTTTGGCCCTGATACAGCAGCCGTAACCCCGCCTTCGCCCTCTCGATCCTCCAGAAAGTAGGCCGCTTCGGCGTAAGAATCGAATTCGTGGACTTCCATAGCGCGGCCGGCCTTCGTAGCGGCTATCGGGATCTCGATGCGGTATCCGCTATCGGTCTTTTGTATCTGGCTCAGATCGGCTTTCCCGGCCAGTAAGCCTATTATTGCTGTCTTATCGGCACCTTTGGGAACCTCTACGCCGAAGCGTTTCGCCATCTTCGAAAGTTGCTCAACGCTCTTGCCTTCAAGGTTCTCCCTGGAAATCTGGTTGACTATACTGTCGGTTTGCTCAAGTTCGTCAATCAGAGATTTTCGCTTTCCGGGATCCTGCTCGGCCTGGGCCTGCTCGATCAAGTCCTCGGCGTGGGTGTATAACTGGCCGATCAACGGCCCTTCGGCGCGTCCGGTACCGGCTCTTGTAACTTTGCGGCTGAGCCTCTCGGCGGCTCGCTGTTTCGCTGTTTCGAGTTTGGTGCTTTCGGCACTTCCTCCCGGGAGCACTTGGCCGGTCGGATGCTGGACGCCCCCTCTTGTGGGTGGGATTGCCTGATCGACTCCTGTCGGCAAGAAGTCTGATTTTGGGAAGCCGGTAATCGCTTTCTGTCCGACTTCTAATCCTAATTCGGCCGCTGATTGCGGGGGCCTTCTTCCTGATGGTGTTTTAGTAGATGTTCGTGACTTCCCTGTAATTGTCTCCCTTATCTCGCCTGTCCTGGTTGTTGGCATTTCTATAAAAGGTTCAGTTTTACCTAAACCCTTTTTCAGTCCAGCCGGACCTTTGGGGTAGGTTTTAACATTTTCCAAACCGGAACGAGATATTCTTTTTGCTGCTCGAACAGGGTCTTCGATAAGCTCCTGGCCTTCACGGTATATCTTTCCGGCCTTCATAGCTCGAAGCTGTGCTTCAGCGGCAGCGGTAACATCATCGATTGCTTTCAATTCGAGGGTCTTTTTGTTCGCTAAAGATTTGTAAGCAGCGGCCTTTCTCATATTTGGCGAAATATTACCAATTGCTTCTAATTCTGCTGGTGTGATACTTGGCATATTTTTTAATATAGCTGATTTTATGTCTCCGCCAGTACCCATCCGATCAATTTGGTATACAAGTCTATCAAAACGGTTTCTGTGCGAAGATAAAAGGTTTTTGCGGAATGTATTTGTCCAAATTCGAGTATCGACTTCACTGGCGGTATGAAAAGCTCCGGCAACCAAACCCATTTTTACAGCTTCCTTGCCGACGTGCCTGATAATTTCACCCGGTTCCATCTCCTCGCCGACTGTTTCTAATGCTCCCATTGTTGTTCCGACTTCCGAGCCTTTGAGAATAGCATTTAATGTTCCCTTGACAGTATCGTAGAGTCTGGGATGTTTTGCGGCGACCTTTTCTATTCCGCCTAATTTTGCCAAAGCGCCTAATCCTTTTTTGACCTTTGGAATTTGTGCCACGGCTTCGTTTGTAGCTCCTGACGCTTTGAATAATGCCGGGACAACAACACCCCATTCTATTGCTAATTGTCCCAATTCGGCTGCTGACGGAATTAAAGCGGGACCAAATCCGGCTAATTCCTCAGCCTTCTCAGAAAGTGCTTGTCTTCCCTTTTTGCCTGCTATGACAGGTCGTTTTAACGCTTCTTTATCAATAGGCAAACTTGGTGCCCATGTTCCACCTATTTCTCCTGCTTGCACATGGGCTGTCAGTGCTTCTAAGTCTATACGACCGCCAAGGGTTGTGAAATATTCTCCATATAACTTGATTCGTTTCCCCAATTCAGAAGCAGCTTGATCCGCTTCCTTTTTTGTGTATTGGGTAGTTGGTGAAATCATCTCTTTGATGGCTGTACCGATTTCAGGAATACCTGCCTTTTCTGATAATGCACCAAAATTAACTTGTGGTGCCGTCTCTTTCGTTATGCCTGGGTCATAGCCGCCCATGCCGCCGACTGCGTAAATGTTTCGTTTTTGCGGTTCCGGCCCGGCAAGATCCTCTACTAAATCAGAATCCTTTTCCCAGAAATTCTTCGTTGAAACTGTAGGTGTATTTTCTGCTACGGCCACAGAGTCTTTTTCCCACCAATTCGTCATTTCTTCCTCCGCAATTCTCCGTTTGGTGCAATGAATAAAGTTCCCGAAGGCAATGCGTCCAGTTCTTCA
>Ga0307376_10002748_pt1 | contig 16887 bp, 15 predicted proteins | sample TR2MG_FD_202536 | JGI IMG/M metagenome (GOLD analysis project Ga0307376, IMG submission 202536) | Soil microbial communities from Risofladan, Vaasa, Finland - TR-2 | ecosystem: Environmental > Terrestrial > Soil > Coastal area > Acid sulfate soil | place: Finland: Risofladan, Vaasa | collected...
CTTGAACCACTCAAGTGCTCTTGGATCGCCAGCGGCCACCGCTTCGAATATCTCACGCATGACCCCCTCGACGAAGTCGAGGTCGGCGGCTGTTAAATTGTCCCAGTCGATAGCGAGCAGTGCCTTCTTGATGTCTTCTGGCAGATCGCCGAACTCGATCAACGCGAGTACGGCATCGCGGAGTTCGCTCGATTCCGCAGTATCGTCGTTCAACTGCCGACGTAGCGCATCTTCACGCTCCCTGCCTCCGAATCCTTCGAACAGTTCATCAAGTGCAACATCGCGGAGCGCCTCGGAGAACTTCGTAACCTCATCGGTCAACTCTTCCAAGGCCGCATCGCCGTACTCAAATTGCCGGATGATGTGCTCACCAGATACACCGAGGTCTCGGAGTACCCGGTCAAGCTCGGTCGCCGTGATACCAGACGCCTTGAGGTCATCGACGAACGCCTGCGCCCCTTGTGTCAGTTTGCGCTGATCTATAAACCCACCGCCGAACCCTTCTGTCGGGTTCGTGAGTACATCATCAACGACTACGTTGAAGTCACTAGCTACGTCACCGAACACATCGAGTAGCCTACCAGACAAGTTCCTGATCGCGTCACCGAGTGCGCCGAGTTCGGTGTTCAGCCGTTCGACGACGCGCGTGTTCTGCTCCAGCACCTTGATCCGGTTCTCTTCTGCCTGTTTCTCTTCCGCGCTCTTACCGAACACGCTAACACCGAGCGCGATGAGTGACGTACCAGCCTGAATCGCACCACCGATCGGATCGCCAGCCGCGATACGTGCGATACCTTCAGCGATCCCCGTGATGTTCCGGGCGAGTTCGGCAGCTTCACCACTCGCGAGTCCGAACGCGCGGGCCATGTTGATCGCGGCGTTTGCGGCGAGGATCACGCCGTCCACGATCCCCTCGACATCGACACTCGTCTCGCCTGTCAGTTCGTCTACGACCGAGAACGAATCGATGATCTGGTTGAGTGCGTCACTCAGGTCGTCTGGACCCAAGTCCCACTTGAGCATCGCTTCCTGGATCTTGAGCGATTTCTCTTCCGTGGTGCCCAGCGACCTGTTGATCGCTTCCAGGTCTTTCCTGAACCCGTTCACACGCGCTTCATCCGGTAGGATATCGAGCGGTTTGTCGAGTTCCGGTGGCGGCTTCAAGTCCGTATTGATGATCCGGGTGATACGCTCGTAGCCCTCTGCGATCCGGCCAAGGAAATCGAGGATGCGTTCGTTCGCGATCTCCTGGTTGACCAGTCCGATGTTCTGCTTGACGTTCTCGAGCGCCGCAGCGAGTTCCTTGTTCGTCTTCGCCAACGTCTCGACGATGTCGAGGTCTTTGCCTTCACGGATCAGACTGATGATCACCCTGTCGAATGCACTACTTAAATCGACAGCGTCATCCTCCGCATCGGCCATCGCGCCAGCGAGTCTGAGGATATCACCAATGACGACCTGTAGCGTCTCCCGCATCTGGTCGAGTGTGACGTTGTACCGCTCGAAGATCTCCCTGGCTGCGGCTGCTTTGTCTTCGACATCGCCCTCGCCCTTAGCTAACTTCGCTAGGGCGGCCTCGGCGGCTGCAATGCGATCCTCTTCTGGTAGCGTGTTTATGAGACTTTTCGCGTCGGCATCTGCTATGGTCGAGTTGACCAGTGCGGCTGCTGCTGCGAGTCGCTCCAGCGCGATTGCCTCCTGTTCCTCATCTGCGAAGTCACGGCCAGAGAGTTCCTCGCGATAGTTCTCAAGTGCCTCTTCCAGCACACCGAATTCCTCGGCTGCAGTCTTGGCGAAGCCTGCCAATTCGGTCGCTGTGACACCAGCAATAGCGAAGATGATGTCGTTGATCGTTGGCGCTGCACCGCTCATCGCACGCTGTAACCGGCCAGCAGCTTCCGCTTGATCGAGGAACCACTCGCGGAGTACGTCCCGCTCTTTTAATGCCGCTGCCAAGTTGTGATATCCGTCAATGACGCGGTCGATGTCCTCAATCGCCACATCTGCGGCATCCTGCTGGGCCTGTGACTGTTCCTCCAGTGCATCGCGTACCTCTATCGCCGAGTCGATCCTGGCCTGATCGACTTTGCCTGTCTTCTCACCGAGTTCGATCGCGGCTGCGATCTCTTCGTCTTTCGCGGCGATAGCGGCATCGTTCGCCGTTCGCTGCTCGGCTGCACCCGCAACGATCTCGTCGCGGATCGCCTGCAGGCCAGCGAGTTGGTCTTCAAGTGCAGCGGTATCGTCGGTAGCGAACAGCGACATTCGCGAGTCGCCAAGTGCGGCGATCGCGTCCTGTGCGGATTCAAACAGTGCGAGTTGGTCTTCCGCTTGCTCAAGGTACAGGTCGGAGCGTTCCCCGATGATCTTGTTCAGGTCGCGTTCGTTCGCTGCTACGCTCTTGCCTATACGGTCACGTAGCGCGGCAGTCTGCTTCTGACCGTCATACAGTTGTGCCAAACCGTTGACACTCTCATCGACGACCTCACCGATAGACTCAGCGACCAGTCGGGATGCACTTGCGAGGCTGGTGTTGGCCGCAATCGACCCTTGGACGATCTTCAGCCGCTCAAACGCCGCTTCCTGTTCGGTGATCGCCGCGAGTGCTTCCTCGTTCTCCAGTGTGTAACTGTCTGCAAGGTTCTGGACGAGTGCGATCTCACCACGGAGCCGCTCCGCGATGACAGGATCGGCACCCTCCCGTTTCTCTTCTGCCGCCAGCAACGCCGTAAGGCCGTCCTTCTCAGCCTTCAGTGCCGCCTGAACGATCCTACTCGCACTGCGCTGTTCCTCCGCACGCTGACGGACCAGTCCGAGTTGTTCCTCGAGTCGCTCCGTGGTGTCGATAGCGAGACCTTGCTCGTCGCCGACCTGGATGACTCGTGCAAGCGCGGCGATTTGCTTGTTCGCCGCATCTTCTGCGGCACGGCCCACCTCGACCTGTGCGTCCCGCTGCTCGATCAGCGCGGTAGCCTTATCGCGCAGTGCCTGGAGCGAATCTTCGTCGGCGTCAGTGCCACGCTCAGTGAACGTGTACAGCCGCTGTGTAGCGTCGAGTTCGGCCTCAATACCTGAGATCCGCTCGTCGTTCAGTTCTTTCGCCGCTAGACGCTCACGCTCAAGGTCTTCCGCACGCAGGAACTTATCGCGTGTCGAGGTCAGCTCCTGATTGAACTCACGCTGCGCCTGTGTCAGGCTCGCTCGTGCCTGTTCCTCGTCGTCAAGCGCACGCAGCAAGTCCTCGTTCACCTGCTCACGGACGAACGCCTGCTCCTGCACAGCCCGGAGGTTACGTGCCTCGATATCACTCGCAAGCACTACCGTCTGATCGTGTGCCGCGCTCCGACGTTCCAGCGCGTCGATCTCAGACTCGATCAGATTGAGCCGGAAACGACTTGCGTCTGTCGCGGCATCCCGTGACGCGACGATCGCTTCGCGTTCGGCACGCAACGCGGCGAGCCTGTCTTCGGATGCCCTCGATGCGACCTGTGCGGTATCGCTGAGTTCGTCGCGCTCCTCTTTGATCCCGGCGAGTCTCTGCTCGTTGCCCTTAACGTCAGACTCTAATGCGGCGAGTTCCTCGCGAGCTGCAGTCTCGCCTTCTACCGCTTCCGTTACCTCTTCACTACCCAGAAGCGAAGCGACCTTACGACGTTCAAGAGCCTCAATGAAATTCTCGACTGCCTCGGTACTGTTCAGGCTCGCATCGAGACCTTCACGTTCGATCAACTGCTCGATCTCGCGCCTGTTCTTCTCCAGCGCGATGATCCGTTCCAGGTATTCCTGCTCTTCGCGTAGATCCTCAACTGCCGGATCGTCAGGATCGGCGTACTTAGATATCGTCTGCAGCCGCTGTCGGACCTCCAGTAGTCTCAACTCTGCGTCTGTCGATTCGCGGACCGTGTCGATCCACTGGTCCTGGCTCGCTACCAGCCCCCTCGACAACGAGAGTCGGTCTCTGTTGTCTCCGATCAGTAGTTGTACGCGCTCACGTTCATCGTCGAATATCAGACCGAGCGCATCTGCCTCGTTCGCGACACGTTGGGTGAGGTCGATCTGGTCTTTATATTTGCCGTTCAGCCTATCGAGTTCATCTGCAATCGCCTTGACCTGCTCCGGCGACTGGTCTGTCAACAACGCCTTCTGTGCTGTCTTTTGAACCTGCGCCTCAAGGTCGCGCAGCTTCTTGATTTCGGTATTGAGTTGTTCGCCGAACAGCGAATCGCCAGTGAACTGCTCAAGGGCTCGCTGGATACCCTCGACAAACACCAAACCAACGACACCGCCAGCACTCGACGCCTGTGCCTTAATCTGTTTCGCCAGGTCTGCTGCGAGCACCTTCCGGCGTAGTTCCTCGATCCGTGCCAGGTCACCAGTTGTCTCTGCCAGGCGCAGTAGTGTCTCGTTCTGCGTCTCAAAAGCCCGGTTCAATGCCTCGACCACTCTCAGAACGTCAGGTAGCAGTGCCTGTCCGAGTTGCAACCACAGTTGGTTGATCTGGTTCCCGAGTAGTTGCCGCTGCACCTGTAGCGAGCCTGTAACCTCTTCGAACGCACTCGCCGTCGCACCAGCGGCGTTGTTGACTTCACGCAAGATCCGGCGGTACTCGTCTGCGCCGTTGCCGGCAAGCACGAACAGTGACCGCGCGGCACGGATATTCGGGAAGATTTCGCCGAGCGCCTCGACACTGCCGCCTGTCGCTTCCTCCAGTTCACGCAGGACTCCCGTGAACCCTTTCGTCTTCAGGGCGGTCGCGCTGAGTTCGACACCGTACTTCGCTGCCGCGTCAGACTGCGCTTTCGTCGGGTTGATGATGGACAGGATCGCGCGGTTCAGTGATGTAGACGCTTCTGCCGCGTTGATACCGAACTTCGTGAGGGTGGCGAGTGCCGCACCGAGCTCCTCAAGAGAAACATTTCCGAGTGCTGCTGATGTCGCGACGTTCCCGATATTGCTCGCGATGTCCTCAAACCGGAGTTTGCCCTGCTCGATCGTCTTGAAGAAAACGTCAGAGACGCGGGCGGCTTCACTCGCCTCTAGCTGGTACGCATTCAAGACGGTCGTGATCGCGTCAACGGCCGTAAATGCGTCCGATAGGCCAGCCGCCGCCGCCTTGGCCGACTGCTCGACAACCAGAAGCGCGTCTGCGGTGTCTGTCAGGCCCGCTGAGACCGCCTGGTACGTCGCCTGCGCCAAGAGTTCAGGTGGTGCCGGTACGCGCGTAGAGAGGTTGATGAGGGCTTCTTCCAGCCCGACGATCCCTTCGCGTGTGACAGGGAGCAGTGTAGCGATCTCGCGGATCGCAGCGTCGAATACAGCGAATGCGGCTACAGCCTTACGAGCCGCCTTGTATGAGACGATCCCGATCACTGCCATACCGGCCGCGACACCAAACGCGGCCAGCTTCGATGAAGACACAAGTCCCTTAAGCGCAGCAGTCGCCTGCTGGACCCCGCCGATGAGTTGCTTGGCGTTACCTACAAGGTCGACACCAAGGGTAAAAGTCTTGTCATCGGCCATCTAGCCCTCCAACCCGGTGGGTGCGCTCAGATGCACCTGCGTCAGTAGTGACGAGAGCGAGTGGTCCCGCATCAAAGTCGAAACGTCCTTCTTCATGTGTCTGGACATAGACGAGAAGAACACGTTCCAGGACATCGGCTCTCCACTGGACGCTTTATGCGGTACGATCGTGTTCGCCAGCCCCATACGCGCGGCATTCACATCAACGAATGTCTTGTGAATCCTGATGATGTCCAGCGATTCCATCTCGATGAATGGCGCTCCAGCTACTGCCGCCGCTTCCCTGTCGATCCCGAGACCCGGCTGGCAAGCCGCAGCGGTAAGCATATACTCAACCCGCGAGACTTCCGCTTCGGTACGTTTCAGTAGGTCGAACGGATCTACGGTGAGTTCCTCAAGCGTGCCAGATTCCATCCCCTGCTTCAGCGATTCGGCGTGTGTCCATAGGAACCGGAGCACGAAGTCCATCTCGCGGAACCAGAGCAGTGCGTCGAAACATTTTGGGTAGACATCGACACTTCCACCCGTGAGGAGATTAATATGTACAGGATCGTCCCGAAGCGTGGCGAGCACCTGCTCTTCAGCTTCCGGCGATCGGCTATACAACCACTCCGCTCGACCCATAAAGCGCATCAACTGGCAGCGGCATTCCCACCATACGTCCTTCGGCGCGTTCTTCCGTTCCGGCCAGAACACATCGAACTCTTCTTCGGTGGCATACCCCTTTGCGCTCAAGTGCGAGCGGAGCTGGTTGCAGTTCGCAACCAGCGCCCGCTTCGTCACTCGTCAGCCGATTATGGTGCGGGGATCGGCTCGTAGTACCTGAACGCCTGGACCGCAGCAGCGAACGGTAGCGTAACCTGCTGACCGCGCAGGTACGTGACCGTCTGGTTGCCGTCGAACTCAGCCGCCCACGCCTCGATCTGTACCGTGGTGCCGTCTTTCCTGGCACCAGTGAAGTACACCGCGTGGTTGTTCAGCGTACCGATGAGGTCGAAGTTGATATCGGCGACATACGGGTCGGCAACAACGCCAGTACCCGAGATATTCGCCTCGTCGATACCCATCGACAGCAGGACGTTCTCCATACTGTGTGTGAGGAGGTTGAACGAGATCCGACCCGACACACTGGTCGTCAGTGTAGCGTAGATCCCGGCCTGTGTGGCCGCGCGGATCTCGGTCGTCTCGACTGCGTTCTCGCGGTTCACACCGTCGTCCGCAATCGCGCCAATGTTGACCTTTGCCTGCTCGACCAGCGGCTCTAGGGCTGCGTGCTCCTTCATCGTCTCCGATACGAGCGTGATCGTAGGCGTGGAATACGCTTCGACGATCGCTACCTCGGCATCGGAACCCGTCCCGATCCGCAGTAGATCGCCAGCGGCCCACGCATTCGTGCCTGTGGCCTCCGTCAGCGTAGTCGCACCGGCTGCTGCCAATGTGCCCAGCGTATCGGATTCACCAGCCGCAACGTCGCGGATGATGCCGACCTCGCTGATTACCGTCCACAGTTCGTCGCTTGAATTGATTCGTGCCATCTTGGTCCGCTCCTTGGGTTCACACCGTCAACAGGAAATCCATATCCATACTCTCACGCCGCCTGCCATCGTCGAAACCTCCCCAATGGCGGCGGATACGGGCCGTAGGTGCAACGTCGAGCTTCTCCACCCCGAACGCGGTCGAAGTCATTATCACTTCGATCCGATCCAGTATCTGGCTCTCGAGTCCTTCACTGTTGCGTGGCACCCACGCATCGAATTGTGCGCTCACCAGGAGCATCGGAGGTGCGCCGCTATTCGGTACGGCGGCGACTATCTCCACTGTGGCGATCGGTGGCACACGATCAGGTGCTTCCAGGTCCGCGAAATCTTCCCATCTGACGATCGGGACGACCTTACCCACGAGTCCCGAAACGCCAGCGAGACCGCCGACCCCTGTATCTTTTCTCGCGATCTGCATCGCTGCGAGCAGAACGTCGTATGAGTTCGCCATCAGAACCCGTGCAGTATCTTGCGTAGCCCTGGCGTCGTCACATTACTTGACAACACACGCCGTGCTACACGCTTGGGGAACCTACCGGGAATCCCGCGTGTCATATCGCCGAGCATCCTACCTGCCTGCCGGCCGACCGTACGACCAACGACCCTCTGGTTGATCCTCCCCGAGATAAAGGCATCGAAGTCACCTGTACCGCGCTCTAACCTCAATGCGCCCTGCCTCAGTGTACTCATAAACGGCAAGTTGATACCAAGCGCACGGAGGTTGCCGATTGTCGCACTGAATGCGAACAGTCCACGCCGTACACTCAACAGGTCAATCTCTTTGATCGGGATCGACACCGCCGACCTCATCGCCGCTACCATCTTGACGTTCATCTTCGGCAACGCTGCCGCCATTGCAGGCCGCAGGTGTGGTCGCGGTGCGACCTCGTAACCTGTCTTGGTCGTCTTTGAATACTGCTGGCCCTTCTTCTTGCCAGACTTGTACGTCTTGGTAGCCGTGAACTGCGATGCCGGATGCTTGAACGGATAGCCCGGCCCGATCCCGTACTCCAGGAACAGTGCGTGCCACTCCGTAGATGCGACCCGCCACCCACCTTCGATCTTGGAGCGGAACAGCGAATCCTTCAGCGCGTGTGTGTCCTTTGCAGGCGGATCGCCTGGCGCACTCGCCCTGTGTTCACCACGCCGACCAGATGGGACGACATACGACCGACCGTTCGCGCCGCGTATGGTGCGGAACTCGTTCCCGTACCATACACCTTGGGCCGCACCAGCTCGACGATTCAGAAGGCTGTACCACTCTTCGTGCAGTACCTTCGCGCCCGCTTCAAGCGCAGCCTCACTAGCAGGACCGAATTGGGCGAAGATTCCGGTTATGGGCGATGTGATGACGATCTTGCCCATTACGCGAGACCGTCCGCTTCCTTGGCATCGTTATCGAGTTGCACTGTCGCCTCGATATGATGATCGAACTTCTCCACGAAGATGACCCGGTAATACTCACCTGCATACGGTGCCGAGGTCGCCTTCACGATATCATTCACTGCGATAGATACACCCGGCTCAAACCACATCCGGTGAGTCGCTACCTCCTCGATACCCGCATTCGTCAAACGGTCACGCCCGCGCATCGCCTGCACGTTCGTGATCACCCCGACAACCTTATTGGGGTACGTCCATACACTCTCCGTCTTGCCGGTCGGGACCGTACGAGTCGGCGTACCTGACAGGGTCGCCTTATGTACGAGCAGCCGCTTAATAGGAGCTGCCATCGAGGTCGTCCGTTGTGCCGTAGTTGTCGTCCATCCCGACACGAACGCCAGGCTGGACACGGTCGGTGTTCGCCTCATTCACTGCCTTGAGCGACTTCGAATGCGCGACCATTGCCGGTACTACCGACCGTCGCGCACTCATCGTCAACTCGTCGATCAGTTCCGATACGAGCCGTTCGTAGGCTTCCGCCTTACGTGACAGCGTCTCTGATACCTGACCGATCCTGTATGTGCTTTCGCTTGCGAACTTCGCTGCGATCCCCTTGGCGACATTGATCGACGCCTTGATGATCTGACGCGGGTCAGTCGCAAACTGTGTGAGTTCGTATTCGATCTCTTCGTCCTGGACGATCGGATCGTCCGAGTCGGTATCTCCGACCTTCCAGCGTACAGCGTCCTTCTCGGACGACGATGGATCGCAGGAGTACGTCCAGGTCATCGGATCAGCCTCCCTCTAGGAACGAGACCAGATCGTGTTTCGTGACCGACCCACCGGAGCCTGTACCTGTGATATCGCCGAGACTGTGGCCTCGCTCGCCCAGTAGTGCGACGAGTTCGGCCTTTTTCAGTCCACCTAGATCCTCGGCCACAGCCACCACCGGCTCCTTCACTGGAGCCGGCAGTGGTGCAGCGTCTGAATCCTCGACGACTCGGACGTAGTCCATATGGACCCACGGTCCGATTTTCATAAATGGCTCAACCACGATCTCATCACCGGGCTGAAGCCATTCGCCCCGGTGTCTGAGGCGTCGGTTACAATAGTACCTTTTCGCCATCAGACCCCTCCGCGCTCAGATCAGGCGTTGATGTCGCTGAAGAAGATCCCCAGGTCGCTCGCGACCAGCTTCTGCGTATACGCCATCCGCAGAACCATATAGTCACTGAATGCCTGATCGAGACGCATCCGCTGGATCACTCCACCGAACGCATTCATCTCGCCCGGAATCAGTCCCGTCCAGGCAAACTGATATCCAGCGGACGGCACTTCGATACCCGGCGACGGCGCGGCATAGCAGAGCAGTGCCGATTCCTTACCGAGGATGAAGTCGTAAGACGCAGTCGCGCCCTCGACCGCACTGTTCTGGACACTCATCGGTACGATGACTTGATCGAGACCGAACAACTCCGCGAGCAGATCGTCAGTGACGATCCCCTTCTGCGAATACTGGATTCGGCCGACGATGTCGGCGTGATCGACGAGCGTCTGGTACGCATCCGTACCGATGACCAGCGTGTTCGGCTTGTAGCCGGTCTGTGACGCCATCGCGAAGGTCGAAAGGCGGATATCGCCGATCGGATCGCTACCAGCGGAATTCCAATGCAGGAACTGATCGCCGGTCGGGGTCGGATCGCCAACGCGGTCCGTGCCCCAGATGCTCGTACCGAAGTACGTAGCCGCCCAGATCCTGTCCAGATGGACGAGGGCTTGCTGCGTCAGCAGGTTCGCTGCCGCACGGTCGGGGTTCAGAGGATCGTCTGCGTTCGCACGCACACGGTCATCGATGGTGTGGGCTGCGGCCCACTCGAGTGCTGTGTAGGTGTCCGTCGTGATTTCGTAACCGATCCGGGGAGCTTCTCCACCGAGCGGACGAACGGCAAGCTCGTCACGCCAGAAGAATGACCGATCAAAGATCGGGTATACATCGGAAGCCTTCGAAACGGGTACGATCGGGAACACCTTCCCCGCGACGAAATTCGTCGCCTGCTGGAAATATGCAATCGACAGATCCGTGAGGAACTTATCGACGTGCATATCGGAAGGCAGAGGTTGTGGCATTGTCTATGCTCCTGTATCTGAAGTCTGTTACTCGATCAGTAGATGCTCTGGGCCACGACGACTGTTACCAGCTCGTTAGCCGCAGAAGCGCCACTGAGGGTCACGCCGACTACTTCTTCTGCCGCGAGGTTAGCCGTAACCGCGCGTCCAGTGGAATCGGACGTGAAACGGACTCCAGTTGCGATTGCCGCACCAGCTTTGACCTTCGTGATCCCGAGGACCACGACACTGACGATATCGCCAGCGGCAGATGCGCCATCAACGCAGACACCGAACCCGGTATCTACTGCAGCCTGCGTGACCTGATGGTCAGCAGTGCCCTTTGCTACGATTTCGTACTGTCCTGGGACAGTAGCCTCTGCGGTGTACGACCACAGTTGCTGAAATCCTTCTTTCGCCATTGAATTTCTCCCTTACGAGCCTGACCGCGCTTCGTCGCTCACCTGCTTGGCAAGCGCGCGGTCGTTCTTGAGAACTTCGTCCACGCTCACGCCTTGCGACGTGGCTCGCTTCTGAGCGGTGTCGTACGCAGATCCCTCGTTGTCTGAATCGCCCGTGTTCCCGAGCTCCCTGAAGAGTGCGGACTTGCTGACGACCTCGGACAGGCCCGTGAGCCAGGTCTCCAGCGCGGCGTATGTATCGGGATCGTCGTCTTCGACCTTCATCATCAAGTTCGCCACCATCTCGGCATCGCCGGGCAACTTCAGCCCTTCGGCCTTGGTGATGAACTCAGCAGTGCGCTTCTCCTGGCGCTCATCGTCGAGTGCCTTCTGAAGCGTCTTACGCTCTTCGTCGGAGTCGTGACGTTCACGCCACAGACGTTCCAGAGCGGGCCTCACAGCTTCCGGCACTCCACTCAGGTCGAGTGTGCCATCGGCCTTGGTGATCGCGGCCATCGGGTCGTCCGAACCCTCGGCCTCTTCTACTGCCTCTTCCACTACGTCTTCCACCACGTCCTCGACGATATCCTCAACGACCGGCTCCTCAGTGAGGAAACCAGACTTGATCATCATCGCCTTGACGATTTCGGGTGTGACGGTGTCGCGGTGAGCGTTCAGGAGCCTGAACGTGCCGCGCATTGCGGCGATCGTGTCTTCGGGAAGGTCGTGTTCGGCCAGAACCGCATCGAGTTCGGCCTCGTTCTCTGCCTCGGTCTCGAGGATCAGGGCGATCAATTCGTCCACGGAACGGTCTCCCTCGTTTTTGGTGACCAGGAACCGACGTTTATTGGCTGGCGCATCGACGAGGCTGACCTCGACGACCTCCAGTTCCGCAAGTCGTGCCATTGATTTTGTCCTGTGATACAGCCGCGCCAGAAAGGATCGGCGAGTTGTGTCTCGTATAATCGTGGGCAGGTATGGCAGAAGAGATCGCCTTGGACTGCCCGTCTATATGTACGCGCGGAACCCCGCGCGGTCAAACCTTTTGCGCGAACCCTCCGATACTGAAGCCGGTATACTCGCCAGCCTTCACGGCGGCCCACATCTCATCATCCTCGACCTTGATGGTCATAACCCACGATCCCTGCTTGACTTGCTCACCGCCAATCTCGAGATCCTGTGGCGCGATATACGACTCGACGAGTTTCACGCCGACCGGCGCAGGCTGGCTGTGCTGATCGCCAACAACCTGCGAATTCAGCATATATACGTATGCCGCCTGCTCGATCTCGCCTGCCATCGTGATATCGCCGTGCGCGTCGAACTCGCCAGGCTCCATCACCACACCCGTCACTAGTCGCTGCTCCTCGTTCGCCTTGAACACCTCGCCGCTGACGAACAGTTGGCCGGAACTCGTCATCGTCTCTGATGTTGAACCGCCCCACGAGTCTTCGGTGACCCACATCGTCTCTGACGGACCCATATACTCGACCCGTGCGTAGCCGCTCTCTACACCATCAGTCATCAGCGGCATATTGAAGATGCTCGTCGCGGTCTCCAACTGCTTCGCACCTACCCGCTTCGTCAGCTCGTCGGCACGCTTCATCCGGTTCTGTTCGCCGACTTCCGGTTCACGCCTGACCTGGTGCCGGATCTTCCGCAGCTTCCTGATGATTTCGCCGCGATCACCGTAGTATCGGGTCGCGATCGGGTGCGGTAACCAGCCATCGGTCACACCGTACAGTGCCTTCTTCGCTGTACGGCCGAGCGCGATCACGTATGCCGGATCGGTATCCTGTAGTGTCTTCAGGACTTCCGGCATATGCAACTCGATTTCGGCTGGCGTCGGGTCGCGCAGGTTCCCGTCAATATCGACGCAGAGTGTCGGCACGAGGTTCATCAGTAGCACTTCGCCACGCCGCATCTCGAGTGCCGCGAGATACAGGTCGCGGAACGTCTCGCCGGCAGGCCCGGTCATAGGCTTCCCGCGTATCACGTCCGTATAGTCCGGTGTTGCACCTACAAACGCGATTACGGGCTTGTCTGGGCCGTCAGCCCTGCACATACGCTCCACGGAACTCATCAGTCCTCCATATCGTCTGCGGCTGGTTCAACTACGGCTTCCACATTGATGTCAGATTCGTCGGATACACTCTCGACGTTCGACGGGAGGTTCGCCGCCGTACGCAGGTAATTCGCGGTCTCTGTGTCGGCGAGACTAATCCCGGCCGTCTGTAGGTTGCTGACGTAGTCGCCGAGCATCTCAAGGTCCGGTTCCTCTACCGTACCGTGGATCAGCATTGGAGCGCGTTCCGGGTCCATACCGTTCAACTGCAGTAGACGCGGGATCGCGTGACGGTTGAACCCGTCACCGATGATATTCAGGAACGAGTCGATCGCGACCGCGAACAGATGGAGCTTGGATTTCGATAGTGCGAACGATCCGACGTTCTGATGGCCGAGCAGCACGAAATCAGCGAGGATGGACATTGCGATCCGGTGATCCCAACGCGAGATGATCCGGTCGGTATCGAACTGGCGACGACCGCCAGTCGTCATCAACTGGACATCGTAGAGTGCGTTACCGTTCTCGTCGAACACGGCAGGGATCAGGATGCCTTCCTGCTCGTCACGTCGCAGGTTCGTGATCATATCGAGGAACGCCTGCTTCTGCGCTCGCTCTTCGTCACTCGCATTCGCGTCGAGGATCTCGGGCGGTACGAACGCTTTCGGTAGACCGGCAAGGTCGCGTTCGATACCGACGCCCTCTACCTCTTCGATCCGCTTCTTAATGTGCCAGGACCGATACGAATTACGGAGCAGGCTCTTGCCCTGCGGGTTGTTCTTGCGGCTACGCACCCGGAACAGGAGTGCCTTACTGATCGGGATGAATACCGGCTCGCGTAGTACGGACTGGTCGATCGCCATAGGCGACTGCCACATACCCTGGATACCGCCGTTCTCGTCGAGTTCCCACCGTTCAAGTGTCTCCTGCCCCCGGATCGCCAGCTTACGCCATCCGATCCTACCGTCGCTGTGGCGAGATTTATATTGACTGTTCTGTTCGCCAGGACCGCGCCGGATCTTGTAGACCTCTTCGAAATACGACCATCCGTAGGGCAGGAACGACAGACACTCAGACAGGAACTCGTCCCACGTACTCGACATATCGTCACGACACGAATCGATAAACTCTGCCGCGTCGATGTCCTGCTGGTCATCGGAAAACGGCCGCACGTCCCACGACGCCTGCCGCACGATCATCTCGACCACGAACAGCATCGCACCGACAGTAGCGTCGTTGTCCTGCATCTCCGCATAGATACGGTTAGCGCGTGTACCTTGGAGTTGCGGATGGAACTCTTCGTTCACGTAGCCGTTACGCTGCCTTAGACCGGGAATACCGATCTCGCGGTAGGACGCTGTCGGTTCGGCCCGTGTAACGGCTTCAGTCGAGCGGAGCGTGATCAGCTCGTCGGCCATCAGATAGTTCCTCTCCAGTACGATGTCTGACGGAGTGTGGGCACCGACAGTGTACCGATATTACGAGTGACGTTCGCTTTCGCTGCGACTGCAAGGCCGAGCGCGATCACGCAGTCATCGTGCAGGCCGTCCGGTGCCGAATACTTCACACCGTGTGCGTTGTATGTGTACTCAAACGATTCCAGTTCATTGACGATCGGACCGTCAGGGAACCGGATCTCGTGGTTCTGGATCGCTACTGCCAGCCGTTCCATCAACTGCTGTTTCGTTTGTGTGCTGAACTTATAGCCACGGAAGTTGCGGCCACCTTCCTTACGTAGCCGCTCGACGATCGGGTCACCTACACCAGTAGAGTCCACATACGCCGCGACACGTTTCGTGCGTTGCTTGACGCTTTGGACGGTGAACTCCCAGTCGGACTTGAACCTGTGGAACCGTGCGGTATCGCCGTGTTTGTCTAAAGCGATTCCCACCGTATAGTCCACACTCTTTGCCAGATCCCACCCCCAAGCCACCGGGCGATCGGACGAGAGTTGGTCCTCTGGTAGCGTGCAGGAACGAATCGCCGTAATGCCGAATGGGTTTCCTTCGTCCGTGCCCGGTTCCGCAAGGTACAACTCACGAAATATGTGTTCCGGTAGTTGGCGTTTCGCATCCTCTATCTCCGCATACTCAAGGACACCGGCATCGGCAGCGTCATAGGCCGTGATCTTCGCGTAGTGGTGGTCTGGATCGCCCTGCTCTGCGCGTCTCGCGAGCCTGTACGCCCAGTTCTTGCGGCCCTTGACGTTCCCTATGATCCTGACAGGTGCCTGTGTAGCTGTGATCGTCGAGCGGATGGCCCACCACGACTCTTCACGGACACGGCTGGCCTCGTCGATGACGGCTGCGTAGACATCTTCACCGTACAGGCTGTCGGGCTTCTCTGCGGATTTGAACCAGATCATAGCGCCGTTCGGTAGTCTGACGAACAGCTTGGAGTCGTTGTGCTCGTACGTCCACCTCGGTAGCCAGGCTTTGATCCGGCGATATGCGATTTCGGCCTGCGGGTAGACGGGCGCAACCCACCAGTAGTTCTGACCGTCCTCGCCAGCGAGTGCCTTCTCGAGTAGCCATATGATACAGCCTACGGTCTTACCAGATTTCGTACTTGCCTCGACCACGCCGTAGCGTTCTTCGCAGAAGATGGCCTCTTCTTGCTTCTTGTAGACCCACGGACGAGTGAACTTAATCGTCTGCGGCAATCCGGCTCTCCACTGCTATGGCATTACGTTCAGACGCACGCTCCTCGGCGCGTTCCGCGATCTTACCTGACTGGTCGATGATGATCGTGAACTCTTTCGGCCGGTCTTCGTGCTGTTTCGTCTCCTGGCGTCGTGTATATCCGCGTGTACGTTCCAGATACCACGCTGACGCTGTCCAGTTGCCGCCCTTACCGTTCTCGTCCGGTAGTGCGGTGTCCATAATGTTGTCGAGGTGCCGCTTCTCGGCGAACGCCATACAGACTTCCATCGCTTCAAGCAGTGCCGTATACGGGTACTCACCTGCCCGACCGCGTTCCAGCCAGCCCTGCATAGTACGTGTGGCGATACCGGCATCGGCGGCAGCGACGTTCATAGGATGACCAGCCCGAACCGTGTTCAGGACGGTGACCCACCTGAACAGCGAGTTCTTGCGTGACTTACCTATCGGCTCGTGAGATGCCTCTTCCGGTCTCAGTGTGAGCAGATACTCACAACTGATCGGGAGATCGTCCTCAGTCGTCGCCAGGTCCGTCGTCTCCGCTATCGCTGGTAGTGACAACATCGTCCTCCTGGTCGTCGGTTTCGTCTACCGTTAAATCGACGAGCGGCAATTTGCCACAATTCAGCCTATAATGCGTCACTCGTAGTGTGTCCTCGTCGAGGAACACGTTGACGGTAGCAGCTCGGTGATGACAGTCACAGCTAACACACGGCAGAGCGTTCTTAAGTATCCGCTCCACTTGCCTGTACGTCGGGAACTTCGCCATTGACTAACTCCAGCGTGAGTGTTCCGAGTCCAGCACACAGCGGACACGGTTCGACGGCCTCTTCAACGGGATACACGAATCCCGTACCGTCGCATATGCCACAGTCGGTGCTGCGTCGAGGTGTGATATCACGGGACAAGCGGTCGTCGAGGTAAGCACGCATCTGGTCCGACTGGTGCTTTCGGCTCACCCTACGCTCGACCGCCAAGGAGAGGCTTCGCGGGTGCTGATTTTGAGCAACATATATGCGAAGATCGTGCCGGCGGCAACCCCATCGTTCGGAAACTCAAAGGAATGCGCCCGTATCCTGTTCGATCGTGTCCACGTTTCCGGTCATATCGACTACATTCGGGTGGAAACGCAACAGGATGGTCGGTTCGTCATCGCTGGCGATGTTGATGTTGATCGCCGATAGGATATCACCGATCTCCTGACCGTCGATCTT